>Ga0190326_1000089_pt1 | contig 13266 bp, 12 predicted proteins | sample 4870111112_MG_FD_165049 | JGI IMG/M metagenome (GOLD analysis project Ga0190326, IMG submission 165049) | Hydrothermal vent sediment bacterial communities from Southern Trench, Guaymas Basin, Mexico - 4870-11-11-12_MG | ecosystem: Environmental > Aquatic > Marine > Hydrothermal vents > Sediment ... | reverse complement strand
CCTTAGAGCTAAGCTACGTCTTATCCTAAAACGTATTAAGCAACGTTCGGCAAGGAGACCTCACGTTCTAGCCTACTACGGTGGTGCCGTGATAACAGGAGGCGCCCTAAGGAAGTTACACTCTAACCGTACGCTAGTCGTTGGCGACGCGGCTGGTCAGACTAAGCCGACTACAGGTGGGGGGCTAGCATTCGCTAAAGACACTACGGATATTGCTCACGACGTAATTAAAGGAGCTCTTGAGAGACAGCAGGGTCTCGCCGACTACACGCGCGAGTGGTGGCGTCGCTTTGGCAAGGAAATATTATGGATGGCCTTCCTCCGCAGCTTCCTGAACACACTGAGCGATGAAGCTTTAGATGCAATGTTCGCCCTAGTTAAAGAAGCCGGTTTTGAAGAACTTGCTCTTTCCTGGGGTGATATGGATCGGCAAGCCGGCTTTATACTACGAGCTTCTCTAGCCTCAATAGGCGCAGCTATTAAACATCCGGACCTCGCAGTTAGTCTAGTGCTGAGCATCGCCAGAGCTTTCTTCCAGCTTTGAATGCTTTAATGTTCAGTTCGTGCGCTCGAGGTAAAGCAGTCCGTATTGCGCGCTCCATTACGCTCTCGGCTACCGGCACGAGTCCCGCCTCGTAAGCCGCACCTATCATTACGGTGTTTGCGACATAAGGCGCTCCAAGGTCTTTAGCTACTTCACTAGCCCGCAGCAAGTAGTATTTGACTCCGTTCTCTTTTAGATAGCCTACTACGCTCTCACGGCTCGGTGGCTTGGGAAAAGCAGGTGGTGGTAAGAGGAGGTCATTCACTAGCAGAACTCCATCCCTACGTAAGTAGCGAAGTGCTCTAACGCTCTCTATCAGTTCTAGGGCTATAACCGCGTTAGCACCTCCTAGAGGTATCGTTGGCGCGATGTCCTCCGAGTCAGAAAACTTGATATGAACTATAACAGAGCCCCCACGCTGGGAAAGACCGTGGATTTCTGCTACTCTCACATAGTATCCCTCCTCTAACAGTGCCCAACCTAGAACGCGCCCTGCCGCTATGAGCCCCTGCCCTCCTACGCCGCAAAGTAACAATGCTCTTAGCATCGCTTCTTCACCTCCTCACGCCTTATAGCTCCAACAGGACATATCTGAGCACAAACTCCGCAGCCTACGCATAGCTCACTTATCACGTACGCTTTACCATCTTCACGCCTTGCTAGGGCTGGACACGCGAAGAGGGAAGTACATACCCCGCAGGCCTTACACGCTGTTTCGTCAACGACGTATGGTGTTATCTTCTCGCCTCGCCTTAGTCTCTCACGATACTCTATTAACGCACACTTTCTTCTAGCGATTACAACCGCAGGTCCTTGGCGTCTCCTAGCCCATTCAATGGCTCTCCTAACAACAGAGACCATCCTTTCGATGTCGTATGGGTCTACCACTTCTACGAATTCTACGCCTAAGGCCCTAGCTACATTCTCAATAGGAACTTTGGGCCTCTCCTCTCCCCAGGGCCCAGCGCCTGTACCGGGATGCGGTTGATGCCCTGTCATTGCAGTATACAAGTTGTCCATTACTACTAGGACCACTGAGTGTTTGTTATAGACCGCATTTAGCAGTGCAGGTATGCCAGCGTGATAGAACGTCGAATCGCCCATAGTTGCTATAACCACCTCTTCTTTAGATATTTGTGAGACGCCAAGCCCGATACCCAGCCCTGATCCCATACAGAAGGAGGTATCAACAGCCTTGAATGGTGGGAAGAACCCTAGAGTATAGCACCCGATATCTCCAGGGTAAACTGCCCTTGCTTTAGCACTTCTCACGGCTACTTTAAGCGCATAGTAAGCTGCGCGGTGTCCACACCCTGGGCAGAATGTGGGAGGTCGAGGAGGTAGCCATTGAGGAGGCTTAAATACCTCCTCTATGCTCCATTTTAGACCCAAGACCTCAGCTATAGCTCGGCCCACTATATTGACGTTGAGCTCCTGAACTCGGGGGATAAGCTTCTTACCCACTATCAGACCCTCATAGCCCTCCTCCCTAGCCAGCTCAACAACTTGCATTTCTACGACGGGTTCGAGCTCTTCTACCACTAGAATTCCCTGAGGAGCTAACTCGAAAAGTCTCCTAACGAGTTTCTTGGGGACAGGATAAGTTGATGACAACTTCATTACATGAGGCCGAGCTTTCAGGAGCCTCAGTGCCTCCTTAACGTAACCGTAGGCTACGCCACATGAAATTATCGCCCACTCACCCTCACCCTCAATTAGCTCATTGAAAGGTAAGCCATCAAGTTCCTCCGCTAGCGTGGCTATCCTGCTTAAAGCCTCAGGGTGTAGCTTGCGGACGTTAACTGGTAGAAGGACCCATCTCTCGGGCTTTCGCTTAAAACAGCCTCCTCTTACAGGCTCTCTGAGAGGCCCCAGTACGACCTCTCCTCTGGTATGAGATACACGAGTTGTCATTCGCACGACAAACGCTGTTTTATACCGCTCTGAGAGGTCAAAAGCTACACGCGTCAGCTCCTTAGCCTCAGCAGGAGACCATGGCTCAAGCACCGGTATGTAGGCATGAACCCCGTAGAGCCTGGTATCCTGCTCGTTCTGGCTACTGTGTGCTCCTGGGTCGTCAGCTACTACCACTACCAGACCGCCTTCGACCCCCGCATAGCCCAAGCTCATGAAAGTGTCAGCCGCAACATTCAGACCAACGTGCTTCATAACGGCCATTGCACGTGCTCCGCACATTGACGCGCCTACCGCGAGTTCAAGTGCTACTTTCTCATTTACCGACCACTCAGCGTAAATTCCCACACGAGGCGCTACTGAGAGTAAAGTCTCCATGATCTCTGTTGATGGAGTGCCGGGGTAGGCTGCGGCAAGGGCCACCCCTGCCTCTAAAGCCCCACGAGCCACAGCCTCATTGCCGAGTAGAAGGACTCTACGACCCGGCTCTCCCAGAATCGGGCTCACATAAACTCCCTCCAACTAAACTACGCGCTGACCCACTTTAATATAGGCCCAACAATCTCTCTGATTAGGTGTTCATTGTGGTCACAGTGTCCGTAAGGCTTACACACATTCATGCTGAGAGGCTGACAGAGAAGCCTCCAGCTAAGCTCGGAGTGAACATGCAGATCAGCATACCTAGTGCTGAGCCTAACTGGGGGGAGGGCGAGGCGCGTATACCGTACTCATTTAACCTAACTACGGCACCCCCCGCTTTCACTATAACCTTGAGAGGGTACGTGGAGGTGAAGGCCACTAAAGCCGACCTAGAAAACATCAAAAAGTCCCTTGCTAAAGGTGCGCTACCCCCTGAGATCGCTGGCGCAGTTACAAACTTCACAGTCTTCGAGGCCATGCTGCTTGCGAGAGAGCTTGGATTTCCGCCGGTGCTGCCACTGCCTATGCCTAAAGCTCAACATCCATCTCGAGAAAGCCCCCTAAGACCTGTCTAACCATTTTAGGTGCATATACATTGAAGAGAAAAATTAAATTGACCGCCGAAAGCATTGGAAGCGAAATCAGACTTAAGGATCTAAGTAAAAAGATTCTGGGCCGGCGTGTGAGAGTACCCTGGGAAGAGCCGCTCGACTTGACACTTAACGGAGTTAGAGTTTTAGTATGGGCGTTTGGGGCCTATGTTGCAGTAAATGCCGATAGGAAACGCATCGAGTCAATTAGAGCGATTCTGGAGCCCTTCGTTAGTCGTAAGGGACGAGCTATAAGCGAAGAATACTACATCATCGAAGGCGACTTGCACGAGGATAACGAGATTAGCGTCTATGGAGCTACCGATCGTGTGTTAGTAACTGAGGACTTTTGTGTTGTCAAGGGGGAGATCGACGACGAGCTCTTAAAGCTGGTCTCCTTCGTACTCGCTCAGAGCGTAGCCCTTAGCAGATTAGAGCGTGAAGTTGACGAGATTATGGAGCGGGCTACAGATCTCCTCGACACTGCTATCAGCAGCATCATTAGACTCGGACCTGCTCTACGCGAGCTCTACACAGTAATGATGGCCAGGCTTCAGCTACTCGACGACCTTATGATACTGGAAAAACCCCGTGCTGCATGGGAAAGCCCAGAGCTTGAAAGAGTCTACGAACTACTAAGGGACCTCTACGAGATAGAAGAGCGTTTCGAGTCAGTTGACGCTAAACTGAGCAGGCTTCAAGAACTAAGCCAGACAGTTGCAGGTCTTGTACTAGCGTATAGGGAAAGCCTCCTTGAAATTCTCATATTAGCCTTAATAGCGCTAGAGCTTGTTACTTCATTCTTTAGGTGACCTGCTAGTCTGCCTCTAATACTACCAGTTCCTCGCGTTTACGCAGCTTTCGCGCGATAGTCACAGCAATGAGTAATATCGTCACTACTAGGATAGTCGCTGTCAGTATATCGGGCGTGATAGCTACACCGAAGACCAATGCCACAACCTCTACTCTAATAGGTAGGTAAACTCTCCCCGTCCCCGCTACAGACAGCGGGTATCGTGCTGTAACTCCACCGATCTCAACAAGCACTGTGTAATTTCCGTCCCTGACTAATGGTATTACTGCCCTACCATCGCTACTTGTAACCGTAGCGTATACTTCGCGCCCCTCACTCAATAGGGTGACTTTAGCACCACTAATCGGAGTTCCCATGGTAGAAACAACCTTGACCGTTACATGTCGCAGTGGGAGCATTACTGTGAAATCGGAAGTCTTTGACAAGCTGATCTTAGTGCTCCAGACAACTTTACCATCCGAGGAAATCATGAGGTTATACGTGCCCGCAGGTAGCGGAGGAAACTCTAGATAGCCATCAGTACCGTTCGCTTCAACAGTTGCCGGCCCTTTAAGTACCGCAGTGAACTTATTGAGACTAGAGCCGTCAGCCAGTAATACCTTAAGTCTTAGCCGCCTAACGTTACACCTAATAATGAGCCTTGAATCAGAATCCAGTTTTATGGAGCGTCTTGCAACTTCAACTCCCATGTACTTTACAACAATCACATACTCGCCTGGTGACAGCCTCTCAAATATTACAGTACCATTGTGTGCAGTTAAAGTGGTTCTTCTAAGCAAGCGATAGAGCGTCACCTCAGCTCCTCCAAACCTACTCCCATCTAAGTCCGTCAGCACTACTTCAAGGTTGTAAAGGCTCAAAGGAAGGCTAACCTCAGGCGCGAAGCTTGATATCTCGTAGTACGCCAGAAGGTCGCCTTCGGGCGACACTACTTTTACCACTAGAGGCTCGGTAGGCGACGGCAAAAGGCTGAGAGCCCCCCTTCCTTGAAGCCCCAGGCTCGAGACTATTAGTAGATCCTCATACCCACGTGGCAGACTCACGAGGACAGGGGAAAAACTATGGACGGTTACAGGACCTTCAGCAACGACCACACGCGGATTGCGGTGAAGAAATCTGCCTAAAATTGCTAGAGAACCCGTTACAGCGTGCTCCCCACTTACGTTTATTCTAGCATGGCAGGGCTCATTAACATAGAGGGCTGCCCCGTGAGGCTCCGAACTTGTATTGAGGGGGCTATAGTAGATAGGCAGATACGTAGCTGCTATAAAGTCCCCTTTTACCGAGAAAGACTCTGCCTGCACTAGGAATACATACTCCCTAGCCTCAATAGCACCTGTAGCCGTGGGGATCTCCCGCTTGCTAACATTAAGAAGAGACACAGGACCCTGTGCCTTTACCGTAGGCGGTTTACCGGTAGTCAGAGCGGTAACTAGTGCCCCCCAGGGCTGCCAACCACTCCATGGCACGAGCGTGACATTCTCGCCTGCCTTCACGAGCTTAGACTCTAGGGCCTTTAACGCGTACACGGGGGGCTTCGGGCTGCGCTCATTAAATGATACTACAACTGAGCACCGCTCCTCTGCATGAATAATTACCGCATCTTCTATTATGACCTGCCTACAGGCCCCTTCTGGCTTCGCAGCGGCCTTAACGGGCTTGAAACGAGCGGGAGCGTCAACTCTTAGAATAACCTCTGTACCTTTAGATGCTTCGACACTTACAGTGCCAGGCCCACTAATAGTGAGATAGTACCTTGTGACAAGCGTATTGTTCCTATAGACAGAGACCTCAATAGCCTCTAACGATTCGAGACTGGGGTCTCCTCCTAGCGGACTTAAGTGCATTAGCAACGATACTATGAATACTAGTAGCCCCGCAGTCACTATTAAGCGTCCGACTGTCAAGGTCTCCTCTGCCTCGACGCTTATCCCGTTGGTCAACCTTAAGGCTAACGCGCAGAACGGGAAGGCAGAAATAGGAGTGGAGCTGGTAACGCGTGGTGGCTTTAATGGCGATGGAAGAAGAAGGGCCCAGCCCTATACTGATAGTGATGACCGTTATCCCTCCTATAATGTTGGGGCTAACGTTCGTGCTAACTGATAACTTCAGCGTTAAGCCCAGCCTTCCCTTCTTCTTCTCTAAAATACTGCCACTCGTATTACTCTTAGTGGCTACAGCGATTGCGGTAATGGGGTACTTCACGGCTAAGGACGAGGAGCCAGAATGGGGACCGGAGCTACCCTTTAAAGTGATAGAAGCTCTCCACTTAGCTTATATTGCAGCGTCCCTTATACTGGCTACACTGGTTATTCTTCTGTACTTTCTTTAGAACCCACAAACACTAGCTCTCTGAGCCTACGTAGCTCTTCCTCTTTGCTCTTCAGATCCTCCTGCAGCTTCTCGTTTTCAGCTTTTAGCTTCTCTACGATCTCTTCTAGTTTTTCTAGCCTAGCTAGTTTCTCTCTAAGAGCAGCTTCCCTAGACTCTAGCTCCATTCTTTTAGCTTCTAGCCTCCTCCTTAACTCTACAAGTGCGCTTTCTTTAGCAGCCAGTGTCCTCTGGTAGCCGGCAAGCTCTCTCTCCTTGTCTAGTAACCTGCGCTCCCATTCTATTAGCCTCCTCTCTTCCTCCATCATACGCTGCTTGAAGGGTTCTAGTTCCTCCCTAAGGATGCGCTCTCTGCGCTCGATTTCGCTTTTCAGCTCAGATAGCTCCTTGCGTTTAGCGTCTATTTCCTTCTCGAGGCTTCTGAGCTTCTCCATTAACCGTAATACCTTTTCTTCCTTCTCTCTTAGCTCCTGCTCTCTCTGCCTTAGTTCGTCAATTTTGTCGGCATACTCCTTTACCCGCTCAAATAGCTCCTCTTCAAGTCTGGACACTCTCTCCTCACGAGCTCCTAGCTCGCTGTCACGCTTGTTCAATTCCTCCTCCTTTTTCGCCAGTTCAACCCTTAGGTTGTGTAAGCGTTCCGCTTCGTACTTTAGTTTTGCCTTCTCGCTTTCTAACTCGCGGAGCTCAGATAATATTTTAGTCTCAAGCTCTATTAATTTCCCTATGTTCCCGCTTAATTCACCCTTTACTTCGTCAAGAAAGGCTGCTTGACTGCTTGCTATTTGAGACACAGCAGCGTTTTGTGCCTCCACAGCTTTGGCTATTCTAGCCTCGACGGCGTTAACTAACGACTCTAATTTTGTCTCAACATTATCACTTACCGATCTTACTAATTGCTCAATGGCTTTGTTAGCTACTTCTGATAGTTTACTTACTGAAGCGCTAAACTCTTCCACTGCCTTTTTTAAGTCGGTACTTAGCTGTTCAGTAAGGCTCTCTATCGCCTGCGTGGCTTTACTGATAGACTGCGTAAGTTCCTCAACTCTAGCTTCTACCTTAGCACTAGTTTCTCTCAATTCTTCGTATTTTTGGACAAGTTCATTATATTTTTCTATTACTAGATGTACTTCTTCTGCTGTTTTATCCAGCGTTTCCCTGGCACCAATTATTGCGTCGGCAGCTCTCTCTTGTCTCTCAGCGATAGTAGCAAGCTTGTCTATGTACTGCGTAAATTCTCCGAGCCTGTTGAGTTCTTCTTCAAGCTTAGGTACTAGTTTCTCTATCTTGCTTGTAGCAGATTCCACATCCTCGCTCTGTCTACGGAGTATCGATAGCAAGTCTGATAGTATCTCTCTTTGCTCGTCAAGAGACGCCGTAACTTGGGTCTGTAGTACCCTGAGCGCCTCACTAATAGTCTTATCAATGCTTTGAGCTAGGCTCGTAAGGGAAGTACTGATCTCGGCTTTTATCGTTTCCATAACTTCGAGCATTTGTTCCCTTTCTTCTCTCTTCCTCCAAAAGGCCATGAAGAATACACCTGACTAGATGTCATTTGCCGATGTAAAATACCTAATGCTTATTGCTAGGCTGTTCGCCTGTGTCACGCGTTGCTAGTTCCTCAAGCTTAGCCAGTCTTGTACTCATGTCAGCGACTAATAGCTCGAGCTCACGTAGCCTGGAGCAAACATTCTCGTTAAGCTCTCTTAATTGGAGGGCGAGCTCTCTTAGAGATAGCTGTAGGTCTTCCGTCTCGGACCTAAGTAGTGTGACTTCACTCTTAACCTCATTCCATGAGTCAACACTTACTGATAAGGTCTCGTTGATCTTGGACTTTATTGCCGATATTTCGGAAGGTAGGTCCTTGTAGGCTTCTTCTAAACGTTTCATTTCGGAGTTAAGCCGCTCCAAGAAGAGATCGATCGTTAACTTCACGTCGTGCTCTATTCTGTCTCTTACGTCTCGTAGTTCATTTATGGCATTACTAATTTCTCTTTTCATTAGCTCTCTTTCTTCTTTTAGCTGAGCCGTAGTCTTGCTCAGAATCTCTCTCATTTCTTTAAGTAGATCTCGAGTGGCGTACACGTTCTCGTTAAGCGTGTCGACAGCGATCTTTAGCGCCATAACGCCGTCGTATAGCCTCTTTACGGCTAGCAACACCATATTGACCTTCTCGTCTCCGTATTCTACTATCTCTACAGACCCTCTAGCCATACCTCTCACTATTAGGTCGGCGGAACTATCTATATTGTAATGCTTAAAATAAATTAACAGACAGGAGGTAGGGACATAATACTTGCTAACAGTCCACCCACTGGTGGCAGAAGCAAGTTATCTTCAGGAGCATAAGCTTCGGTCAAAGCAAGGATAATTGAAAGACTAACAGCTTTTTCCAAGTCGACACCCAAGACCGCTAGCACTATGCTATTAGTCACTACTCCCGCTATTAGGCCGTCAATAGTCGTTAAGCTTCCTGGGAGCCTAAGCTTAGACCTTCTGAGTAGCCCAATAAGAGCAGCCACTGCGTCAACTGTGAGAAGAGCTATCACACCATAGACTGCGCGTTCACCAAATAGGGCCTCTGCGACTAGCACCCCAACTAATCCGTGCGTGAGCCCCACATACCCCCCTACTTTCTCGTACTCCCTCTCCATTTGGGCTATTTGTCGTTCGAACTCCTCCTCAAGCTTGCTGATCGCGGCCTCTAGCGTCAGGAGGTTACGAGCCAGTGGCGGGCTTACAGCCTTAATAGACTCCAGAACTTTTCTCCTCCTCTCTCTGAGCATGATTCTAAGTTCTTTTCCGAGAAGAGGTTGCTTGAGGATTAAGGCGTTCATCGAGGCGGCGGCAAGTGCTAGGCAGGCTAGAATCTCAAGGCGCGGTAGCCCCCTGATTAAATATAAGGAAAGCAGGAGGAGACATAAGACCACATGTACAATTTTCCTCTCAACTTCTGCGTTAACTGAAACTATAGGCATAACTTATGCTTCCCCCCTCCGCCCTACAAATAGCCGCGCCTCGCGTGCGGCTACGTACATCCTCCTTAATACCTTTTGGTGACCTCTCATCCCCTTAAGCCCTTTTAAAAAGGCATTAAGCGCGTGCTCACGCAGGGTGTATATACGTGACTAGCACTTTATTTAAGTGGAGGGGGGCATGAGTTTTAGGCGTGAGCCTAGGTTTTTACGTAGTGACGGCAAGCCCAGTTTCTCATCTAGAAAGTATGTGCGAGAAAGCGAGCTTGAAGCTGTTATGCGTAGAGATATAGTCACTACTGCTAAGACCACACCTATAAGGCTCTGCGCGAAAAAAATGGCTGAAAGCGGCTTTAGAAGACTACCAGTAACTGCAGAAGGGGGGAGGCTTGTAGGCATAGTAACGGCAACCGATATAGTGAATTATCTAGGAGGAGGAGAGTATCATGAAATAGTGAAAACGAGGCATAAGGGCAATGTGTTTTCTGCGCTGGAGGAGCCCGTATCCTCCATTATGACTCGTGGCGTTATAAAGGCCGTCTACGAGGAGACCATAGCAAGCGTCGTCGAGAAAATGATAAAGTTCAACGTTGGAGGAGTGCCGATAGTTACTCGGGATGACGTACTAGTAGGTATGGTGACTGAACGAGACGTATTAAGGCTCTTAGAAGACTGCCTGCCAGACCTGCTAGTTAAGGACGTGATGACTACCAATGTTATAACTATAAGCATCGACTCGTCGCTACTTGAACTAGCTAAAAAGATAGTCACTCATGGCGTGAGAAGGCTGCCGGTACTGGCCGATAACCGCGTGGTGGGTGTGGTTTCATCTATGGACATTGTGAGATACATAGCCAGTAGTGAGCCCTTCCGCCATATAGTGATAGGACTCGTAGAGGAGATAATGCAGGCCAGAGTGGCTGACATTGCGTCTCCTAGCGTGATCTCTGTGAGGCCTGAGGACAGGCTCTCCGAGGTCTATAAGGTGATGATAGAAAGGGATGTAGGCTTCCTAGTAGTTATGAGAGGGCGAGAGCTTAAGGGCGTCATAAGTGAGCGTGATATTCTCCTCAGAGCGTGGGAAGAAACAGGTGAGAAATCCCAGTAATCTTTAGCGGGGCTCCTCTAGCTTTGCTCTTACTTCGGATTCGGAAAGCCCACGTATAAAGACATACTTTACGCGGTCTCTTAATCCGCGCACTATTTCTATCTCGCCCGTTCGTACTCCGAGTTTCCTAGAGAGAACTCTTTTGAGCGCGGCATTCGCTCTGCCGTGTATGGGAGGTTCACTAACATAGACTACAAGCTCACCGTTTTCTATCTCGATCCTGTCCTCTGACGACTCAGGTCTGACTGCTACGCGTAGTAAAACCCCCTCTCGTCGCTCCTCTATTCCCGTTAGCCTAGTCTCCCGGTTCACTCAGTTTCACCTCACTTACCTCCACCTTCTCTACTTTACGTGCTGCTCTGGCGAGCTCTCTGACCATGTCGTACTTACAGACTACTCCCACGACTCTGCCTTCACTGTCGATCACAGGAAGCCCATCAACGTTGTATTCGAGCATGTGCTCGAATACTGAGCTTACTTTGTCCTCAAAAGTCACGCACACAGGGACTCTAGTCATCACGTCCTCGACTAGTAGAGGTGTTATCTTGACGTAGCGCCCTAAGGGTCTGCCAGCCTTAACGAGCTTTCGGACCCAGATCAGTCTACGGCTTCTAAGACCTCTTCGCGCATCCTCTAGTGGAACAAAGGGTAGCCTGTTCTCTGATACCACGCCCTGAGCCTCTCCACCCACAGCCACCGCTAGCGCATCGAGATAGTAAGCTCTCATTTTCCTAACTGCATGAGCTAATGAGTGGTGAGGATGAACTACACCGAGGCCGGGCGGCGCTGCGATATTTTTTACTCTTAGGCCTCCGCGAGTTTCTGCTAAGGCCCTAATTAGCTCCTCTTTAGTCACGATTCCTTTCAATTCACCCTTCTCATCTACCACTAGCGCTACTTCAGCGTCTTCAGTCACCATTAAGCTTGCTATTTCCTCTATCGGAGTAGAACTCCTCACTATAGCCACGTTGGGGTTCATAACTTCACGTATAAATTCAGCGTCGTAAGGTCTTCTCCTCCATAGCGGTCCTTTGACTCCTATAGAGTATAGCAAGTTACGTGTTGATAGTGACCCGACAACGCGACCTTTCTCGTCAACAACTAACACTATGCTCGTGCGTTCTCTGAGCATAACCCTTCTTGCATGCTCTATGGTATCGTTGACTCTTACGGCAGGTATCTCCGGGGACGCTACGTCAATCGCTTTAAGACCTACTGGGCGAGCAACAACTTCTCTGACCATAACTTTCTGCAACAGTGTTGCACGACTCTCGAATACTGGCACTTCGGCGGCAGTAACGGGTAGCGGAGGAGGAGCGACTGGCACTGGTATTCTGCCGGGCTTGATACCCTCTATGTAAGCTCTTAGCACGTCTTCCTGAGTAACTACACCTATTATGTAGCCGTCCTCGTTGATTACCGGTACCAGTGTAAAGTCGTGCTTGATAATGTAGTCGGCTATGGCATCGATTGGCGTGTCGGGATAAGCCACGATAACTCCTCGCTTCATTATTGTTCTGACTTTAGCTACAGGCGTCTGTATCGCCTCAGCTTCCCTTCTAAAGTACCACCTACCTGTGTCCACTAGGTCCTTTGGAGTCAGCATACCTACAGGTGTTAGGTCTCGCTTACTCCGAACTACGACTAGAGCTTTGATTCCTCTATAGACGAGCATTGACCAAGCCTTAGTAATAGGCTCGTCCTGCGCAATTAATGGCAAGTTTTCTATTGTCATGACATCAGCTGCAGCCTGCGCTTTGGGCAAGTAACCTGAGACTTTCAGAGATCTTATGAGCTCTCTATAGCCGAGAGTCCCTACCACGCTCTTACTATGCTTGCTCTTTAACACTGGTAGAGTGTACACTCCGCTGTTCCTCAAGGTATTGATAGCGTCCCATATTCCGTCTTCGGCGGTTAGCACAGGACCTTCGCGAAGAAGCTCATCTACAAGAACCTCTGATCGTGATGAAGTAATTTTTATCACGTCAGTTCTGGTAAGGAACCCAACGTACTTAGCGGTGGCATAATCCTCAACGACCACGACAATACGACTCCCGCTCTTCCTCAGAGCCTCTCTTGCTCGCGTGACCTTAGAGCCTTTTAGAACCTTAGTAACAACTGTTGACATAGCTTCCCATACGCGCATAGATAACACCCTTGACGTCAATACTAATAAGGCTACGGGTGATTAATATGGTAACCTAAACTATTCTCGAGAGAGAAGAAGCATCGTGTTAAGGGTCACTAAGCATCGGGGCGGGTAAGCTCGCTTGACTTTTAATGCTACAACGCCTTCCCGTGGCAGCGCCGTTATGACGTATCCTCCAGCTCGAAGTGGGACGAGATGTAGAGCTGTCTTAAGCCTCTGGAGATTGATCTTCCCCAAGTATCCTCGCGGCACACTAAGCTCTACGTACACAGCCTCAGAAACCCTCACTTTCTCGAGCTCCAGTAGGTACCGTTTCCCAAGCCCTAGTACTCGTGCCGTATGCACGCTAATCTTAGCGTCACGGCCGTCACCATTCTCTCTGACCCAGAGTAGTATTGGTCGTGGAGTAGTAGCTTCGACT
>Ga0190326_1000088_pt1 | contig 13290 bp, 17 predicted proteins | sample 4870111112_MG_FD_165049 | JGI IMG/M metagenome (GOLD analysis project Ga0190326, IMG submission 165049) | Hydrothermal vent sediment bacterial communities from Southern Trench, Guaymas Basin, Mexico - 4870-11-11-12_MG | ecosystem: Environmental > Aquatic > Marine > Hydrothermal vents > Sediment ... | reverse complement strand
GTGAAGAATACGGAGAAAACATGATAATTCATTATTCTAAGGAGAATAGGGTTGTAAAAATTGAGATATTGGATACTTCAAAGACAATTCTTAACTTTTTACAGCAAATTCTTGAGCAGAAATCGCTGAAGGGTGTTGTAAATGTATAAAATTGCTATCGTTTTAGTTAATAGCGAAAAGATCTCCTTAAGAATGCTAAAATCATGATGAAGCCTATAACCTCTGAAATAAATACATGAGAAAGAGAAGGTATGTATTCTGATATAATCTTGCTGATGTATTCGTAAAAGCTTGAATGTTCTTTAGCTGGGAATTCAAAACCCAGTAAAGGCCAAAAGAACGTTTCTGGTTCGTTCCACATTCTATCTTCGAGTAAATGGAGAAAGGATGCAAAAGATAAAAATAAAGATTTTCTATATCTTAAGCCAATTAAGAGGAGAATAAGAATAAATAACAGAGTATGTCCAAAAATTCTGCCATTATTGAGAGGTAGTATAATCATACCTAGTGGCTTATCAATTATATCTGGGAGTAATGAACCTATGACAATTAGCCTGTAATCCATTTTAACTTTGAATACCCTATTAATTAGCCAAGCAATCCCAAGTGTAATCCCAATGTGTCCGAATAGTAACATTAAGTGGTGTCAGTTCGTATCATCATTTAATTTTAATCCCTAACTTTATCAAATAAATGGTGATCACAATGAAGGTTCTTGTGTCAATCCCAGCGAAAGATGAAGAACTTACGATTGGGAGTGTTGTAGCTCTGTCCAAACAATATGGTGATGTTTTAGTCGTTGATGACGGAAGTGTAGATAAAACAGCTAAAGTTGCAGAATTAAGTGGAGCTAAGGTGTTGAGGCATAAGGTAAACTTGGGAAAGGCTGAAGCTTTAAGAAGTGCCTTCAAATATGCATTCGAAAATGGCTATGATGTTGTTGTATGCTTAGACGCTGATGGACAGCACGATCCATGCGACATTCCAAAGCTTTTAGAGCCGATAATTAAGGATGAGGCTGATCTCGTAATAGGTTCAAGGTTTCTTAGAAAAAACGTTCCGAGGTATAGGATTTTCGGGCAGAAAGTTCTTGACATTCTTACAAACTTCGCATCTGAAGTAAAGATAACCGATTCCCAGTCGGGCTTCAGAGCGTTAAACAGGAAAGTTCTGGAATACTTAAAAGACTTTAGATCGGAAGGTTATAGTATAGAATCGGATATGATCGCATTTTTAGCTGGGAAGGTAAGAATCAAGGAAGTTCCAATAGATGTTAGATACGACGTTCCAAACAAGCATAAGAAAAATCCATTTGCTCATGGATTTAGTGTCTTGTCAAGTCTCGTTGGATTTATAGGGTACAAAAGACCTTTGCTCTCATTTGGTGTTCCGGGTTTTATCTCAGTGCTGATTGGATTAATATTCGGTTTTATAGCGTTTTCTGAATATTACGTGACTAATAAACTCCCATATGCTCCAACGATTGCATGTGGTTTGTTTTTGATATTGGGCTTGCTTTTGGTAGTATCTGGTTTAATCTTGAACTCTCTCGTGCAGATAATGAAGGTTTATCGGAGGTGATCACATGCTTGAAATAGAAGTTTGGGAGATAAGAGGAAAATGCCCCGTTTTCAAGAAGGGTGACAAAATCATCATAGATCCTCCCAAGATCGTGCTGGAAAAAACAGATGCTATTTGTATTCATGCCTTGCCATCTCTACTGCATTATGCAATTGCTTTAAACGAAGGCATTGATCCAGTAAAACTCGGTTTATCAAAGGATTCTAACTACGCTTACATTCAGTGTGTAGATCCCGGAGAGCCGTATACTGGGGGAGGAACTGTTATATTTAGATGTAGAAGGGTAGAGAAATGATATTATACTATTATCGATTAATGGATACAGGTGATTGAAATGAGCGAAGTAGAGTCAATTTTAGAGGATCTCAGGTATAAGGTTGATAGGATAGAAAAAATGGTTGAAACTCTTATCGATATATACACCGATGCATTTTACGAGATTAGAGAAGAATACCTTGAAAAATTGGAAGAAATAAAAAAAGAGGGTTTTGAGGAATTTTCAGATATAGATGAGCTGAGAAAGTTGATTGAAGAGGGCTAATGAATGTATAGATATTTTATAAGTAAAAATCTGAAAGCAAAGCTGAAAAAGATACATAAGAAGAACAGGAAATTCTATGAAGCTGTAATCAAAAAGATCGAAGAAATAATTAAAAATCCACAACATTACAAGCCTTTGAGATACGACCTGAAGGGTTTGAGAAGAGTTCACATTGAGAAATCGTTTGTTTTAATTTTTGAAATCGATGAAGAAAATAAAATTATCAGATTCCTTGATTTAGACCATCACGACAAAATCTATAAAAGAAGATACTGATTAACGCTTATGGATCCGATGATAGCAATAATTCTTGGTACTCGTCCTGAGATAATTAAAATGAGTCCTGTGATAAGGGAATGTGAGAAGAAGGGATTAGATTACTTTATATTGCATACGGGACAGCATTACTCTTACGAGATGGACAGGATATTCTTTGAAGAATTAGAATTACCTCAGCCCAAGTATAACTTAGATGTCGGTTCGGGAACTCATGCGGAACAGACTGGTAGGATTATGATCGGAGTCGAAAAAGTTTTAATGAAAGAAAAACCTGATGTTGTTTTGGTGCAAGGGGATACGAATACTGTTTTAGCTGGAGCTTTAGCCGCCACAAAACTGTATATCAAGGTTGGACACGTTGAAGCTGGATTAAGGAGCTATGACAGGAGAATGCCAGAAGAGATTAATAGGGTTTTAACTGATCACATCTCAGATTACCTTTTTGCTCCGACTGAAAAGGCCAAGCAGAATTTACTGAGAGAAGGTATAGATGAAAACAAGATATTCGTTACTGGAAACACTATTGTTGATGCTGTTTATCAGAATTTAGAGATTGCTAAAAGAAAGATAAACGTGCTGGAAGATCTTGGATTGAGACCTAAAGAGTATTTTCTTGTGACTGCTCATAGACAGGAGAACGTCGATGTCAAGGAAAGATTAGAAGGAATCTTGAAGGGTTTAGAGTTAATTTATGAAGAGTTCTCGATGCCTGTTGTATTTCCAATACATCCGAGAACTCAAAGAAGGATAAGGGAGTTTGGGCTTAGCTTGGATGGAGTTGAAGTTATTAATCCATTGGGCTTTCTTGAGTTTTTGCAGTTAGAAGCTAATGCTAAATTGGTTTTGACAGATTCGGGAGGTGTTCAGGAGGAAACATGCATATTGGGTATTCCTTGCGTAACCTTGAGAGATAATACAGAGAGACCTGAAACCTTAGAGGTTGGGTCAAATATCTTGGCTGGAACAAAACCTGAGAAAATCTTAGAGAGTGTAAAGACAATGCTTAACAGAGAAAACAACTGGAAAAATCCATTCGGTGACGGAAGAGCTGGGAAGAGGATTGTTGAAATTTTAGCATGAACAAAAAGTATTTTATCTTTGGAGTAGATTAGCGGAGTATGAGTGCAGTGGATATCAAAAAAGTTTATGAAGAAATAAAAAGGCTTAAGATTGAGATACAGAGATTGGAGGCTTCTCTATTACCCGAAAAAGGCCTCAGCGAAGAAGAATGGAAGAATCTGCTTAAAGAACACGAAGAGACAAAGAAAACGGGAATAAGAGTAGAATATTTACCTGAAGAGATTTAACTCACTTGTACATCTTTCCTCTAACATCCAGTCGAAGAACAGTAATAATACCCGTGTTCCATTCAACAACGTAGACAATCCTGTACTTTCCAATTCTAACCCTATATGCGGAGATATTTGCTGTCCCTTTCAGGTGCTCGATATCGAAGGAGTGATATGGCACTGCTTCAAACTTCAGAATATCCAGAAACTTTTTAATTTTAGCGTAATGAACTTTAGGTAATTGACGAAGCTTCTTCTCCACATCCTTTTTAATGAGGACTTCAAACGTCATTAAAGCAACTTTGGGAGAGGCAATAATTAAATTTTATGAAAAACTAATGTGAGGGTGATGTTTAGCAGAGAGAATAGCTGGAAAAATCCATTTGGTGATGGTAAGGCTGGAGAGAGGATTGTCGAGATATTGGAGGAAATATGAGAGTCTTAATTACATCGATTGTAGATTTAAGAAAGACCGCACCTAACAGATTGCATCACTTTATCAAATATCTATCACAAAAGCATGAAATTACTGCTATCTGTATTAATGACTGGTGGAAGGCTAGCTTAGTTGACACGAGTAAGTACTATCAAGATTTTAGGGACGTTTTAGACAATATTGAGATTAAATATATTACAGAAAAGAAAATAAGTCCTTTTAAACAAGAGCTCTTATCTCCAAGATTAATGAAATTGGAAGGCTGTGAATGCTTTGATGTCATTCTTAACTATAATACTCTAATCTCTGGATACTATATAGCAAAAAAGCTGAATTTACCGATGATTTATGATCTAGCTGACGATTTACCAGAAATGATTGCAAATTCTCCTCAAATTCCTAGATTTTTCAGACCTCTCGGAAAATGGATTGGGAAGAGTATGCTTAAAAGAAACATAGCAGTTGCGAGGAAACTTACAGGAATAGCTAAAACCCTTCAAGATAACTATTCGATTCCAGATGAGAAGTTTGAGTTGATACCGAACGGTGTTGATACTAAACTCTTTAAAAGAGTCAAGAGTGATCTGAGAGAAAGGCTTGGGTTAGAGGATTGTTTTGTTTTGGGTTATGTTGGAGTTTTAAGGGAATGGGTTGACTTAACGCCTGTTTATCAAGCAATTAAAAACCTTGAAGATGTAAAACTGTTGATTGTTGGGGAGGAAGGAATGTTAAAGAAGAACAGAGAAATGGTTAGAAGATACGGGGTTGAAGATAAAGTCATCTTTGCTGGAACAGTTCCCTATACTAAAGTGCCAAAGTATATATCGGCGATGGATGTTTGCTTAATCCCGTTTAAACGCAACGCTATATCACAAAACGCCGTTCCTCTTAAGTTGTTTGAATATATGGCATGTGAAAGACCTGTTATATCCACCAGATTGAAAGGTGTTATGGAGGTGGTTGGGGATATGATTTTGTATGCTGATACAGTCGACGAGTATGTTACGCAAATTAAGAATCTTGCTAACAACCCAGAATTAGCAGAGGAATTAGGTAAAAATGGAAGAGAATTTGTTATTGAGAATTACGATTGGAGAAGAATAGTTAGAAGATTGGATAATATTTTAACAGATGTATACACCTAAATTTGGGGGTTACTCATATGCGAATTCTTCAAGTAATTCCAGCATTTTATCCGAGTAAAGGTTATGGTGGAGGTCCTATCGTGGCGTATGAAATATCAAAAAGATTGGTAAGAAGGGGATACAATATAGTAGTATATACAACTGATGCAAACGATAAGACCTCTAGACTTAACAGTGGAGTTAAAAACATTGATGGCATAGAGGTTCATTATTTTAGAAATATCAGCAACTATATTGCTTACAACTATAAGATCTTTTTATCCATAGGTATGATAACGGTAATAAAAGAGGAAATAGACAATTTTGACATCGTTCATATTCACGACTATAGAACTCTTCAAAATATTTTGATTTACTATAATACAAGAATTCACAAAATACCTTATATAGTTCAACCACATGGTACAATCCCTAAAATCGGGAAAAGTAAACTAAAATCAACTTTTGATATGCTGATCGGATATAAAATACTAAAATCTGCTTCTAAATTACTAGTACTAAATTACAGCGAATTGGTTAGATGCAAACCAATAGTGGATGTGAATAAGATACACATACTGCCTAATGGTATTAATCTTTCAGAATACTGTAACTTGCCGAGAGAAGGAGTATTTAGAGAGAAATTTAGTATCGATCCAGACGAAAAAATTGTCTTATATCTCGGTAGAATACATGAAAGTAAAGGTATCGAGTTGCTCGTTAGAGCTTTTGCTAAAATGTCAAGAAAAGTAAATAATGTAAAGCTAGTTATTATTGGTCCAGATGATGGTTACTTACACACATTATATAGATTGGCAAATCATCTAAGGGTTTCTGACAAATTGATTATAACTGGTTTCCTCCCACATGAAGATAAACTATCAGCTTATGTTGACGCGGATGTCTTTGTAACTCCAACATTTTATGGTTTTCCTTTAACCTTTCTTGAAGCGATGGTATGTGGAACTCCAATTGTAACAACCACTAAAGGAGATTACATAGAAGGCATAAATAATAAAGTCGGATTTGTCGTACAATATCGTGAACAGGAATTAGAGAACGCAATACATAGGATTCTTGTAGATGATGAATTAAGCACGAGATTTAGTAGAAATGCAAAAAAAGAGGTTAAGAAATACGATTGGGAGAACATTGTTGATAGGCTTGAAAAGATATATTACGAAGTTCTGGAGGGACATTCATGAAAATCTGTCTCTTAGGAAATTCTACTGGCAACATTGATGAAGGAATGAAAAACATTACATTCAATATATCAAAAGAGCTATCAAAAAAACACGATATATTGGTATTAAATCCTTTAAACGTTTTTTCTCTACACTTCTGGCAGTCAGTAAAAGAATTTAATCCAGAAATAGTACATTATGTTCCCGGCCCATCCATCAATAGTTTTATAATAGTTAAGTTAATATCATTATATTTAAATAACAAAAATACAAAATTTGTTATGTCTGCCCCTTTTCCTAAGCTTTCAGCAATTTCAAAAGAAATCATACGATTATTTAAGCCAGATTTGATGATTGTTCAGTCTAAATTATCTGAAAAGATATTTGCAAAAAGAGGATTTAAAACTATACTGCTACCATTATCTGGAGTAGACGTTAAAAAATTTAGACCTGTAAAAGAGAATACCAAATATAAGTTAAGAGAAAAATACGGGATAGATGTTGATAAATTTGTTGTGTTACATGTAGGGCATATAAAAGAAGGCAGAAATATGCAAATCCTCAAAAAAATACAAACAAAAAATAATAATGTGCAAGTAGTTATTGTAGGTAGCACTTCCACGGGGGTTGAAAAGAAGATATATCATGAGCTTGTAGATAGTGGCTGTATTGTTATTACGAAGTATATTCACAATATTGAAGAAATTTACCAATTATCAGACTGTTATGTTTTTCCAACTGTTAGTAAACTTAATAGCATAGAATTACCTCTTTCAGTGCTTGAAGCTATGGCGTGCAATCTACCTGTAGTTTCAACAAAATTCGGAGCTTTACCAGAATACTTTACGGAAGGTGATGGTTTAATTTTTGTTAAAAACTGTGATCAAATCTTAAAGATTGTTAATAATTTAAGAGAAATGAATGAAGATGTGAATACAAGAAAAAAAGTAATTCCCTTTTCGTGGGAAAATATATCCAAAAAGTTAGAGGTAATTTATGAAAGGTTAGCGGGGGTGAATGTAACCAATGAGAAATGGCAGTAAGGGTCTTTTTGTTTGTATAATTGGGATAGATGGTTCTGGAAAAACGACATTAACTAATGAACTGATTAAAGAGCTGAAGAAGAATGGAATAGAAATAGAATACAGATGGGGAAAGTTTGAATCGTCAATCTTAAAGCTTATTATATTTATTAAAAATAAATTATTTATTCGAGAAAAAGATTGGAAAAAAAACTATGAGAAAAGTTTAAAAGTAAAGAAAAAATTGTTAAACAATTCCCTACTTTCTTGGTTGTACGAGCAATTTGTGTTAATTAGTTATGTGTTTCAAGTCTACTCCAAAATAGCAATACCCTTGAAAAAGAGGACAAATATTGTCTGTGATAGATATGTTTACGATACAATTGTTGACTTGGCTTACGACTTAGAATACACTGATAAAAAAATAAAACAAAGACTCGATCAGCTATTAAGGTTGCTTCCACAACCTGATATTCTTTTTTTTATAGACGTTCCAGAGGAAATAGCGTTTAACCGTAAAAATGATGTGCCCTCCTTAGAGTTTTTGAAAAAGAAGAAAGAGTTTTATTTCAAAATCCTTCAACTCCTAAATAAAAGAAATAACCAGTTCATCCTGCTTGATGGAACAAAATCTATACACGATCTAAAAGCAGAAGTGATGAATATAGTCGGAAAACACTTGAAGAGGTGATAAGCATGGAAAGAAAAGTGCTGATTATAGGAATTGACTCACTTAGTCCAGAGTTAATAGATTCGTTTAAAGATGACTTACCTAACTTTAATAAACTCAAACAGAGTTGTCCTAATTTCGAGCTAAAGTCTATATTCCCTCCTGACTCGATTCCTGCTTGGGTGTCAATATATACTGGTCTAAATCCAGCAAGACATGGAATAGTACATACTTTTGATGTATTCGAATCTGACTGGAAAAGTATAGCGAACTTAGATATCACTAGATTTAAGGGGAGAACATTCTGGGACATTGCAAGTAAGTATAAGAAAAAAGTTTGTATTTTATTTCCGTTAGCTGCATTTCCACCATGGGAAGTTAATGGTATTATGGTAAGTAGATCAATCTACCCCCCTGAAGACTTAAAGAAGAAAGGAATACATGTTGAAAACAATGGTGTGTTAGCTTATCCTCAAGAGTTAAATAATGAATACAACATATCACACCTCCACACCCTATCAGGCGAGCATCCTGGTTTCAAAAATCTTGGGAAGTATGCTGAAAAAGCAAAAAAGAAAGTAATTGATCAAGCTAAATTTGGACTACAGATTTCTAAGGAATATGATTGGGATCTATTTTTCATTTATTTTTCAGAGTTAGATATAATACAACATTTCTTCTGGAGATATTTTGACGAGCATGATCCAACATACAGACCTAATAACCCTTATAAGGGTGTCATCAAAGATTTTTACAAGTTGTTTGATCAAATAATTGGTGAATTTTTCAAAACTCATCCAGATGCAATAAAAATAGTTATAAGTGATCACGGGCATGGTATGAGACCTCCAAAAGTAGTAAACCTTAATGAATATCTAAGATTAAAAGGATACTTAAAAGTTAAGAAGATAGGTATTAAAGGAATAATTCAGGAAAGAATGAAAAAGATCATACTAGATTTTGCTCATAAAATGGACATGATGGATTTACTGGTAAAAATCGGGAAGTCCAGATTCTTATCAAAAACAAGTAAAAAAACATACACTTCCAGCTCTTTAATCGATTATTCAAAGTCTTTTGCATACCTAGCACATTTTCCAGGAGTAAAATCGTACTCCGAAGGTGGGATAATTGTTAATAAAGAAATTCTCGGTGATAAATACGAAACTTTTAGAGATAGTTTAATTAAAGAATTGTTACAATTAAAAAATCCAGAAACTGGAGAGAGTTTGTTTGAATGGATTAAAAGAAGAGAGGATTTATATAAAGGAGAATATATTGAAAAATACCCAGATATCGTATTTAAACTTAAAGAGAATTATGGAGTGTATTGGGGTGTATATATACCCTTAATTGGAACTTCGTATGAACATACTCTTTCATCTGGTGGACATAAAGAAAAAGCAGTATTTCTAATTAACGGCCTCGATGATACAAAGATCATTATCAAGAGTAAAATAACATTAATGGATGTAGCACCAACAATATTACATCTTTTAAATATAGATTGGAGGAGGTTCGATTTTGATGGAAAAAGTATCTTTAAATAATCTTGTGTTAATATTTCTAATTCTTTTAATTTGGGTTATACCATCACTCTACCTCTCCAATATTCACTATATTGATCCTTTTTTTTGGTGGCCTTTATCTTCTGTTGCAGAAGGAATCGCCTGTGGATATCTCCAAATTGAGTACCCATTACAACCAGAATATGAAATAATCCTATATATAATAGCAGATATAACTGGTCTTTCTCCATTACAAATAGCAACTTTACCAATAGGAGCTTTTATTGTACCCATTTGTTATTTTGCTTTTTCAAGGAAAATCTTGGGATCATTTTTGCATGCTATTTTGTTAACTACATATATAGCGCTTGATTTTTCAATTTATCCTGGACATTATAACACATTTGCGTATACGTGGACTAGATCTCTTTTTTTATCGTTTCTATTACTTTCAATATACTACACACAAAACCACAGACGGAAAATTATAATCCCTCTAATTCTAATTTTTATCACAGTTTATAACTTGCACCCAACATATACTTTTTGGATTTTTTCATTTGTCATTTTTTTATCTTTACTTGTATTTGGGTATAGCAAATATCTAAATGATATAACTCTAAAACCACCTATATCTCTAGCGATCATACTTACTGTAATATATATATCGTTCAATACATTTTATAGAGTATATATGAGGAGAATTATCTCATTAGAGCCAGGAATGATATCTGATTTATTTATTTCAACAATTGAAAGTTTTTTAGGAATTAGAAAAACTTCGCTGGAACCATATGCCCTCCCTAACCAACCACCAACACAAACAATCGGATACCTTGTATTTCTTCGTACATTAATCATTCTAATTACGTTAATAGTAGAGATATTACTATTCTACCTAAAAAATAGATATGATAGATATAAATTTAAAGTGAATAGTGAGATCTTATTAGCTGTGACTCTTCTTTTGGTTGGTGTTTCGCATGTTGTTGGTTATGCATTATATGGCCATATGAGCCTTAGATTCATTGTTTTTATGTATCCTATTGCTACTATACTTGTATTAAAAAATCTAAATATAAATACTAAAATAAGGAGATTAATTTCAATACTTTTGTTAATATTATTGATATCACTTGCGATTATTCAAAATGTATCTTTTATAATTGAATATAAATCCACAACAAAAGATACAATATACTTCACAAAGCAAACATATATTTGGATTTCAGGTGTAAATGCTATATCGAGCATAGATAGAGTACTATCGGATTTTGAAACATCTCAAATTTTATATTTTTACTTTAGAAGTAAAAATATGAGCTTTGTTCAAAAATTTTATAATTCGGATATTTACGGTATTATTACTAATTTAGATGAAGTTAAAATTAAAGAAACGTATGACTATCAATTAATAAATAGATTAACTATTAATCTACCCACTACTTCCGTAGGATGGAAAGTATATAAACCGCTTCTTAGTATCATTGATAGAATATATTACGCCAACACATGTAAAATTTACGATAATGGTGTAATTATTATATTTAAATCTTAGTTTATTTCTTATTTTTTTCCTTTTATTATACTCGTATACATTATAACAAAAGTTGCGCTAACAAAATAACTTACAATCCAAGCATATCCAACACCAGCTATATCAAATCTCAAAATCAAGAAATAACTCAACAAGAGCAACAAAGCACAAGTTAAGCCATTCAGAAACACTATGCTCTTAACATCCATCTGCACTCTTTTTACGGCTAAATAAACAAAAACCACAGCAACGAAGAAGCTCGATAATGCAAATAATCTCAAAAGCTCAAAGGCTTGAACATAGTCCTTACCAAATAGATGTAGAATAAACCCACCAAAAAAGTAGATGAATATAACCGCTGGTATTAATAAACCCAAGATCGCTACGCCAGATTTCATAACATTCCTCTTCAAAGACTCTCCATGACTTCCTTCAACGAACAAAGACATTGATATGGAATTGGGAATCATGAAAATCAGTCCAGCAATTGCAAAGGCTATGTAGTAGTAAGCTGTCTTCTCTGCTCCAAGCAAATTTAGAACCATTATTGGCAGTATTTGATTGGGTGCAACGCTGAAAAGGTTTGCAAGATAATTTCCAGCAGAAAATCTGAACGAATCTTTTATGTACTCTGTATCAACCGAGAAACTGAAACCAATAGTTCTGTTTATCAGCAATAACGCTACGATGAGAGCGAAGAGAAGAGCAATGCTTATAGATCCAAATATACCCATCGCACCGAGGAATGTCAAAAAGAATAGAAAAACGAGCCTCACACTCATTACTAAATTTTGTAGGAAATACAATTCCCCTCTTCTCAACGCAATAAATGATTGAGCAGTCAGAGTGGTGATAGAATTAATTAAGACAGTTATCAAAAATATGATAAGGCATATCGGGCTCTTCAGCAAATGCAATTTCGGAGAGAAGACATCCACACCAGCTACAAACAAAATACCCAAGACCAATGCAAATGCAGTTGAAATTATAACACTCGTACTGAAAATCTTGCTTTTATTACCATTTGGAAAAAACCTAATCAACGAAAAATCAAATCCCAAACGGGAAAGCAGGATGATCAAAGTAAGAGATGACCACAAAGCAGTGGCAACACCAACATCCTCAGCAGGATACAATCGAGCAGCAATCATCCAGAAGAAGAATCCAAAGCCAGCATTTGTTATTGAAGACAGCATTATGAAGAATGAGTTCTTGTAAAGCGGATCTCTTGCATATTTCATGATGTGCATGTATGCTCGAATCAGTTAAATTAAATATAAGTTACTGAAATCTACATCACGGAGGTAATAAGTTGAGGCTGGTAATCAGGGCTAAAGAAATAAGAGGAAATTGTCCCGTATATAAAGGAGGAGAGAAAATCGTAATAGAAGGATGCGAAATAAACCTTAAAGAGACGGATAGAGTTTGTATACATGCCTTAGCATCCTTGCTGCACTATGCTGTTGCTCTAAGGGAAGGAGTCGATCCCGTTAAGCTTGGACTGGCTAAGGAAGAAGATAAGGCATACATTCAATGTTTGGATCCTGGAAAGCCAGGAAATTACCGAACGGTAGGTACGAATACGACGATAAATCGGTTTACGAGATTTTATTAAAGAAGACTGGTAGGAAGCTAGAGAGGAGGACAGTAATTTATGCGAGAGTTTCGACGAGAAAGTAAAAGACAGATTTAGAGAATCAAATAAAAACGTTAAAACAGTTTTGTATTGCAAAAGGATGGAGAATTGACAGTATTTACAAAGATATTGCATCAGCATTAGACTTAAAGAAAAGAATTTAACAGGCTAATAGAAGAGGTAACGGATTACCAAGTTGAAAGAATCGTAATAATGAGAAAGGACAGATTGACGAGAGTCGGGTGGAAATTTTTCGAAAACTTCTTTAAGAAGTTTGGAACTGAAATAATTGTAGTTGAAGACAGTATAGACGAAAAAACAGACAAAGTTGAAAATTCAGAGTTTTTAGAGGTTCATTAACACCATAGAAAAATAGATAAATAAAACAAGCCCTAAAAAGCACTATGAAAAGAATAATCCAGTTCAGAATTTACAAGGGAGAAAAATACTATGTTGCTGAATGCATTGATCTGCCGATAGTGA
>Ga0190326_1000086_pt1 | contig 13435 bp, 16 predicted proteins | sample 4870111112_MG_FD_165049 | JGI IMG/M metagenome (GOLD analysis project Ga0190326, IMG submission 165049) | Hydrothermal vent sediment bacterial communities from Southern Trench, Guaymas Basin, Mexico - 4870-11-11-12_MG | ecosystem: Environmental > Aquatic > Marine > Hydrothermal vents > Sediment ... | reverse complement strand
TCGTGTTCGATTGTAAGGGTCATTGCTGGTATTTCGACTTTTAGCGTGGGCACAGAGGGTGGGGTTGAATCCCTGCCCTTAAAAATTTCCACCTTTGTTGTTACACCACCAAATTTTTTATTTTATTTTTGCGAGGCTATTACTATAATTAGTTTGAAGCTGAAAATATTTAAATACTATGAAGTATGTAGGAAGGACGAAGGTCGGGAAGATAAAAACAAATCCAACTACCGAACTTGCGATTATAAGGCTGCCAGTGGAGATGAAAGAAAAAGCTGGAAAGTTTGCGCACATCTGGAAGGTAGATGAGGACACGGTATTGATAAAGTTTAGTGAAAGCAAAGAGGTTGAAGGATTGCCAAGTGTATACTTTGGTGTGCACCAAGCGATAGGTAATGACATCGAAGAAAGGCTCAACAGATTGGAAGAGATGATTGCAAGGATGATAAAAGGGAATGCCAGAAATACAGAAAAGAAAAAACTCGAACACACAGAAAAAGTAAGCCACGGGCGGGATTTGAACCCGCGACCTCGTGCTTACCAAGCACGCGCTCTTCCTGCTGAGCTACCGTGGCTTGGGATGATTTAACAAAAAAGGAATTAAAAGCTTTCGCTGTCGTAAAAACCAGCCTCGCTGTAGGGTGTGGTCATAACACGCCTGATTCGCTTTGCTATCTTTTTTCCAACCTTTGGCACCTTAGCCAACTCCTCCTCATCTGCTGTAGCAATATTCTCTATCGTCTGGAAGTAGTCGAGAAGATTTTTCGCAATAACACTGCCAACGTTCGAAATTGATGAAACTATGTACTCCTGTTCCTCCTTCAGCGTCCTTTTTGTCTTTGCAGCATGTTCCACAACACCTCCTCTTTTCTCCTCCTGCTCCCTCCTAGCCATTGCGAAAATCAGATCCGCAGTCTCCTTTGGACCGCTGGTTCTCAATACAGGTACTCCAAAATCGATAACAAGCGATGCGATAGCCCCTCTTACTGCATTTGGATGCATTCCCCCTCTGTAAAGGTTTTCCCCTTCGATGATTATTACTGGCCTGCTGTAGGCTGATTTCAGCTTTGCAGCCTGTGAGAAGAGCCTGTCCTTCTGAATTATGCTGTTCAGAAAGTCCTCGACTGTCTTCCTCTCCACCGCAACCCTGTCACTCACGACGTAATCGGCAACTTCCAGGTTCCTCACCTCAATGCTCGCTCCGATCTCTCTCAGACGTTTCACTACTTCAGATCTGAGCTCCCTTGAATCCACAATCACCTTTATCCCAGCCTCCTCAGCCAAAGCGTACTCTCCAAGACTTCTCTGCTTCCTGTCGAGCATTCGCTTGATTTCTAGGATTTTATCGTACATCTTCCTCTCTTTCTTCATGCTGGAATAGTAGTAGGCTTCATCCCTCGTCCCCTTAGTAACCAGAACGACTATTCTCCCCTCCCTCCCCCTTCCGGTCCTCCCCTTTCTCTGAATAGCTCTGATCTCAGACGGTACAGCCTCATAAAAAACTACGAGGTCGGTTGATGGTATGTCAAGCCCCTCTTCTCCAACAGACGTTGCAACGAGAACTTTGTATTCACCCTTCCTGAACTTGTCGAGGGTCTCTATCTGCTCCTTCTGCCTCATTCCCTTGTCATTGTCTCTGCTCGCCTGTCCCACAAACTTTGCAACGGGAAAGAGTGGGGAGAGCTCGTTAACGAGCATCTCCGCAGAATCCCTGTAGTTTGTGAAAACTATTACTCTGGAGTCTGGATTTCTCTCAAACTGCTCCTTGAGAATTTCTTTCAGCTTTTCCAGCTTTGGATGTTCAGCTTTACACTTTGAGAGGGCCAAAACAGCTTTCTTGAAAATAGGATCGTTGATGATGCTCTTGGCTGCTTTACTTCCCCCTCTTGACATCCCCTCTCTCACGAGTTTTCTGAGATAACTTTTTACAGCTTTAACTCCCTGAGCCTCTATGAGCTCAACCGCGTGCTGAAGCTTCAGTATCTCGGCTAAGATAGACAATGCTTCGAATGTCTCAGAGCTACCACTCTCTGCAGCTTCTGCCTGAAGTGCCTCCTGTAAAGCCAACAAGTCTCTCTTTGATGAGTTCTCTGGAACCTCTATACCCAGCTCTCCCAGCCGCTTAAACCTTATTTTAACGCATTCCTCAAGTTTCTCCTTTACCTCCTTCATCTCATCCGGAATGTCGACCTTCACCCACTCTATTCTCTTCCTTCCGAGGTAGGGTGCGACATCGTCATCCCACTCGGTTCTGACTTCTATGGCCTCAATTCCGAGGTTCTGGATTACCTCCATTATTCTTTCCGGATCACTACCAGGAGAGGCTGTCATTGCGAGAATCAGTGGTTTTCTGGCAGTTCTCAGGTACTCTTTGGCGATGAAAACGTACGCGTAATTCCCAACCGCCCTGTGAGCTTCATCAAAAACGATGAGTATGACATCCTCAAGGCTTATCCTGCCAGCAAGAAGATCGTTCTCAATAACCTGAGGTGTTGAAACAATTATTCTCGCATTTCCCCACAACTCCTTTCTTTTTTCTGGAGGAACTTCGCCGCTAAGAGATACGATTTCCTCGACTTTCAGCACTTTTTTCAAAAACCTCGCGTGTTGCTCTACAAGAGGCTTTGTTGGGGCCAAGAAGAGAACTTTACCTTCTTCGTTCAGCAGTCTCGATGCAATTACGAGTGCAGCAATCGCCGTCTTCCCCAGTCCTGTAGGGATCACAACGAGCGTGTTCTTGGTAAGTGCAGTAGCCGCAATCGATATCTGGTACATTCTCCTCTCAATCGTGTTCTCCTTTATCAGGGGGTGAGTGATGAATTCCACAGAACTTGTTAGCAGTAGTAAATAAAAAACATACCTTTAATTCTGCTCCAAGATTTCGACTTCAAAGCTTCTCAATGTGTATAATCTTTTAAACCCCATCAACTTTAGGGCATTTAATGGAAATTGAGATTGTTAGATTAAAAACACCTTTCCCGGATCTGGATCACACTTACGTCTATGTGGTGAATTCAGAAATAATGATAGACGGTGGATTCTGCAATCCACAGAATGCGGAGAAGCTGGAGGAGTTTGATGTGAGAAGGAGGATTATTACTCACCACCACATAGACCATGTTGGCCTTGTTTTTTACAGCGAAAAGGATGTAGAGATCCACAAACGTGAACTTGAGTTTCTTGAAATATATTCAAAACCTGAGAAATTTATTGAAGACTACAAAAAGCTTTTCAGAATGTATGGAGCGAATGAAAACTACGCCGAAACTTTAAGAGTTATTGCAGCGATGAAACTAACCAAGAAGGCGAAGGTGCGCGAGATTACCAAAGACAGTCATATAATAGAGACTCCCGGACATACTGCTGGTCATGTCAGCGTGCTTATTGACGGCTGCCTTTTCAGCGGTGATTTCATTCTAAGCAGAACAACTCCAAACGTGAGTTTCTATCCCACATACACATGCGGAGTGAGTGATTATCTCAAATCGCTTGAAAAATGCCTTAAGCTAAATATATCAGAAATCTTTCCTGCTCACGAAAAGAGAATCAAAGATCCGGAAAGGAGGATTTCCCGTCTGATTGAACACTACTCATCGAGAGCGGTGGAAGTTTTTGATGCTGTAAACAGTGGACACAGAACGCTTGAGGAAATAGCTTCGAAGATAAACTGGAGCATCGGAAACTTCAGGAAATTCGACGACTTCAACAAGTTCATGGCTCTCTGCGAAACTCTCGCCTTTCTGCACTATCTCAAGGATACTGGAAAAGTTAGGGAGGAAAAATCTGATGGAAAAGTGGTTTTTACCGTATGCTGACGCTTAAAACTTGGATGATATCGCCAGCATCTTCTATGAGGTCGCTGACGTTGATGAGCTTCTCGACGAATTTTATGAAAAAGTACCACTCAGCGTAGTTTGAGAAATCGATCGCCTTCAACTTCTCGTAGATCCTCCCCTTCATACCGTCAATCTGTTCTTCAAATATCTTGATTTTCAAGAGGACATCGCTCAATCCACCCTTCTCAAGGGCGTTAAATGCATCAAGGAGTAGATAGGCCATTTTGGAGTTAATTTCTGCTATCATGATGAATTCGTCCCTCAGCTCATCTGGAATGAAATCTATCAGCAAATAAAGCATCACCAAGTCTTCGAGCTCATCGAGTATTTCGTCAAGCTCTTCCGCAAGGTTGCAGAACTCAGAGCGAAGTGCTGGAATGAATGCCCCAGAGTGAATTTTCAAAATTATGTCCCTTCTAACAGCGTCACCCAGTTTTTCCGCCTCGCAGACATCTCCGACCACAGCCTCATCGCTCCGCTCGATTATGTTTTTCATAAGCTCGCATGTGTCGATTATGAGTTCAATCTGCTTCCCGATTAGCTCTACAACCTCTCTCTCCCTTTCCCCACCAAAGACAATCTTCTTTATCCTGTCAATCATTCCTTACCACCCTTAACCTTCTCCACTACCCTGATAGCCTCTATTAAGGTTTTGGGGTAGTTGCCATACTCATCCTTCTCAAGACTCTTTACCATGTCCCATATCGTAAGCAGTGCGACACTAACTCCCGTTAACGCCTCCATTTCAACTCCGGTCTTGCCTTTAGACTTAACACTGCATCTGACTCTTATTCCAGCGCCTTCTATATCAAAGTCGAACTTCACAGATGTTATGGGGATGGGATGACACATTGGTATGAGTTCTGGTGTCTTCTTGACTGCCATAACACCGGCTACGTTTGCTGCAGCTATAACGTTTCCTTTGGCCACTTCTTTCTTCAGAATCGCCTCAATAGTAGAACTCTTTAGTTTGATATAGCCCTCAGCAACAGCGACCCTGTCTACGTCATCTTTGTCTGAAACATCAACCATCCTGACCTTTCCATCTTCGATGTGTGTGAATTCCATAACTACTGTCTCCTCAGGTAAAAATATATCTTGCCAAAACTAACAAGAGGTATGGAGGCGCTTGTTGTTGTCGACATGCAGAAGGACTTCTGTTACAAAAATGGTGCGCTCTACATCCCAGATGCCGAGGAAATTTTCGATGCCACGGCAAGAGTTGTTGAAGCTGCAAGAGAGAGGATGCCCGTAATCTTTACTCAGGACTGGCACAGAGAAGATGATGTTGAGTTCAGAATCTGGCCAAAGCACTGTGTGATGAATACAGAAGGTGCAGAGGTTGTTGATGAGCTGAATCCGAGACCAGAGGACTACTACATAAAGAAGAGGAGGTACTCAGCCTTCTTCGGGACGGATTTAGACCTCCTCCTCAGAGAGCTTGGTGTGAAAAAGCTTTACATTTGCGGAGTTGCGACAAACATATGCGTCCTACACACTGCTGGAGATGCTGTGCTGAGGGGTTATGAGGTTGAGGTCATCAAGGACTGTACCAAAGCTCTGAGCGACTACGAGTACGAGTACGGGCTTAGACACATGGAAAGTGTTTTCAATGCGAAGATAATAGAATCAAAGGATTTTTACTAATATTTTGGTTAATTATAAACTTCGTCAATTGCTGGCGAAAAGTTTATCAACCTGTTAGACTAAACACTATTTACGGGGTGCCGGTTCATCGGTAGTAGCTATCCCGCCGTCACCGCTGTTTGTTGTTTTTATCGGCACCCCTTATTCTATCAGTACTGCGTTTATAACGCCTTCCTGGCTCGGCCTGCTTGTTACTTTCGCCTTTCCTACGCTGGTCTGGATTATCGCACCTTTCGTTATAACGTTTCTCCTCGCGTAGTGCACATGGGCGGGATTTTCAACAACGCCTTCGATTTCTGCTCTTACAACCTTACCCTGTTTAGGATCGTAAACGTTAGCGTACTTTTCGGCGAAGAGCTTCAACTTGTAGTTGCCACCCCTCACTCTTACCTTTTTCACCTTTCTTTCTCCGATGAGCGTCTCTACCTGCTCTCTACCAAGCTCGTACTTTCTCTTTTTTCTGGCTTTCCTGTAGAATCCTCCACTCGGCTTTCTTCTGCTTCTTCCCTGCCAAATCATACCTTCACCACTCCTGATAGGGAATAAAATACTTCCGCTTAAAAAGTTTAGCAGCAAATGTTTATAACAATTAAATCAACTTACTGTTATGGCAGAAAGCAGTTTTGTTTACAACGGAGTTGAGGTGACATGGCTGAAACACGCGGGCTTTAGGATTAAGGGTTCCAGGGTTGTGTACATCGACCCATACGACATACCTGAAGAACTTGAGAAGGCTGATGTAATCCTAGTAACACACGACCACTTTGACCACATGGACGTTAAGAGCATCAGAAAGCTCTCAAAAGATGATACGGTCGTCATACACCCTTCAGGATGTATCATCGAGGGTTTCGAGAGTTGTGAGGTAAAGCTTGGAGAGGAGACTGAAGTGAAAGGTGTGAAGGTTAAGGCTGTTCCGGCCTACAACATTGACAAGCCGTTCCACAAGGAGAACTGCGTTGGCTACATACTTGAGATTGACGGCGTTAAAATATACCATGCAGGTGACACCGACAAGATTCTGGAGATGAAAAGCATTGAGGTTGACATTGCACTTCTACCTGTCGGAGGGACTTATACGATGGATCTCGAAGAGGCAGTAGAAGCTGCCAAGGACATAAAGGCTAAGCACTACATTCCGATGCACTTCGGGGCAATTCCACAAACCTCGGCAGATCCTGAGGAGTTCAAAAGAAAGGTGAATGGTGCTGTGGTTCTTAAGCCACTCTTCTAATTTTTTGTCCCATCACTCCTCAACTCTTCTGAGCTCTGCCACGATCACGCTGTGACCCTTTCTGCACTGTTCTGGAGCGTCACCTATAATCCTCTCAACAATCACAGCATCACCGTTATTCAGCTCGATGGGGTGACAGAGGGAGTACATGCTACAGTCGTAAACGTCACAGTTCCGCCGTTCATAATGAATCTTAGCCCCCTCAACGGCAATTTTTGAATCAACAAGGGCTATTATTGGCAGCTCCACGACTTCCACAGCCACCACACCTTCATCGTGCAGCGGACACTCCTGAACAGCTCCATCCCTCAGACCGACTATCTTGTACTTCGCCCCCTCCTTAAGCTTCAAACACGTCTTCTTAATTTTGCAGCTCTCACATTCCTGTTTTCCACCGAGGAAAATGAATTCCACACCGAGTTTAGCCCAATCTTTACCGCATAAAGTAATGATTTTGTTTACTTCTTCATTCATAAGCATCACCAAATCTTCTCTGTATGGCACTATTTTAAATTTGCTCAAAGCCTGATGCTCATCATGTCCTCCGCAATAACGGCGTTGAACTCCAGATATTCAAGAATATCGTCCTTAACGCGGTGAGCCATTGGATAAAGGTGCGTGAGGTAAAGCTTCTCCGCCTTGCAGTATTTCAGCACACTCTTCAGGTTTTCCGGAGTGGTGTGGTAGTCAGCCGGGTAGTTGAAAGGGAGAGAGAGTTCATGAACCATAATGCTGCACTCAACTGAGATGAATTCCCTGAATGCCCTTGTATCTCCACTTATTGCTATCGCATCGTCAATTACATAACCTCTGCTCTCGATTGAGTGTATGGTCGGAATCGCCCTTATCCTCACATCTTCCTCAAATTCCTCTCTTTCATCAACGGTAAACCTCAGCTTTCCCCTTAAATACGGGTATGCCTCAAGAAGAGAGTCTAAAAAAGCCTTCGTTCCCTCAGGCCCGTATATTCTCAGCTCCTTCCCACCAAGAAGCCACCTCGCCTTGAGAATGTTCGGGAGGTCACCATTGTGGTCGAGGTGGTGGTGGGTTATGCAGACCGCATCTATATCGTTAACGCTTACCCCCAACTCCTCCAGCCGGTGGTAGCTTCCGATTCCGCAGTCGAAAAGGATTTTTGAGCTGCCTGTATCAATTAAAATCGAACTTTGGGCTTTGTTTCCGTAGGGAACAGAAACACCTGTTCCGAGGAAGGTTAGCTTCAACCTTTCACCCCCATCATTTCGCAGATTTCAGCTATAACTGGCTCCTTAAGCAAGTCTTCCCCTGAAATCACCTCAAAATGCTCCTTGATCGACTCACCAACATTCCTACCGAGAGTGTGCCAGTGGCTTGAAACGTAAAACTTGACACCCTCTTCGGGCGTTGTGAATTTTCGCACCTCGAAGGCCCACCACCTCCCGTCCTCGATGAAGGGAGCAAACTCTCTCCTCTTTGAAATAAATTTCTTAACATTCCTCTCGTCCTCAAACAGGGGGCCAATTTTCCTGAAGACTCTAGAAATTTGCGTAATCTGGCATTCAAACAGCAGGTAGCAGAATTTCTCGGCAGCTTTGAAGGTGCAGCGGAGTGGCATGAAGTTTTCCCTCTCCAGAAACTCGAAGATTTTCCTTGAAGCCCTTTCGAGCTGCGGATAGAGGTTGTCCTCCACTATGTCCGGTCTTCTGAACTTTACGGCGAAAACCGCAGTCCCCCTCTCTCCAATAATTTTTCTCAGCCTTTCAGGCTCAACCTTCGCTTTCGGTTTGGGTTTGAAGAACTCCAGAGACGGGTTCTCCAGAAACTGCCTTGAGAGGTAGACAAATCTTGCAAGGTTGTCGATGTTCAGGTTCGCGGCAACGTTCCTCTTCTCGTCCACCGGGTCGACAACAAAGAACTCCTCTCCCTTCCTCACCTCTCCCCTTGCAACATCTATCACAGTTCTCCTCGTCCATCTTCTTGCATTTCTGAGGGTTTCGAGAAATGAGCCGTAGAAAACAATCAAAAGCTCGCAAAGGTAGCCTGAAAATCCCCTGACCTTGTACTCAGCTCCATAAATTCCGTTGGCCTTCAAAAAACCCTTCAACAGCCTTACTTCATTCTCCTTTCCTTTAATCCTGCCCTCAAGCCATTTATGGTGGAAAGGTGTTCTATCGACAGCGGACTTAATGTTTCTCGGTTCCTTTAGCTTGTAGCACGGCACTACGTCAACTTCAACACCCTTAACCACTCCATGAACGTAGGGATGTTCAGCATACCTTATCTCGTAGCTGTCGAGCACGGCCTTTCCGATTTCAAGTCCCTTCTCTCTGAGTTCTTCCTTAGGCATGTGTTCCGGAAAGAGGAGGAACACGTCTATCTCAAGGCTGCCCTTAAGCCAGGTGTTCCTCGCATAGCTTCCAACGAAGACGTATTCCACCCCCAGACTGTCGAGTCTCCTCCTAAGTTCTTCTTCTGCCTCTTTTCCCCTCCTTATTTCTTCCTCTTCAGGCAGAACAAGTTTAAGGGCTTCCTCAATTACCTCCTCCACCTTCATTCAAATACCCTCAAATCCTTGTATATGGGCCCCTTAGGGGTAAGGATACTCTGTTTGAGCCTGAAACTCCTTATCTCCATCTCGCCAAAGTTCTCAGATGCATGCCTCTTTATGACTTCAGAAACCTCAGGATTTTTCCTTTTCACTCTTCCAACTGTGAGGTGAGCCTTGAATTCCTTGTCCCTCCTGAAACCGAGTTTCTTGAGCTTCTCGTAAATGTTGTTCGCGAGACCTGTAAGCTCACCACTCTCCTTAACCCCAACCCACACAACTCTCGGTGAATTCACGTTCGGAAAAGCCCCTACTCCCTCAAATAAGATCTTGAAAGGCTCGAATTCAACCTCCGAGAGCTTTTCTTCAATCTTCGAAACTCTGCTCTCATTCACCTCTCCCAGAAAAAGCAGCGTGATGTGAAGATTTTCAGGCTCAACAGCCTTAACACCATTAATCCTTGAAAGCTCGCTCAAGACTGGTTTAATTTTTTCTCTTATTGGGTCATCCACATCAACAGCAATGAATAGTCTCATCAATTCGAAGTTGCTTGACGGATTATTAACCTTTGGACTTCGTGAGGAAGTATGCAACGACTACCAGCAATGCGGCATCACAGCGCTGTAAACTGGCGCGTACTTTAACCCTCCTTATCACTTCCTCCTCCATGCAGCGATACCGGCAATCGCTATTAACGCCAGTGCGACCTCAAACCCGGGCATTCCTGCTCCTCTTTCCGCATAATCTGGAATTTCCTCTGTGATATATTTCTCTACATCAAATTCAACCTCTTCCTCTTCTACGTCCTTCGGCACTATCTTTGTTGGTGCAAGCTTGATCACGTCCTTCCAGTTCTTAACCAGCTCCCCCTCCCTCCATATCTCAAGCTTCATGTAGTTGTACTCGTCAGGCAACACAAAGTCCGCCTCAATGATGTTCGTCTTCCCCTTCTCTAGAGTCGTGTTCATCCACTCCTCGTCAACAAGAGCGTTCGACTCGGCCTGAACGACCTTTATCCTTGTCACAACGTTGTAATCATCCACACTCTCAACGTAAAACCGAGCTTTGAACTCAACATTACCATCTTTAACACCGGTAAGCAGAAAATCGGCACCTTGCATTGAAGCTTCAAGCTGCATATTCTCCGCCACAAGGCTCCTTAGGTTTTTCAGTTGAAGATGTCGCAAGCTGAGAACTTTATCCTCGTGCATCAACATCAGCTCAATTCTGTAGTCCCTCGTTTTCTCAAAAGGTATTGTCAGCAAAGCCTCGTACTTTGAATCCGGGATTTTAAAACTCTTTTTAACCTCATCCAAAAGCAAACCGGTCTGGTAATCGCGTAAATCTTCGCCCTTATCGTGAATTCGTTCAGATTTACCTTGTTTACTTCGGAAATAAAAGTTATGACAACGTGGCTTTCGTTTACAGCTTCAAGCTTCATGTCAATTTCCCCAAACCAGCCATAAACTCTCGAACTTTGAAGAAGCAAGTGATACAGCAACGGCTGCTATTGCTATCAGACTATTGCTACAATAACAACCTTTTCATTCATTGTTGTCACTTGACATCAATGTGTTTTTAATAAGTTTTCTTGCTATTCAGCAACTTTTCCAGAGTGACAGCCCTCGATACAACTCAGACTCCTCTTAATTCTGTATTCTCTTTAAGTCTGTAAGCTTGCGAATAAACGTCCTTTTATTAACTCCTTCCCCCTTGCTCATTTTTTGATCTCCTCAACTACATCTCTGAGTAGCCTAACGGAACATAGTTACAATCTTCAGTTATATGAAATATGAAATATAATACTTAAAAAAACTTTGTTTCAAATGTGCTCTAAACCTCCTCATACACCTTGATAAATCTCATGTACCATTCGAACTCTTTCTCGTTGACAAGGTGTATTTCGAAAGGCGAGTTCACTCCTATCTTTCGGAAAATCTCCGCAGCAATTCTGCTTCTCTCCCCCATCGACTCAGGCATGTTCTTAGACCAGACCAGCACATCGATATCACTAGCAGGAGTATGCTTTCCCTCAACAACCGAGCCGAACACAATTACGCGGACATCTCCGAGAATTTTTTCTGTAACCTCCTTTACAGTTTTCGCGTAATCCCTATAGTTTTCGAAGTACTTCCTTTCTTCTTCGACTATTTCTCTCCAGACGTCCATCATAGTGCCTCGACGAATTTTATTATTCTCCTCGCCACCTCAAGCATATTCTCCACTTCCTTTCGCTCGAATTCTGTGGGGATGTACCTCGACGTTATGTACGCGTTTTCGAGGTTCGATATCCTGTCGATGTTTTCACTCAAAAATGCCTCAATATCCTCTTCTTTTCCTACCGTCTTTCCTATTTCTCGCAGTAACCTCTTTATCGAGTGTGTTCTCGGATACTCGCCAAGGAGCAAGAAGAGCTTATACTTCAAAAACAACTCTACCGCCTGCTGCAGGCTGAAGGCTGCAAGATCATATACCCCTTCTTCGAGGAGTCTCTCAGCATTCCTAAAGAAATTCTCCGACCGAATCCTCAAAATATCGATTTCATCACGGGACACAAAACTATTTTGTTTGGAGAATATATAAGTGCTACTGAAGTTTCGCATGAGCTTGAAGGAGTGAACTTGTTTTAAGTTTTGAAAAATTAAACCGACTTCTGCGATTGAAAAACATTGGTCTCGTTAAAATCGGTAGAGTTCAAAACCAGTGGATTTGGATTTATCTGCGAGCTTTTAGGTGAAGGTATTAAAAAACTTGTTGTTCTTTTGTGAATCCGCTTTATAAAGGAGCTCGTCTTACGTAAACTGCTTAGACCGAATTAAGGAGTCTATTAGGGTCTTCCATCGATCGTCAATTGAAACTTGAAAGATAAGCGTTTATATCTAAGATAATCGAATGCTATGTACTCTTTTACGAGGGGGCACTGGTGAATTGGTTTGAGTTGGATAATAAAGAGGCTACAATCTCATAAACAGGATAACTACCGTCCTTTACTTTTTAGCAAAGTTTCGATTAGAGGTCCTCAAATCGTCAAAAAAGCTCGTAAAACCTTTTTTCAAATTAAACCAGCGGTCAGGTTTTATTCGGCAATCTTACGGCTAAGATAATCGTATAAGTGGAAGTATCATTTTTTCTACTGTCCCTTTAAAAACATTCACGTTGAATACACTACTGATGAATTCACGCTGTCTTGATAATTATCTGAGTTGCAAAATGAAGAACACCTATGTTGGAACCCTTACAGCGGGTTATGGTTGGGGTTGATAAATAAACCTTACCTTGGGTTGTACACCTCCTTTCTCTTTAGCATGAAGTAGATGCAGACCAGCATTTTCCTTGCTGTTGCTACAATGGCTATGTTGTGTCCTCTCCTTCTCTTTATTCTCAGATAGAAGGAGCGGAGATATTCATCATGCCTTATTGCCACATTTGCACACTGAATTAGAATCCATCTAAGCATTCTTGACCCCTGTTTGGTTATGTGACCCTTTATCTCTTTATTTCCTGATTGCTTTATGGAGGGGCATAAGCCTGCGTAGCTTACAAGCTTGAACTTGTTAGGGAAACGGTTTATGTCTCCTATTTCTGCTTTGATTAGCAAAGCTGAGTAGTAGCTTATTCCAGGGATTGTTGTTAGCAATATGGCATCGTTATCCTCTTTAGCCTTTTCCTGAATGATTTCGTCTATTCTCTTTATTTTCTCATTTATTTTATCTATGATTGATAGATTGATTTCAAGGAGTTCTCTGTCTATTTCTGATAGGTCAAGATTTCCAAGGAATTCTTTTCCTTTCTTTGTGAAAGGATTTGGATAATCTATTATCCCGTTTTTAGCAAGGATGGCATGTACTCTATTCTTTAATCTGTTTCTGTCCTCAATCAGAGCTTTTCTTAATCTTGTAAGATCTCTCAGCTCCCTCACATCTCTTGGTGGTACGTAACTTTCTGCTATAAGGTTTGCTCTCAAAAGATGAGCTAGCATCTTAGCGTCAAGGGAATCGTTCTTTATCTTTGCTTCAGCTATTATTCTTGTCTTGTAGGGATGAGCCAGTTTTACCTCCATGTAGTTCTCTAAAACATCGTAGATAAACCTGTAATTTCCTGTTGCCTCTATTACTGCTTTAGCTCCTTTGTATTTTGAGGCGAATTGTTCCAGGCTTTGTTTGGTGTTTTCTATTCTTACTTCTTCTACTATTT
>Ga0190326_1000084_pt1 | contig 13537 bp, 13 predicted proteins | sample 4870111112_MG_FD_165049 | JGI IMG/M metagenome (GOLD analysis project Ga0190326, IMG submission 165049) | Hydrothermal vent sediment bacterial communities from Southern Trench, Guaymas Basin, Mexico - 4870-11-11-12_MG | ecosystem: Environmental > Aquatic > Marine > Hydrothermal vents > Sediment ... | reverse complement strand
CCTATACTTGCTGGACCAGGAACTATTACCACAGCACTTTCTCTTGTTGGAAAAAAAACAGGAATTCTCAATATAGTTATAGTAATCTCTATATTTGCCCTTATATGTTTCCTAACTTACATGTGCTTTATTTACGGAGAATCTATTGAAAAAAGACTCAAGCCTTCCCATATAGGAATAATGACAAGACTTATGGGACTTATCCTTGCTGTTGTGGCTGTTCAGATGGTAATTGAGGGAATAGGAGGGGCAATTCCTATAATTACTGCCAAAGCTCAAATTAAAGCTTGACTTTAAGTTATTTATATTACAAACTTCAAATGTGAACTGGGATTGGGATAAGTGGCAAGAAGAAAGAGAAAAAAGGGAGACATTAGATAAGTTTTTTAAAAAACTGACATTTCATGCTTCATCAATCCTTCTGATCCTCCTGACTGTTGCAGCAATATATACTTCAGTTTTTACTGTAGATGTAGACGAGGTAGGAGTTATACAGAGATTCGGTAAGTATGTAAGGACTGTTCAGCCCGGTCTTAATTTTAAACTACCATTTGGTATAGAAAAAGTTACGAAAGTCAAAGTAAGACATATATATAAAGAAGAATTTGGATTTAGGACAATTCAAGCAGGGATAAGGACAAGATATGCAACAAGTGGAATCTATAAGAATGAATCACTTATGCTTACAGGAGATCTGAATGTTGCTATAGTTCCCTGGGTCGTTCAATACAGGATAAGTGATCCTTGTAATTATCTTTTTAGAGTAAGAAATCCAAAAGACACTTTAAGAGATCTTGCAGAGGCTTCAATGAGAATGGTTGTTGGAGACAGAAGCATCAATGAAGTGCTGACAAAAAGAGAAGAGATAGCTGCAGAAGCTGAAAGGATTCTTCAAGAAAAGCTGGATAAGATACAGGCAGGAATAAAGATAGTAAACATAGAGCTGAAAAAAACAAATGTTCCAGAACCTGTCCAGCCTTCATTTAACGAGGTGAATCAGGCTATTCAAGAAAGGGAAAGGCTTATATATGAGGCAAGAGAAAAGTATAACAGAGAGATACCTGCTGCAAAAGGAAAAGCAGAAAAGATGATAAAAGAAGCAGAAGGATATGCAATAGAGAAGATAAATAAGGCAAAAGGAGATGTAGCAAGATTTTTAGCACTTTACGAAGAATATGAAAAAGCAAAGGACATAACACTGAAGAGGCTTTATCTTGAAGCAATGGAAGAGGTCCTTTCTCGTGCAGGAAAAAAGTATATCTTGGATGAAAGACAGAGAAATATTTTGAATTTTCTGGATCTTACAGAAAAGAAAAAAGAAAAAAGATGAAGGACAAAAAAATCTTATTACTCCTTCTTTTCATATTTGCTGTTTTCTCTTCTGCTTATATACTGGATGAAACACAACAGGCAGTAATTACACAGTTTGGAAAGCCAGTTAAGGTAGAAAAAGAAGCAGGACTTCATTTTAAGATACCATTTATTCAACAAGTCCATTATTTTCCAAAAAACATCCTGGAATGGGATGGAGATCCAGGTCAGATCCCTACAAAGGACAAGACATTTATCTGGGTAGATACATTTGCAAGGTGGAGGATAGCAGATCCTTTAAAGTTCTTTCAGACAGTAAATAATGAGATAGCTGCACAAGCACGGCTTGATGACATAATAGATTCAGCAGTAAGGAATGTAATAAGTTCTTATCCTCTTATAGAGACAGTAAGGCTTAGCAATAGAAAATTGGATACATTTGAGGTGGTTCTTGGAGAGGAACTGAAGATAACTCTTCCTAAGGTAAAAGTAGGAAGAAGGAAGATACTTGAGATGATAAAAGAACAAGCAGCATCAAAGCTAAAGGAATTTGGTATAGAACTTATAGATGTTGACATAAAAAGAGTGAACTACATAGAAGAGGTGAGAAAGGCTGTTTATGCAAGGATGATAGCTGAGAGAAAAAGGATTGCAGAAAAATTTAGATCTGAAGGAAGGGGAGAAGCAAGAAGGATAGAGGGAGAGATGGAAAAAGAGCTAAAGAGAATACTTTCTTCTGCTTATAAAAAAAGTCAGCAGATAAAAGGAAAGGCTGATGCTGAGGCAGCAAGGATATATGCAGAGGCTTATTCAAAGGATCCAGAATTTTACTCTTTTCTTAAGTCACTTGAAATATACAGAAAGGTTATAGACAAAAATACTACACTTATCCTTACTACAGACTCAGAGCTTTTAAAATACCTTAAAAAGGTTCCTTTAAAGAAGAAATAGCATCTTCTGCTTTTTTTACATCCTCTGGAACATTTACATCAACCGAATCATAAGGACTCTCTATTACTTTTATCTTATATCCATTTTCCAATACTCTAAGCTGTTCAAGCTTTTCTAACCTTTCTAATACTCCTTCAGGAAGATTTATGAACTTTTTTAAAAAACCCATTCTGTATCCATAAAATCCCAGGTGTTTGTAAAAAAATCCCTCCTTCTTATCCCTCACATATGGAATAGGAGCCCTTGAAAAATACAGTGCAAAACCTTCTTTATCTGTTACGACCTTTACGATATTTGGATCCAGAATCTCATCTCCTTTTATCGGATACTTCAAGGTAGCAACATCACTTTCCTTCAGTCCTTCTATGAGAATAGATATAATAGCAGGATTAAAGGCTGGCTGATCTCCTTGTATATTTATAACTATGTCTTCATCTTTTAACCCCAACCTTTCTGCAGCTTCAAATACCCTTTCTGTTCCAGTCCTGTGACCTTTCCAGGTAAGGATTACTTCTGCTCCAAAACCTTTTGCACATCTAAATATCCTTTCGTCATCTGTAGCAATATAGACTTCATCTAGTTCTTTGCATCTTATAGCCCTTTCATAAACATGCTGGATCATTGGTTTTCCTGATATAAGAGCTAAAGCCTTCCCTGGAAACCTTTTAGAATCATATCTTGCTGGAATTATGGCTATCCTCTTACTCATAATAGCTAGCACAGGCTGTTTCTGATTCCCAGGCACTTACTTTGCTTACTTTTATATTCTCATTGTTGAGCTCTTCAGAAAGTCTTTTAAAGATATACCTTGCAATGTTTTCTGAAGAAGGATTTATATCTTTGAATGCAGGAAGTTCATTTAAATAAGAATGATCAAGCTCCTTTATGATCTTTTCCGTCTTTTCTTTTATCAACCTGAAGTCACAAAGAACTCCGTCTTCTCCAAGTTTTTCTCCTTTTACATAAACTTCTATCTTCCAGTTGTGTCCATGAAGATTTTCACATTCTCCAAAAGAATCCTTAAGTCTGTGAGCAGCAGAAAAATATGTAATTACCTTCAGTTCATACATATCTTTCCTCCTACCAGTCTATCATCATTTCTATCTGTTTCCAGTTTTTTACTTTTAAAAAAGGATGAGGCTTCCTGTTCCAGGGCTGTTCAAATACAATAGGAATTATGGAAGCTTGAGAAAGGAGAAAACATGTCTCCAGTCTATCTTCTACAAAATATCTTATCCCACAGCTTCTCAGAAAAGGTATCTTTTCTTCATGCGTTCCAACAGCAACTATGTTTATATTCTCTCTTTCAATCTCTTTCAGTGTCTCATATACCCATCTCTTTATTCCTTCTTTATCAGGTCTTGCCGTGACAAAAAGAAGTTTTGATCTTTCAGAAAGCTTCTTCAATACTTCAACAGCACCTTTTATTGGTTTTATCCCCATTTTTATGGGATTATACAAGATCTCTTTTGCAAGTTCTGTAAGTATCCTTTCATCTATATTCAGGGTCTTTTTAAGATCATACTCCTTTATGTCCTCATACTTTATTGTTATTCCATACTTCTGTTTTGCCTTCTTTATAAATGCACCTATCGTATCAGCAAAAACTCCATCTATGTCAAATGCTATCTCATTTGGTTTTATCTTCATATTCAAACTCAAGGATATCCCTCCATGGGTCAGCTTTTTTTACTCTCACTTTTATCCTTTGTCCAGGATAAAACAAGATCCTTTCTTTTTTCTTCATCTCTGCTAAAATGAGAAAATCACAAAGCACAATCCTATACTTGTTCTTTAGCTCATCAAGTATAATTGCATCAAAGCTTTCTCCTATGTGCATTGAAAGATACTTTATGGTCCAATAGCGAAACCTGTTTCTTGTTACTATCTGAACATCTTTTACAGAAGAAACAACTTCCATCCTTATCTTTTCCAGCTCTTCTGGCTCATATATGTATTTCCCTTCTTTGAGAAATGAGATTACCTGTCTTTGAACAATAAGATCCAGGTATCTTCTAAGAGGTGATGTTGCATGGGTGTATATATCAAGACCTAATGCAGAATGTGGACCAGGAATTGTTGTGATACTCATAGGTCCTATCTTTCTTTTCTGTTGAAGAACATAAAATATCCTTTCCATTCCTTCTTTTTTCTGAATAATTTCTGAAGGCTTTTCTTGAGTCCTAAAAAGTATAGGAATTCCTTTTTCCAAGCTCAGCTTAGCTATAAGCCAGTTGTAAAGTATCATGAATTCTGAGACTATAACATGTGCAGGAGTATCCTGAGGTATAAGCTCAAAAGAAACTGGTATATTTCCTTCAAATCTTATCTTTACTTCTGGAAGAGATATGTCTAAAGCTCCTTTTTTTATCCTTTCTTTTTTCAGATAAGATGCTATTCTGTAAAGCTCATCAAATCTTTTGTCCTTTCCCAATCTTTTGTCCACAGTATCATATGTAAGCTGTTCTTTTACTTCTATTATGCTTGGCACAAACCTGTGATTTAATATGTTTCCATCAGGATCCATTTCTAAGATAAGTGAAAGAGCCAGTCTTTTTTCTCCTTTTTTCAAGCTCAAGAAATCATGAGAAAGATCTGCAGGAAGCATAGGGATCTGTCTTCTTGGAAGATAACAGGATATTCCTCTTTTTCTTGCTTCAAGGTCAATATTGGTTTCAGGCTTTATCCAGCTTGATACATCAGATATGTGTATTCCCAAAAGGATCTTTCCATTTTCAAACTCAATACTTAGGGCATCATCAAAATCTTTTGTCTCTTCTCCGTCTATCGTAAATGTATCAAGATCTGTCAGATCTTCTCTCCCTTCCTTCTCAAAAGCCTTAGCCTTTATCTTGGTAACTTCTTCTGCTACCTTTGAGCTAAAATCTACAGGAATCTTATATCTTATAAGGTCAATATTCTCATCTTCTTCCCATCTTCCAACCTTTACCAGAATCCTCCTTATCTGTTCTGGATCAGATATTCCTGCTTTTACGAGGAGTTGATGAGTGAATTCATAATCATCTGCTTCTCTACCGAATATATATATCTTTTCTAAACCTTCTATTATCCCTTCTGCAAAATCTGGCTTTTCTGTTTCTCTTCCTTCTATTATATCTCTAAGCCATCTGCTTCCTTTTTCTATCTTTTGCTTCTTTATCCTTTCTTCTTCCCTCTGTCTTATTATCTGTTGTACTTTATCTTCAGGATTTGGAATAAATGTCTTGTTTTTAAACTTAAAGTAAACTCTGTCCTCAAAAAGAGCTCTTACAAGAGCAGATACATGAACATCATTTGACTTTTCTCCAAATACAAGTTGTGCAAGTTCTTCATTAGAAAAGTTCTCCTCTTCGTCTTTTAAAAGCTCCCAAAGTTCCTTTACATTCACCTCTTTTTTCAGTCTTTCTCTTTCTTCTTCTTCTTTTTTTAAGAAAGAAAGGAGCTCTTCTCTTGGTCTTGAAAGATTTACAGTTTTCTTAGATACAAGGATTATCCTGTTAGGTGAAAGATTTTGCTCCCTGTTATCAGCAGTTAAAACTCTTATCTTCCCTGTCTTTTTTCCTATACACAGTGCACATACAAATCTTTCATTTTCAATGAACTCTACTATTTTCCCTTCTGCTATTTGCATAGCTTTATCCCACTTTAAATCTGATTTTCTTTATTGCATCCCTTCCAAGAGCCTTATTCAACTTATCCCTTATCTCCTTTTCTCTGAATGAAAGCTCTTGCATCCATACAGGACCAGATACCTTTACTGTAAGTATTTTATTTCTTATACACAGAGGCTTTGCATTCTTTGCTATACCTTCTCCTAAGGTCTCTTCCCATATCTTCCAGATCTTTCCATCTTCAAAGTCAAATGGTAACATCTTTCTGACATTAGCTATTATGTCTTTTAGAGGAACGAGTGAGTCCTTCATGGTTTGCTGATTTTAGCATATGGGAGGGAAGGATGGGAAGTATAAAAGATATTGGAGAATTTGGTTTTATAGATTATCTGAAAAAAAGAAACAGGATTTTTTATCACGATCCAGAAAGAGGAATAGGAGATGACTGTGCAGTATTTGAAAAAGACAAAAGAAAAGTCTTTTTAGCAACTACAGAAATCTTTGTTGAAGATGTGCATTTTATAAAAGATAAGATTTCTCCTTATGAGTTAGGAATAAAAGTCATGAATGCAAGTCTGAGTGATATTGCAGCAATGGGAGGAGATCCTCTTTATGCATTTATTTCCTTAGCAGCAGATGGAGATGTAGAGTTTTCTTATTTAAAAGATCTATATAGAGGAATAAAGGCTTCATGCAGAAGATATAAAGTAGATCTGATAGGAGGAGATACATCATCTTCTCCTGATAGACTTGTTTTAAATGTTACTGTTATAGGAGAGGCAGAAAAGGGGAAGGTAGTTTATAGAAGAGGAGCAAAGCCTGGTGATGCAATATATGTGACGGGATTTCTTGGAGAATCTTCAGCAGGGCTGAGGATAATAAAAGAAGGGATAAAAGTAGATGAAAGGATTGCAAAAAGGCTCTTAAAGGCTCATAAAAGACCTATACCAAGATTAGAAATAGGAAAGATAGCTTCAAGATATGCAGATGCAATGATAGATATAAGTGATGGACTTGTATCTGACCTGAATCACATCTGTAAGCTGAGCAATGTCGGAGCAGTAATTTTTAAGGAAAAGCTTCCTGTCTCAAGTTTTCTAAAAAAGCTTAAATCTGTCCTTCCAATATATGAACTTGTCCTTTATGGAGGAGAAGATTATGAGCTTATAGTTGTCGTGCCACAGAAAAAGACAGAAGAGTTTGAGATTGAATGTAAGATGAAAGGATACAGGATATACAGGATTGGAGAAATAACAAGAGAAAGAGGAATAAGGATGAGAGAAGGAGATAGGGAATCCAGTTTAGAGATAAAAGGATTTAGGCATTTTTAAGTATATCTTTCCATAAGCTTTTTTCTTCTCTGTCTTGCAAGCTCTCTTTTATCAATAACCTGATCAGATTCATCTACTATTTCTCTTCCAAGTATTTCTTCAATTATGTCTTCCAGTGTTATAAGACCTGCAATTCCCCCATACTCATCCAGGACAATAAACATGTGCTCTCTTTTTTCCAAAAATTCCATAAGGACTTCATTCAGCCTTGCAAATTCAACAACGAAATGAACAGGTCTCATAAGAGATGTAAGCTTCATATTTCTGTTTCCTTTTGCAAGTTCAATGAATATGTCCTTTGTAAGGACTATTCCTACTATGTCTTCAGGGTTTTTGTCATAAACAGGTATCCTGCTGTGTTCCCATTTTGTATTCAGCCTGCTTACTTCCTCAAGTGTCATATGTTCACTTAATGAAAAGATGACTGTCCTTGGAGTCATAACATCTTTTACCATCTTATCCTGAAGACTCAGTATGTTTTCTATCATCTCTTTCTGATAAGGCTTTATTCCTCCTGTTTTAAGACTCAGATGAGCCATAATCCTCAGTTCATCTGCTGTTACCACTTCTTCTTTCTTCTTTTTTGCTATAAGTTTTGTAATAAGTGAAATAAGACATATAGCAGGAGACATAAGCCATACCATCCATCTTAGAGGATATGCAACAATAGGCATAAATGCCCTTGAATATACAACTCCTGCTGTTTTAGGAACTATTTCTGAAAATATAAGTATAGCCAGGGTAAAGAATATAGAGAAATAAATGAGGTTTTCATGACCAAATACAGAACTTGCTGCAGATCCAGCAAATGCAGCTCCTGCTGTGTTTGCAATGGTATTCAGAGAAAGGATAGCACCTATTGGTTTATCTACATCCTCTCTCAGTTTTTTAAATACACAAGCTGTAGAACTTCCTGAATTTGCCTTTGCTTCTATGTATCTTACAGGAACAGAATAAAGGACTGCTTCAAAGAGTGAGCATATAGCAGATATGACTATTGCACAGGTTGTTGAAAGAACCAGTTCAAACATTTAAATACCTCCTTAAGTCTTCTGGACTGTTTATATTTATAAAGCTTTTCATTTCTGGATCTAATTCTAAGATCTCTTCTTTCTGGATATATCTTACTGATACCTTTTCAAAAAAGCTCCTTATATTGAACTTCTTCAAAGAGATGGCTTCTTCTATAAAAGGTATACATCTCTTTGTATATATTGCGTGAATAGGCTCTATGTATTCTCCAATCTTTGGAACAGTTACATCAAAACCATCCTTTTCTTTAAGCATATATCTTATAAGCCTGCTGTTTAGAAAAGGCATGTCACAGGCAACAAAAAAACCTGCTTCTGTCTCTATCCTGATAAGACCTGTGAGGATACCTGCAATAGGTCCAACATCCTTTATTATATCTTCATATGTCTTCAGTCCAAATTCTCTATATTTATCCAAGTCATTTGTGATTATTATTACTTCAGAAAATATCTCCTTCATTACAGAGATTACTCTTTCTATAAGAGGAGTTCCTCTGAAAAGTTCAAAGGCTTTGTCTTTTCCATAGCGGAGGCTTTTTCCTCCTGCAAGTATAACACCAGTTATATCCTTTACAATGTTCATAGTATTGAACTGAAATACTCTATTGTCCTTTTGAGACCTTCTTCAAGTGGAACTTTTGGTTCCCAGCCAAGGATTTTTTTTGCAAGTGTTATATCTGGCTTCCTTCTTGATGGATCATCCTTTGGTCTTGGAAGAAATACTATCTTTGATCTGCTTTTAGTCAATTTTAAAATAAGCTCAGCAAGCTCAAGAATTGTTATCTCTTCTGGATTTCCAAGATTGATTGGTCCTGTTATTTCATCAGGAGTTTCCATCATCTTTATTATCCCGTCTATCATATCATCCACATAACAGAAAGACCTCGTCTGTGATCCATCTCCAAATACAGTAATATCTTGTCCTGTAAGTGCCTGAACAATAAAGTTGCTTATGACCCTTCCATCATTTGGATTCATCCTTGGACCATATGTATTAAATATCCTTACGACTTTTATTCTTACATTGTTCTGCCTGTGATACTCAAAAAAAAGTGTTTCAGCACATCTTTTCCCTTCGTCATAGCAGGCTCTTGGTCCTATAGGATTTACATTTCCCCAGTAAGATTCATCTTGAGGATGTTTCTGTGGATTTCCATATACCTCACTCGTAGATGCCTGAAGTATCTTTGCCTTTACCCTTTTTGCAAGTCCAAGCATATTTATAGATCCCATTATATTTGTCTTTATCGTCTTTACTGGATTCATCTGATAGTAAACAGGAGATGCAGGACATGCAAGGTTATATATTTCATCTACTTCAAGATAAAGTGGATGTATGATGTCATGTCTTATGAGCTCAAAGTTTGGTCTTTCTAAAAGATGAAATATGTTTCTCTTTGATCCAGAAAAAAAATTGTCCACACATATTACATCACATCCCATCTGAACCAGTCTTTCACAAAGATGTGATCCTAAGAATCCTGCTCCTCCTGTAACAAGGACTCTTTTTGGCTGATACCTAAATCTCATCTCCTGATTCAAAGAATACCCTGTATCCTTTATATGTCATGTAAAGATCACCCTTGTGAGATATCTCAAATGGTGAATGCATGGAAAGTATTGGAGGACCACAGTCTATAATCTCCATCCCATAAGCTGCTAAGTATTTTGCAACAGTCCCTCCTCCTCCTTCGTCTACTTTTCCAAGCTCTCCAGTTTGCCATACAACTCTGTTCTTATTAAAAAGTCTTCTTATCCATCCTACATATTCAGCATCTGCATCATTTGCTTCATATTTTCCTCTGTGTCCAGTAAACTTCGTTATACAGACTCCATATCCAAGTTTTGCTGCATTCCTTTCTTCGTGAAGATTTTTATAGTCAGGATCAAGAGCTCCGTTTACATCTGCTGATATTGCTTTTGATTTCATAAGGATTGAATAGATTTCTGCAACAGATGGCTTTTCAAGAAATTCTGAAAGGACAGCTTCAAGAAGCTTTGATTTTGCACTTGTTGCACCTTCACTCCCTATCTCTTCCTTATCTAAAAAAAGGGCTATTGCTGTTTTTTTGTTATCTTTACAATCAAGGATTGCTCTGAGTGAACAGAATGCACAGATCCTGTCATCCTGACCATATCCTCCTATGAGAGATCTGTCAAAACCTACATCCCTTGCTTTTCCTGCAGGAACAACCTCAATTTCTGCACTTATAAGATCCTCTTCAACTATTCCATACATCTCCTTTAGCTTTTTCAGTATAAAAAGCTTAAACCTTTCCTTTGTTTCCCTATCTCCAAGAGGAAGAGAGCCAATAAGAACATTCATCTTTTCTGCTTCTATTGCATCTGCAAGCTTCTTTTCATACTGTTCCTTTTTTGCGAGATGTGGAAGAAGATCTAAGACAGTAAATACAGGATCACTTTCATCTTCTCCAATTTTTATATCAACATAAGATCCATCTGCCTTTACTATTCTTCCGTGTATTGCAAGAGGTCTTGCAAGCCATTGATACTTCTTTATCCCTCCATAATAGTGCGTCTTTAAAAATACGAGGTCTACATTTTCATAAATTGGTCTCTGCTTCAGATCAAGCCTTGGTGCATCAATATGAGAGACAATGATCCTTAGTCCATTCCTTATGTCTTCTTTCCCTTTTTTCAAAACTGCTATAGCCTTTTCCCGAAACATCTTTACATAGAGTCCTTCTCTTTCAGCTGCATCTTTTATATATCCTGCAGCCTCTCTTTCTGTCTTAGAATAATCAAGAAACTTTTTATATTCTTCTGCTAAAGAAAAACTTCTTTCTTTTTCCTCTTCAGTTATCTCATCCCATACGAGCTTTGGTTCATAAAAAAGCTCTTCCTTAAGCTTTTTTATTTCTTCCTGCTTCATACCTTCTTCCTCCAGTTTTTTTGGATTTATAATTGAATTGCAAAAATCTTTCAATACGAGTTTCTTGCTGACAGATTCAAAAATGATGATATACTTTTTACATGATCTTTAACTGTCCAAGAATCGTTATATCTGCACTGAAGGGAGGTTCTGGAAAGACACTCGTATCTGTCGGTCTTTCTTCACTTTTCAAAGAAAAAGGCTATAGAGTAGCACCATTTAAAAAAGGACCTGACTTTATTGATCCTGGTTGGCTTTCATTTGCTTCTGGAAGAAAGTGTTTTAATCTGGATCAGTTCTTGATGAAAAAAACTGATATCCTTGATTCATTTATAGAAAATTCATCTGATGCAGACATAGCCATTATAGAAGGAAACAGGGGGCTTTATGATGGAGTAGACAGGGAAGGAAGATACAGCACTGCAGAACTTGCAAAACTTCTGAAATCTCCTGTTATCCTTATAGTAGATGTAACCATGATGACAAGGACAGTTTCAGCTTTAGTTAAAGGATGTCAAATTTTTGACAGGGCTGTGAATATATCTGCTGTGATCTTGAATAGGGTAGCTGGACAAAGACAGGAAAAGATTATAAGGAATACAGTTGAATACTATTGTGGTATTCCTGTTATTGGATCTATTCCAAAGCTTAAAGAAAATTTGCTTAAAGAAAGACATATGGGGCTTGTTCCGTATCAAGAAAAAGAAAGGGCAGAAGAGGTCATATATTGGGCAAAGAGTATTATCAAAGAGACTGTTGATACAGATGTTTTAGAAGAGATAGCAAAAAGTGCTCCTCCCATAGAAAGAGGACTTAGGAGATCAGAAGAAAAAAATCTCAGTAATAGCTTAAAGATAGGTTTTTTCTTAGATAATGCATTCTGGTTTTATTATCCAGAAAATTTAGAACTTCTGAAAAAAGCAGGTGTCCAGCTTATAAGGATAAACTCTTTGGAAGATAACTCCATTCCTGATGTGGATGCATTATATATAGGAGGAGGTTTTCCTGAAACACAAGCTGATCTTCTTGCAAGGAATATAAGTTTGAAGGAGGATCTGAAGAGAAAAATAGAAGAAGGATTGCCTGTCTATGCAGAGTGTGGTGGATTTATGTATCTGGGAAAAGAGATTATAACAGATGGAAAGAAGTATCCTATGGTTGGAATATTTTCTGTTAAGTTTCTTTTAGAAAAAAAACCTCAAGGACATGGATATACTGTCTTAGAAGTATGCAGAGAAAATCCATTTTTTGAAAAAGGTGAAATAATAAAAGGACACGAATTTCACTATTCAAGACCTATATTGGAAGGGAAAGAGGAGTTTGTGTTTAAGGTAAAAAGAGGGAAAGGAATAGATGGTGGAAAGGATGGAATGATAAAAAGGAATGTTCTTGCTACTTATACGCACATACATGCAAGGGGAAACAAAAGATGGGTAAACTCTATTATTAAAGCAGCTGCTAAAAGATGCTGATATATGAGTTAGCCTGGAATATTTTTGCTTCTTTCTTAATTCCTTTTACCTTAAGACATGAAAGATACAGAAAAAGATGGGTCATAGATCCTCCAAAGAATTTTGAAAGCAGTATATGGATTCATGCACTATCAGTAGGAGAGGTCCTTTCTTGCTTGCCTTTGGTTGATGCTATAAAAGAGGAGTTTTCAAAAGAGATCGTCTTTACCGTAACGACTGAAAAAGGAATGGAGATTGCAGAAAAAAAACTGAAAGACAAAGTCTCTTATCTGACCTTTTTCCCTTTTGACTTTTGGTGGTCCGTAAAGAGATTTACAGACTTCACAAGACCTGACTTTTTCATACTTATAGAGACAGATGTTTGGCCATTCTTACTTTCTTATCTTTCTTCTAAGAACATAAAAAGCTTTCTCGTAAATGGAAGAATCTCTCCTAAGAGTTTCAGCAGATACAAAAAACTCAGGAGCATAGCAAAATATGTATTCAGCCTTTTTGAGGTCTGTATGGTCCAGTCTGAAGAAGAAAGAAGGAAGTTTATAAGACTGGGAATACCAGAAGATAAAGTAATAAATACAGGAAACATAAAGTTTGACAGAGAGATTGAGTCAGTAACAGAAAAGGAAAAGAGCTATTTAAGAGACATCTTCTGTATTAAGAAAGAGGTCGTCTGGATTGCAGGAAGCACTCATCCTGGAGAAGAAGATGTCATCCTAAGTGTATTTAAGAGGATAAAAGAAGGTTTTCCTGATCTTATTCTGCTTTTAGCTCCAAGGAATATAGAAAGGGCAAGAGAGATTTTTTGGAAAGTAAAAGATATGGGATTTTCTTGTGGACTGAGGACTAAGGACATGAGAAAGAAAAAAGAAGTTTATGTGATTGATACAATAGGAGAACTTTCAAGGATTTATTCAATAGCAGATCTTGTATTTGTTGGAGG
>Ga0190326_1000083_pt1 | contig 13577 bp, 17 predicted proteins | sample 4870111112_MG_FD_165049 | JGI IMG/M metagenome (GOLD analysis project Ga0190326, IMG submission 165049) | Hydrothermal vent sediment bacterial communities from Southern Trench, Guaymas Basin, Mexico - 4870-11-11-12_MG | ecosystem: Environmental > Aquatic > Marine > Hydrothermal vents > Sediment ... | reverse complement strand
CAGTTCGATAGCGCCATAATCATAATATAATTTTATAAACGTTTAACTATGTCTAAAAAGCCTTTATCACCATTTGACGGGATTTGACCCCTCAGAATTGATTTCAGTCTCGCCACGGCGAACCTCCGAATTTATCGCTATCTTGGGTATGTCTTCTTCTTTATAAATTTCGATAATCTCCAAGTTTTTCAAAGCCTTTAACTTCTTAAAGTTCTCCTTAAACTCATCTAGTTCACTTACATCCGTCTTTATCCATATGAACGTAACCTTCTGTTTTAACCTACTAAAGAAATCAATCACTTCATCTATATTTTGAAATCCAGCGTCTGTGATGAATACGTAATCAGCTTTTCTAACTTTTTTAATGTAGTTTTCCAAGCTCTTAACATCTAATCTCGTTCCACCACCTTGATAGATTTTAATGGTTCTATAAACGATGTCTCCTCTCGTTGGAAGTAGCTCTATGTTTTTATTTGAGAAGTTTACAACTCCAACTTTAGCTCCGTTTTCGAGATAAGTTCTCGCAATCGCAAAAGCTCCAAGTACTGCATAAGAAACCTCTTTATCCGGATTTCTCATACTGTTTGAAGAATCGATGACTATTACGACATTTGGCAAATTCTTAGTTAGCCCTTCAAAATCCTCAAACTCGTATCTCTTAGCAATTCCGGGAATAACTTTTCCATAGCTTTCAGTTGGGATGTACTTGTCTATTCCATCTTCGAGTTCGAAATCTCTTATTTCGTATGGGTAAAGGGATCCAGTTTTCTTCGTAGATCTTATATAAATCGTATATTTCTTTGCCCTAGTCTTATACCATTCGATTTCGGGATTTTCAAAATCTCTTGAAATTCCATCTGAAATTGTAGGCTTTTTATCAATTTCTTTTAAGAACTCTTTAATTATTTCCACATATTCATCTTTATCGAGTTCATTTGCTAAATCCCTTAAAGCTCTTTTTATCTCAAATTCTGGAAAGTCCTCGATTCCAAAAGTTATAAACGGATAGTCGTAAGCTGCTATATCCTCAACAACTTCAGCGAATTTCTTTATGTTCTTCTTTAATATAGTCTTACTCGTATTTAGAAAGTCTATTTCAAGTAGTTTATCCAATCTACGCTTTAAATCTTCATCTAAACTAAAATCTCCAAAGTCTAATCCGGTAAGCTCTGATAACAACGCTCTGATTAAGTTATCAAGCTTAGATTTTGGCTTTAACTCTTTAAATACATTCGTAATATCGGTTAATCCCTTATTAACTATCAGGTCAAGATTTACTACAACGTCATCGAACAGATTTCTTATGATATTGGAGTTTTTCTTGTCCTTTATCCAGTACATTTCCAAGATTATCGTCTTCGCATCGTATGGATGTTTTACCCAGTGGTTTAATTCATGATGAAACAATCCAAGCAAGGCTTTATCGCTGAGGAATTCAATTTGATTTTTGCTAACAACGATCTTATACTTTCTCGATGAAAAATCGAAGTAACTCCTCAAAGTATTCGACAATTCAAACTTTATAGGTGGATAAAATAAATCTCTTCTAGCCCTCTTAAATACTTCATCTATCGACATCATTTAAATAAAGACTCATGTATAAATAGCGTTATGGATGTCAAGAAATTCGTTGAAAACGCAATTAAAGAGATAAGGGAAAGAGTTGGGGATGGAAAAGCTATAATAGCTTTATCTGGCGGAGTTGATAGCTCCGTTTGCACAGTATTAGCCTACAAAGCTATAGGAGACAGACTAATACCAGTATTCGTTGATACGGGATTAATGAGGGAAGGAGAACCGGAAAGAATCAAAGAGATATTTGGAAAAATGGGTTTAGTTTTTGTAGATGCAAAGGATCAGTTTTTCAAAGCTTTAAAAGGAATTACTGACCCAGAACATAAGAGAAAGGTCATAGGCGAACTCTTTGTTAGAATATTTGAAAAGATTGCCGAAGAACACAATGCTGAATATCTGATTCAAGGAACGATATATCCAGATGTAATAGAAAGTCAAGGTGGAATTAAATCACATCACAACGTTGGTGGATTCCCAACTAAGTACAAATTTAAAGACGTTATAGAACCCTTAAGAGATCTGTACAAGGACGAAGTTAGAGAAGTGGCAAGATACTTGGGATTACCCAAAGAGATCTGTGAAAGAATGCCATTTCCAGGGCCGGGTTTAGCTGTAAGAATAGTTGGTGAAGTAACTCCCGAAAAGGTTGAAATCGTTAGAAAAGCGAATAAAATAGTTGAAGAAGAATTGGAAGATTATGAGAAGTGGCAATGTTTTGCAGCTTTAATCGGAAAAGCTACTGGAGTAAAGGGGGATAAGAGAGTTTACGGCTACATAATAGCGATAAGAGCTGTAAGTTCAAGAGACGGTATGACCGCTGATCCATTAAAAATCGATTACGACAAACTTAAAAAAATAGCTTTGAGGATTACATCTGAAATTCCACAAGTTTCAAGAGTTGTTTACGATGTGACTCCAAAGCCACCAGCTACAATCGAGTATGAGTGATTTAAATTCATATAATATGATATAGTTTTATTATAATTTTTATGCAATTAAATCGTGATACATCGTAGACGATTTGAACACTTCATCAACAATGTTGCATTTAATTATATAGCTAAATACAATTATTTTTATTAATTAGTTAAAATTAATTGCCAACTCTTCTTACAAATTCTCCTACTACCTACCTGTTCGAATTCTCTAGGTAGGACTACTTTCACGATTTCCCATCCTCCAAACTTACCCAAGAGGTACAGAAATCTATCATCAGTGAAGTACGATGAAAAGTTTCTCCACTTGTAAAGATGTCCGTTTATGAATAAACCTCTCAAATGTGTTTTATACGTTTTCGGAGTTATATGTGGCACAATTGGAACAATTATTACCCAGTATATCCCATATAATACACCAAACTTCAAGTAGTTCTGATAAGCTATAAATAGGCACGATGGATAAAAGAAGAGTAATTCCACTATAAGAAGCAATCTCAAAACCCTGTGATACTTCAAACATCTCTTAAACGCCTCGATTTGAAAATTCAAATCGCTCTTAAAGACCATTTCGTATCTCATATTACTATTTATTAAATTTTTCAATATTCTAACTTTAATGTTAGCTTAAGTTTAAATATTGAATATTTATGCTTTTCGCGCTAAAGTTGGCATGTCCGTTCTAACTATTAAGCAATGGATCTAACTGTTATATTAAAAAATATAAATTTTTCTAAATCTTAAACGACTTTAGATTTTCTCAAACTCTTACAGCTTTAATCGTTGCAAATCTATCAACTCCATGATCTCTTGATTTGAACTTCTCTACTTCGAATTAATCTTCAATATTTATAAAATTACTCTCCATTTTCAAACTCTTTAAGTTCATCTGGTAAGCGTCTTCTTAAGACCTCTAAATTTGCTATCCATACTGTCGTCCTCATAAAAATAACTTGACGACAAATCAAATAAATATGTTTCTACCTTTGTGGTAAACCTAAATGAAATAAAAATATTTTTATAACTCAAATTTATGGAGGTAAGGTCTTTCTCTCTTTATTAAATAGTATTAAACCCGGGATTGCTAATGGTAATAAGAGTATCTCTACTCTAAGATTCTCAATTGCATTCCATTCTTCTCCCAATATCAATGCATCGAGACCACTTGCAATTAAGACTAATACGTAAAGTAGACCAAAGACAACGAGCATTAGAGATCCAAAGTAAAAGAAGGGTTTAATGTCATCTACTGTTAACCCTCTAAGGAATATCGCCGAAATTACAATTAGAACAAAACCTCCAAATACATCACTGGGTATGATTTGAGTAAATTGCTTTTCCATAAGTCCGCCGATAATTTCAGTAATTCCTAATATTAAAGTCACTGCAAACAGTATAAACGAATAAGCCTTGTATTTCATTTATGGTACCCCCAATCCGTAGTGAATAGCTATATACACTATCCAAGCAACGATATACGCCAAGATTAGTTCATACACTACAACAAAGGCTGTCCACTTCCAACTTCCAAGCTCTGATCTCAATACACCTATCGTAGCTAAACACGGAACGTATATGAGAGTTATGACCATTAGAGCTAAAGCCGATGCTGGAGTGAAATGCTTTGATATAACATCTGCTACACTTTCTTCTCCAACACCGTATATCATTCCAAAAGTTCCGACAACAATTTCCTTAGCCATAAAACCTCCAAGTAAAGCCACTCCTGCCGTCCAGTCCAATCCTAAAGGCTTTATTACTGGTTCAATGATGTGGCCTATGATAGATGCGTAGGAATTCTGAACGAGTTCACCGCCGTTAGTTGCACTCCATGGATGAGTCGTTAAGAACCACATCACTACTGCACCTATAAATAAAACAGTCGCAGCCTTCTTCAGAAAAAGTCGTGTTCTAGCCCATGCATTACTTAAAACACTTTTAAAAGTCGGTATTTCATAGGGTGGCATCTCTAGAAGTAATGGTGAAGGTTTTCCTCTGAATACAAATTTCCTGAAAACCGTAGCCATTATTCCAGCTAAAAGGATTCCGAGCAGATACATTGATGTTATCACAGCTCCAGCAATCTCCTTAAAGAATACCCCAGCAAATAACATATAAACTGGCAGTCTTGCACTGCAAGACATAAGTGGATTTACCATTATCGTAATCTTTCTATCTGTTTCATCTTCAATCGTCCTCGTAGCCATTATCGCTGGAACGTTGCAGCCAAAGCCAAGAAGCATAGGAATAAAAGATTTGCCTTGTAATCCAACCTTTGTCATAGCTCTATCCATTACGAACGCAGCCCTTGAGAGATAACCAGAGTCTTCAAGGATTGCTAAGGCTATAAATACGAACGTAATCGGCGGAAGGAACACTAAAACAAAACCCCAACCACCAAATATTCCATCTCCAATAAACGATGCCAATTCTGGATTTGAAATACTACTCTTAGCCCAATCCGAGCAAAATGAAAAGAACAAATCAATGGCATCACTAAAGGGAGCTGAAACCGTGAACGAAAACTGAAAAACTGCCCACATAAGTGCTAAAAATATTGGAATTCCGAGATACTTATCAAGAACAACGGTATCTATTAGATCTGAAAAAGTCTGTGGCTTTTCAACTCTTTCAACACATTTTCCAACAATTTCTCCAATTTTTTCATACCTTGCAAGGGCTAGCTGTGTTACGAAATCCATGCTTTAACAACCTCCTCATCAATCCCAGCTTTTCTGAGTATATCCTCATCAAGCTCAAGTATTTTTATCGCAACAAATCTTGGCGGATATTCTGGCAAGATGTTGTTTTCAATAACCTTGTTTTTAACAACTTCAATTGCTTTTTCAACGCCATCGTTGTATCTAATAATTGGCTTTTTAGGATTTTTTGCAGCAAAAACTATTGCCTTTTTTAACTCTTCAATACCTTCACCTCTAATTGCAACCATAGGTACTACTGGAACTCCTAACTCAATTGATAGCTTTCTAGAATCTATTTTGTATCCTCTTGACTTTGCTAAATCCATTTTGTTCAAGGCTATGACGAGATTTGCTTCCATTTCAATCAGTTGAAGAGTGAGATATAGATTTCTCTCAATATTGGATGCATCAACGATGTTAACAACTACATCTGGTTTTTCGTTTAAAATGTAATCTCTTGCAATTTTTTCATCTATTGAAGTAGCAGTTAAACTGTAAATTCCTGGTAAATCTACTATCTGCATTTTTATACCTTTATACTCACAAATACCTTCTTTTTTTTCTACAGTAACTCCCGGCCAGTTTCCAACTTTTTGCCTTGCACCAGTTAATGCATTAAATATTACACTCTTTCCCACATTCGGATTTCCAGCTAAAGCAACTTTTATCATTCCTTCACCTCCACTATTACGTTTTCAGCCTCTGATCTACGTATGGATAGTTTGTATCCTCTAACTTCTATTTCTATAGGATCTTTAAGTGGAGCATTTCTAATGACCTTAATCTCAACTCCAGACGTCAATCCCATTCCTAAAAGCCTTTTCTTTAAGACTGAATCTCCCGTAATTTCTTTAATTATAGCTTTCGTACTTGGTTGTAAATCACTTAATCTCATACAAGAGTAACCGATTTAGCTGAATAAGTAGCTTATCCTAATTAATTTAGATTTAATTCTATTTAGCCTAAAAGTTCTACACTATTACAGATTTTTTTTGCTCTGTCACAAGGATGAAAACCAGTTTTACAAAACTCTCTAAAATGTTTTAACCATTTTGGATCTAATGGACTCTGCTCAATAAACTTTACAAAGTTTTTTAACTGTTTAACCGTTTCTGGATGCAAAACGTGCTCAATTGTACATGCATCTTTTTCAGCTATCTCTCTTGGAACACCTAATGCTGTTAAAAACTTGACAAGGACATTTCTTCTCTCTCTAACGCTCTTAGCGACTTTTTCACCTTTCTCTGTTAGGTAAACACATAACCTCTTTTTATAAATTATGTATCCCTCTTTAGATAACCTTTCAAGCATTTCAGAAACAGTCGCAGGCTTAACTCCCAATTTTTCTGAAATCTCTTTAACCTTTGTAAATCCCTTATCCTTACATAGTTCATATATCGCTTCGATGTAATCTTCAGATCTTTTTCCTATCACTTACGATCACCTTCATAGCTAATCCTCTACCAATAGCAAATTTACTACCGTTAACGGAGACAAGCATAGCTCCACCGATTCTCCCTAAGACTTTAATTCTCGTTCCCGGATATATCCCTAAACCTATCAAATTCCTTATAGCTCCTCGACCTCCCACAATGTTTATAACTATGCCCTCTTCGCCATCTCTCATTTCAGCTAGTGTTTTCATTCGATTTTTAGGTTGACCTAAAATATTAAAAGTTTTCGGTTTTTCTAAATGAGTTAGGTCAATATAACTAAAGAGAAAACTATATTGATAAAATTATTAATATGAGAATTAGATCCAATAGCATCGTAACGAACGAATTGAGCAATACAATTTTTACGCCAAGTCTTCCAAATAGAGATAAATGGATTGGTAGCGAATGTCTTACCGATCTCGCAGATAAGCTTATAACATTTCCAAGTATTAATCCTACAACAACCCATTTAATTCCTAAGCCGTTATCCATTAGATTTGCTGCTAAGACAACCGCCGCTCTAAAGTTGAAAACCTCTACTATCGCTATACCTATAGCTTTTGGATTCAGAGGAATAAAATACAAAACTCTGTCAAATAATTCGAAAAATCCGTAGTTGTTGATAACAGATGCAGTAAAATAAGTTAATGCTATTACGGGTAAGACTCTTTTCAGATTCTTTAATACTGGATAGTCTATATCCCTTTTGACAACTTTAACCTTGGACTTAAACCTACTTGCCAATACGTATCCTATAACCGTTTTCACGATAGCCACGTAAAGCCTAGTTAAAGTGTAAACGATTCCAGCAAATCCAAGTATTGGAATCACAAAGGGTATGAAGAAGGTGTACAAGTGACTGAACATGCTTGGAAAAGAGCTTAAAAAAGATATAGCTATTATCTCCCTTTCGTCAACCTTTCCTTCCTTCCACGCTTGAGATAGCATCGAATAAGCTACCAGAGGGCTTAAAAAGCATGTAGAAGCAGTAGCAATTGCTATACCACTTAGATTCAATTTTGAAAACCTATCTGAGATGTAATCTATAACTCCCCTTTTTATAAGTTGAGATGTAAAAAACATTGCAACAGCAATTATCGGAACTGTTTTTATTAGAAACAGTGCCGTAGACTTTATGGCGTTTAAGACTTCAATCATATAAAATCGAGTAGTGTTACTCGTCTTTTAAATACCTTTTTAAAGTCTTTTTCGTATTCCTCCTTTAAATTTGGTCTATATAAAACCGCTGCGGGATGATAAAGCGGAATAACCCTAACCTTCTTATTCCATCTTTCAACTTCAAACACCTTACCCTTAACCTTAGATATAGATTCAAACTTTAATCCAAAGAGATCGAATATAAACTTCGTAGCGAATCTACCTAGGCAGACAATGGTGTTTGGTTTTATTACGTTTAATTGTCTAATCAAATAGTCTCCACAAGCTCTTATCTCTTCTGGTAACGGATCTCGATTGTTAGGAGGTCTGCACTTTAAAACGTTACTTATGAATACATCCTCTCTTTTTAATCCTACGCTTAAGAGTAACTCATTTAAGTACTTTCCAGCATTTCCAACGAATGGTCTACCTTGTAAATCCTCTTCTCTTCCGGGTGCTTCTCCTATTAGGACTATTTTAGCATTACTACTTCCTTCTCCCGGAACGTATTTCGTTTTTGTTTTGTGCAGTGGGCACTTCTTACATTTCAGTATCTCTTTTTCGATATCTTCAAGGGTCTCCATTAGTTCTAATTATTTCTTTTATCAATAAAGCTTTCGAAACGTTTTTTATCGAAAGTTAATAAGATTTTATATGAATCCTGTAAAGGTGTTTGTAGGTTTATCACTTGTGATGCTCGGTTTGATGTTGTTGGCAATTCAAAACGCTAACGTTCAATACGGTTCAGTGTTTATAATAGGCCCTTTCCCAATCGTATTGGCTTCATCACCTGAAATGGCATTCGTAGCTATATTAATAGCCATTGTTATGTTATTGGCACTTCTACTCATGGTGAGATAATGCTGGCGTTGGTAGCTTTGGTTGTAATATTAATTGGATTGTATCTGATAATTTCTGGACTGAGGGAAAGATATCAGTTTGAAGAGGATTACGAACGGTATTTCGATGAGGAAAATTACAAAAAATACGAGGAAAAACGTATAGACAAGGAAAAAAAATTGGAGAAAAAGGTTAGAGGTGGAGGTGTTGTAATAGTTGGGCCAATTCCAATAGTATTTGGAGATACAAGACTAGCAGTGGTTGCGTTGATACTTGCAATTGTTCTTACGGTATTGTCTATCTCTCTCATGCTGCTTCAGCATATTTAGAAAATTGGTTGTGATGATGAAGTATTTTCATAATATTAAACAACTATCGTGGCAAAATATTGAGTCTAAACGGACTTAGTATACTTTTCAGTTCTACTTCAAAAAACTGTCAAAAGGGCATTGAATACTACAAAAAATATAAAAATACACTTAAAAATAATAGATTTAAAGCTTGTTTATGACGAATACTAACTCTTGAATTGGAAATGTAACCTTGATAAGATCTAACGGATAAAAAATTAAACTTTCCGGAAAAGTAGTAAACACATATAGTGGGTGATCCAATTGAAAGAGACTCAAATTTAATCTTAGAAGATGTGAAGGACGGAAAGAAGCATATAAATACTATTCATATGATTAGGGTATACGTTAAAGGTAGGAAAGATGCAAAAGCTGTTAAACACGCTTTAAACGTCGAAGTTGTAAACATTGGAGACAAATTCGATAGCATAGATTACGACAAGATACCGATATTTATGTTTGGAAGAGAAGACTTGAAACTTATTGAAAAATTAGAGGATACTGTATCGACAAATCTGTATTCAGTTGCTATAATAAATAAGAAGAGAGTTCGGAACGCCCGATTGGAAGAGATAAGAAATGCATTTGAAATAGCTAAGGCGAAGATTAGACTTGGATTCAGATTCGATTCCGTATTTATTTTTTCGCCGAAGAATGAATTAGGTATCGAAATTCATCCAGATTACGACTGTTATTTTGTTATAGGTGAAGAGTTTGAGAAAAACCTTGAAGAGATCGGCGTAAATGTCTATGAAGGTTCATTAGTGCTGAGAAAGCTATATGGAGAAGAGTACTATTATTCTCCAAATCTCGTTGGTATAGTATACAAAAAGATAGGAGAAAGAATTAGGGTTAAGAGTTTAGGTATTGGTAGAAGGTTTGACATCGATAAAACTGTTAAAAAGAATGAAAAAGTCTTGAAAGAACTGGAAAAAATAAGTATGAACTTTTTAAAGCGTTTTAACTTCGAGGAAGTTTATGTTCCCGTAAGTGGAGGAAAGGATAGTACTGCAACTCTAATCCTTGCAAAAAAATGTTTCAAAGACGTTAAAGCTATTTACGTTAAAACGAATTACGATCCCCCATTTACAGATGAATACATAGATTATATTGAAAGGAAGTTAAACGTTGAAGTTATCGAAGAAGTAGTTCACTTCGATGTTAAAAAGTATGGAATTCCAACTCATGAAAATCGATGGTGTACTGCTATAAAAATGAAGGCTATTAAAAAATATGGTGGACTACGAATTGTAGGTGATAGAGATGCCGAAAGTAGAACCAGACGTTTAAGACCTGAGATTTACGGAAATGAAGTATTTCCCATAAAGTATTGGAGTGGAGCCATGGTACAGTTATATATCCTTATGAACGGCTTAAAATTGCATCCCCTATATTACAAGGGCTTCTATAGAATTGGTTGTACTATATGTCCATCGCTAAGCGATTGGGAAAAGAAGTTACTAACCAAAAGCTTGATATAACTCGATACTATTACAAATTTTAAGCGGGGGTTGCCGAGCCAGGCCAAAGGCGGGGGACTCAAGATCCCCTCCCGTAGGGGTTCGAGGGTTCGAATCCCTCCCCCCGCATGGATTAAGATTTTCTAAGGACGATTTTAGGAGATTTATTTATAAGTTAAAATTTTCTGATCTTTCTGATAAAGAAATCAAGAAAGCTGAAACAAGATTAACTCGCTTCATTGAACATTGTTCATACCATCCAACTTATGATGACATAATTATTTATATAAACGAATTAAAACGAGAGTTTGAACCTGAAACTGTCCGTAAACATGTGTTACTAATCAAACAGTTCTTGACGTTCATTAGTGCCAGTGATATGTAACGAGGACAAGGTTGCTGCTTTAAGGGGAATTCAGAATCAATTTTACACTACAGCCGAATTAGCTAAAAAACCTTGTAGAAAATATTATGAATTTCTCAGTACCAACCTATCAAGAACAAGTTCATATTATTATTAAATTGTACAGAAATGCTCGAGCAAGTCTTATTAAAATTGGATATTCTGAAATTTATAGTTTACTTCCCGATATATATTATCCTATTACGCAAAAATCTATTGGTACTATAAAGATAAAGGAGAAAAAAGATATTGACATTGACGAAGCTCTTGGATTTCTGTATCAAGTACTAGTAGGCTGCTACGCTGGGTATGGAGCTATTGATGAAATCTTATCTCGTCATAATATTCCTCGAACTCTAGCTAACGAGCTTAAAGATCTTAGAGAACGAATTACCAAAATGGAGATTTCCAGCCCAGATATTGAAAAGAATTTTAATGAAGCTATAATGGAAATTGAGCATGGACATTACTTAGCGTCTGGTTTGATATCTGCTCGTATTATCGATTATATTATGAAAAAATTTGAAGGAAAAAACTATTGACGAAAAAGTAAAAACGATGCTTAAAACGGGACTAATTGACAAAAATAGAAAAGATGAAATACATAAACTAACCTACGCTGCCAAAAAAGCCAGAAATTTTGTATCAATAGATCCTAATGATGCTCTCATATTACTTGCAAACGCTATCAAGTTTACAGAAATTTATGAAAAGTTTTTAAAGTTTAAGGAGAATACGGGGAATTAAAACTTATTTATGCTCGACCCTAATTAAATGCTAGCTGCAATATATGCTCCTCTCTCTATTTTATTCCTAAATTCTGTGTATTTTCAATTAAGTAAAATTAAAAATTTTTATTATAAAAAAACTATTATAAAGCGACCTCCACCTCCAACAAAATTAAAACATCCATGACTTTTCTTCTTAAGATTTAGTTAACTTCGTTCTTAATTTTTTTCATTTACAATAGATAAAAATCAAGAGATCGAATATAGTTCTTGAAACTTACTGATCTAACTTAAAATGAAAAGTTAGGGTAGATGACGATATTAAGTAACATCAAGTCTAAGAATTTAACCTTTCAAGATTTCAATTATTCTTGGCCAAATATACTCTCCAACCTCTCTATTTGCTCCACCTCCATCTAAGATCACGTACTTCCCTTTGCAGATTTCTTCTGCAAGCTCTTTTACTTCTTTTGCAAGCTTAATGTAAAAGTCTTCGCTTAATCCTAGGCTTCCATAATCGTTCCAGTGCGTATCGTGACCAAAGAAGTGAACAATCATCTCCGGCTTGAAATCTTTAATAATAGGGAACGTATCTCTCACTTTTTTAAGATAACCTTCATCGCTGCCGATAACATCTCTAACGTTTACGCAAATCTTTGCTCCATCGTCTTCTTTCACATCTCTCCAACAGAAACAGATGTGAAGGACATCTTTATCCCCTTTAATGACATCTCTATCTCCATCTCCATGATGAGCATCAGTATCTATCAGTGCAAGCCTTTTTAATCCCAATTCTCTCAGCCTAACTAAGGCGGGACCTATGCAAGAAAGATATGTTCCACCCCAAGCTGATGACTTTGAAGCATGATGTCCCGCAGCAACGAGAAATATGACAGCATTTCTCAACTCACCTTTCCAAACCATCTCGCATGCTTTAACAAATCCTCCTACTGTTAGTCTTGCTCCATGATAGTACCATGCCTTCTTTTGCTCCTCTAATAATTCTTTAGTGTGAACTTTGAGCAGAAGTTCTTCAGAAACAGGTTCTGGCTCAATTACGACGATATTGGGATCTTTTGAGAATTTCTCTATAATTTTCTCGAATCCTGCATATCTATTCCCAACGATTGGCCAGTTCTTACCTATAAACTCCCTATGAAAGAACACACCTGTTAGCATATGATTCAATCTTTAAAAATTCAAGAAAAATTTATCGTTCTTCCTATATTGAGTTTTTCATCCATACATCTATTTTAGTTTTAGTTGTGTTAGAACTATTAATTTGCTTAGTTTCATGGCTTATTCCTAACTCTTTACGATACTTTGGCAGCCCTATATATTTTAAAATATTTAAAATTATAAATATAAAAGCTATTGCAAAGCTACGCTACCTAAGCCTATATAACTTCTCCATCTTGATTTACTACATGCCTTTCAGAGTTACCGCTATATATGTTGTAATCTCTGCTATTCCGTGTTCTTCGTTTATCTATGCTATACTCGGATTTTTGATTGTGTTAACTTAGCGCAAAAAGTAGATATATCTAATATTTAGAGTTTCCACTTCAAGCTGACATGTTCCAAATTCTTATAAAAGAATTAGCGGGCCGGGAGGGATTTGAACCCCCGACTGCGGGATTAAGAGTCCCGCGCTCTACCTGGCTAAGCTACCGGCCCTATAAGTACTAAAATATGTAGAGCTTATGAAGTTTATGGTTATTCGATTGGACGTGTTAACATAACGATCTTAAATGATTATAATATAGCATAAACAGCCTACAAAATAGATTCCAGCATTTAACAGGATTTTTAGTAATAGAACAAAAGAAGATTTTTATTCTCTGTTTGAACACGGATTCAACCAAGCTACGCTTTCCGAAACTTTTCGTGCTTGAATTCCAAATTAAGGATTTCCAGAGCTCTTTTGAGCCAAGGAGCCTTATCTATAACGAATTCTCGCAATATTTTAGCACTTCTTTGATGAAAGATC
>Ga0190326_1000082_pt1 | contig 13632 bp, 12 predicted proteins | sample 4870111112_MG_FD_165049 | JGI IMG/M metagenome (GOLD analysis project Ga0190326, IMG submission 165049) | Hydrothermal vent sediment bacterial communities from Southern Trench, Guaymas Basin, Mexico - 4870-11-11-12_MG | ecosystem: Environmental > Aquatic > Marine > Hydrothermal vents > Sediment ... | reverse complement strand
TATCAAGATAAACACATCTAATCCTAAACCATCTCTTAACCTTTCTAATCAACTCTTCCAGAATCTTTACCTCATCAGAGAATTCGGAAACTGGCTTTATCGCTACTGTGAATCTTAATCCTGGTTCTACAATGTTGACTGTCATAAACTTGAAGCCTTTAGACGTTCCTTCCCTTGGCTTGATTCTTACAACTCCTGGAACTTCTTTGCCATAGTAAAGCCAGTCTGTTGAATCAATTGCAATTTCAACCTCTTTCCTACCAACGACCTTTCTTGCAAGCTTGAGTAATTCTCTGTTAGCTCTTTCAAACATCTCTTCAATTTCTCTATACTTCAGCTTGTATAAGTGGTAGAAAACTGTGTTCGGATGGATAACTCTTCCATTTCTCCCAGTCTTGTTGTAGTGTCTGTATCCATTGGTTATTGTCGGATTGTTTAGAGTAGTCGTGTAGATGAGAAAATCGAGTATGTATTCCTTAGAATAAACAGAGTTTGGTCTAATCTTGAGGTCGATTTTGTCGTATAGTCTTCTCTTGATAAATCTCGTCAGTGCTCTTGGGTACATCCTTTCACCCAGTTGTAGATTGTGACATGGCTTACTCTAATCCCGTAAACTTCCTCCAAATGCCTTTGGATGGTTCTGTAAGATAATCCTTGAAAATGTAAGCTAATGGAGACTTTTCTTACAAGTTCCTTAAGCCTAACCATTTCATAGGTCGTATTTTCTGAGAAGAATCTGCCACAAGATTTGTATAGGAAAATCTGAACTATCTTAGACTTATTTCTCATCTTTCCGTATTTTATGACATTTGTTGATTTACAATATCTACATATCATATAACTCACCTTTAGGTTCTTATTACCATATGGACTTAAGTACCCCTAAATCTTTTGGTCGGTGAAAAAGTATTTATGGGAATAAGTGCTAAACATTATCATGGGTACTTTAAAGGTAATAATTCCAGATGATTTAGAGAAGGAGTTCAGAGAGGAGATTTTTAAAACAAAAGGAATGAAAAAAGGCAATATAAGCAAAGCTGTAGAAGAAGCAATTAGAATGTGGATAGAACACCAACGTAAAAAGAGAAGTGAAGCTGCCAAAAAAGCATGGGAAACTAGAAGAAAAAGACAAAAGAAAGTATTAAGTGAAGAAAATGAAGATTTAACTGAAAACTTAACAGAAAAAGATCAGAAGAGGTGACAAAATTGAGCAATAGTAAAAAGAGATGGACTAAAAAATTAGATCCATTTGAGTTTCTGGTTAAACGCTTGAAAATCTTAAAATTTGAACGTAATCCAGAACTACTATCTCAACTTGAGCAAGTTGGAGATGGTATTGTAAACGAATTTAAACGTTGGACACCACTTAAATTAGCAACATTATCATATTACGTTCAGCAATATCTCAATATAATTCGTGGACTTGAAGAGAGTAGAGGGGAAGTGAAGATTTTTTATGTCGATGTATTCGCAGGATCTGGATTAAACAAAATAGAAGATGTAGATTTACTCTTTGCAGGTTCACCATTAGTAGCAATCGATTGTGCAAGTGAAGCAAAAAGACAATTTGATTATATCTTGCTTAATGATTTAAAATATGGTCACATTTTGAAAAGAAGAATTGAGAAACTTAAAGACTTAGATGAAAGATATTCATGGCTTGACGAAGTTACCATCGATGTTCGCTCTGAAGACGCTAATGATGCTTTAGAATATTTTGTAAAGGAGTACATCTCAAGAGAACGTTACAAAAACTATCTTGCGTTTATAGATCCCTATAGATCAGAGATTTCACGAAAAGCTTTAGAAGCTTTACTTAGGATTAAGTATGGCGATATTTTCATGACTTTCCAAGCAAGATCCATCGCACGTGAAATTGGCGGATACAACAAAGGTATAAAAGGTGAAGGGATAGAAAAGGAATTAACAGCCTTTTTTGGAGTTCATCCAGCGATATGGTCTAAACTGAATAGTGAACAAAAAGTTTTGGACTTTTATATAGTCAACATCATAGGAAAATATAAACCTTATTCGACAATAATTAAAATAAAAGGAGGAAAATCTGCAAAGGGTTTTGGATATGCTTTAATTTTTGCAACAGGTAAAAAGAACCCTGGATGGAAACCATTCATAGAGAATATGAAGAAAATAGAGTTATTTGACGGAGACATAGTTGAAGCAGCTTGCAATGTATTAACAGGTAAAACTAAAACTATCACAGAATATTTCCAAAAAGATGACGAAGATAAATGGTTGTTAAGATGGTTTAAATAGTTAAAGCAAACAGTTACATTTTATCTTCCTATAATCTAGTCCCAAAGCCCGCCAGATACCTACTGTTTCTTTGCAAATACCTACATTCCTATACCCATACTCCTTCTCCAGTAAATCTAAAACAAACTTGTAAATTTCTAATCGTACTTCAAAAGGAGGTCTTAAACCCCAATTGGTATTCTCACCTCTAATTACATAAGTTACCCAGCTTTTATCTTTACAATTATTTATAGTTGACCATAAACCTCGTAGGGTTCCAATAGTTATTCTCTCTGGCTCGAAATTTTTGAAAATATCGTTAATAACTTCTGCATAGCGTTCTTTCCAATTTTCTACGGGAACTATCGGATCTAATCTTACTCTAACATTATAACCATATTCGCTTAGCGCTCTCCCAGCATTAATTCTTTTCAAAGGATGAGGTGCTCCCCTTTCCCAACGCTCCGCAACTGGATACGCATTTATGCTAAAACTGACAATCGTTCTTTTAGGCTCAGCTTTAAGTAAATTCTCTATTCTATTAGATTTCGTTACAAGGAGAAGCTTATGATAGCTCTGCTCATTAAATAGTTCAATTATCCTCAGAGATGCTGGTGGATTTAAGTGCTCGCCAATTAAAGAATCGCAAATCTCACCAGCATTTATTAATTCTGGTTTTGTCTTACCATTACAGCTAAAAAGCGCTTTTATGTGCGTTGTTATTTTATTCCAATCCTTTATATAAGGCCTTTTTCCTCTCTCTAAAAATCTGAATGTTCCCTGCAGATAGCACCAAGCACAGTTAAAAGGACATCCATTAGCCCATTTTAATTCAAGAAAATGAGGACAGACAACATCAGTATCTTTTCTCGGTATTGGTGTCTTATTAAATAACTTAATGATTGATCCATCTCCTACTTTAACAATTCTTTTCTCATATTTACCATCCAGTGTCGGTACACTCTCTATGTAAACACGAGGCATAACATCCACATCCTCGACAATTTCAAGATTTAGTTTAGTTTGAATCATCTTCATTTTATGAAAATTTGTTTTGTGACCACAATAAATGTTTCGATCTAGTACATACCTAATCAAACCTTCAACTTGTATCACTTAGTATGAGCATACAAAAGCTAACAAAAAAATACAGTCACAGCATTTTTGAAAGAAGATTTAGAGGAATTAAGTGTTAAGATTGGCAAGCTTATAAGAAGTTACATGACAAATTAGTTTAATTCTCATCTCTTTTGTGAAAAACTAGATGAGCGTTAACGATAGTACTGACCTCTTCTTAAACGACTACTTTAAAAGTTCGTTAGCATTAGAATTAGGGAGTGTTGCTGTTAACGAGTTTCAGCGGCATTTTTAAGATAATCTTCTTTTTCGTGCTCTGCATTGAGTAGTTATTCTGTGAAGTGTATACACTACAGACAGATCGTGACCCCGTATTGTGTATTATTTAAATACTTCAGTGTAGCGCTATGTTATACCTATAGACATAATGAAAAATTTTATTTTTCTATAAAATTTATTATATAATAAAGTTTTTACCTTAAATTTAATAATCTGTAAAGTAGTCGTTAAAATTAATGACAAAAAGACAAGGAAAAAAACAAGTTCAAGCTAATCCAATAGTACTACAGTATATTTCAGGTTCAGAAAAAAACATAGAACAAATTCATTATTTCTTGAAAAGATACTTAGAACTATATGATCACACATCAGTTCGAAAAAAACATATAGATAGTTTAATATCAGAACTATCACTAAAGCATAATGAGGATATTAAATTCAGAAGAGATTTGGAACGCTTGAGATTAATAGAAAGATATAAAAAAAGTAATAATAAATTGATATTTATAAGTGTATATGATAGAGAGTGGTTAAAGACTAAATCTGATCATGTCTTTAAGATTAGTAAAATTGGTGAGTTAATAGCTAAATCAACAAACCCAGAAGAAATTAAAGAGTATATTGTAACATCATTTCTGTCAAATGAGATTATGTCTAAAATTGTGAATAAAATGGTAGGAGTGATAGCAATACCAATAGAACAAACTATTAGAGAAGCAATAACCGAAAGTATAAATTATGAAGTCCAAGATGAGAAAGTTAAAAACAGATTTATTCAACTGTTAAATAATATTTCGGAGATTATAAAAACTATAGAAAAACTATCAAAAATTTGTCCAAATATTATTAAACTAGAAAAAAGTGTTAGCGGGACACTAAGAATGAAAGTTAACTTATCGGCTGTTAGGAATATTTCAAAGAAAGTTATCATCTATCCAGAAATAGATGTAAAGAGATATGCTGAATGTTTAACTTCAGCAATAGCTGAGTATTGGAAAGATTACGCAGAATATATATTGAGTGGGGAATGGCACATTATACCTGACACACCTCTAGAGCGAATTTATAGAAGAATAAATGAATTTTTAGGTATCGAATTGGATATTAATAAGCATGTAGAACTATGTAAGAAACTAAGCAATTTGGGGTATATAACATATAGCTATGGAGGGATTTCAATTGTAAAAGGTAAAGAAGCAGAAAGACATTGGATTAGTCTTAAACCCTCACTATATCAAAAACTTAGAGAAAAGTTACAAAAAACATCTTCTTAAACCATTAAAGATTAGCAATGCTCTGTTGAAAATTAGCTAACTACTTTACCAATTATATAAAAGACTACATAGCTATCGTCGATCTACTACAATTGCTTACTAAACACATCATCGGTACTCACTTAATTTTCAACAGAGCAATTAGTAACATTAATTAACAATATTGAGTGATAACACAACTATGGAGCTTAGGACATTGGGACTATTGTATGATCCTTTTGCACCATTAGAAGCAGAACAACGAGATGAATCGAAATTAATACTTGTTGGCGAACATGATGAAATTTATAAAACTCTTATAAATACTATAAAAGAGCGCACTAAGACTGGTGTTAGTCATGGATGGATTATTATAGGTGACTGGGGAACAGGTAAAACTGCTATACTTAGAAAAGTTTATTTCGAACTAGAAAAAGATAAATCTATTTTATGTACATATGTAAGACTACCAGTAGGTACAACATTACGCAGACTTTTTATAGCTATAAATGAAAATCACTGTTCAAAGTTTTTAAAAGAAAAGTTAAAAGAAATTAAAAAGCTAAAAGATGTTTCTGATGAAGATTTGCCAGATGAATCTAGGCTTTATCGTGATACAATAAAATTAATATCTGAAAGTTTAAAACAAGAAAATGTAAAGGGTTATGTTTTATTACTTGATCAGATTGAAAATCTATTGGATACTGAGGAAAACATCGAATTAATCGCCAGATACTTGAGAGATATATTAGGTGATGTAAGAAAAGAAAGTAGAAAACCAATATTCTTAATCCTATCAGTACTTACTAGGGCCTATAGTAAACTTCAAGAGTACTTGTCTATGCTAAGAGATTATCCACCAAGACCCTTAGCGGGGAGATTAGGGCTCAACGAGTGCAAAGAACTATTTAAACGCCTATTAGGAATTGCTAGACTAAAGGAAGTTAGTGAACATGTGATAGAAAATCCATATTATCCATTTACAGACGATGGAATCGAGGAAATTTACTATAAAACTGGAGGCAGACCTGGTCTCATATATCAACTATCTACTAAGTGTCTAATGGAGGCAGTCTCCATTGGAGTTGGCAGAATAAATGGAGAGTTTGTCAGAAGAGTTTTTATGCCTATAGAACCGTCATGGGTAGACGCTCTGTCTAAACCACCATTACCAATATTTGAATGTCTTGAGAGAATATTAGAATATGCTCAGGAAAATGGAATAATTCTAACCTACCTTAATGTACGTAATTTTAAAGTGGAAGATGATCAACTTAGATCAATATTGAACATAGATGGTGATAAACTAAGAATGCTAGAGGATATTAAAGGTTCGAAAGGTCTTATTGATTTCATCGTCATCTATAGTGACGGTGATGAAACATATATGTCAATAATAAAAATATCAGAAAAAATTTTAAGAGCAGATGTTGCAAGAAGGTTAGAAAAATTACTTAAAATTGCTGAGCCGTCTATTGAGGATAGAACACTGCAACCTAGAAATGTGAAAATAATTGGATTAACAGGAGGATTAACAACAAGAAATGCTAGAAATATTCTGCATACTTTAAGAGTTAGTAGAGGTTATGAAGTATGGATAAGAACAATTGATCTTTCACAACCTCGCAGGTATGGACGAATAAGATATCTTGCAGATAGATTAGAACATTTACTGGATACATATGGAGACTATTCCTTAATACCTGAAAGTTTGCAAGAGGACATTAATGCCGAAGTTGAACAAATTTTAAGTGATCTAAAAATAAAATAATTATATGTCAATATTAATTACTGAGTTAAAATCAAGGTTTTACAAGGAAGATATTACAATTAAAACAGATAGAGATTCAGTTAGCACTGAAACTGAATTGACAAATATTATATTAGATCAATTATACAATATAAAATATAAATGTATTCCCGAAGTGGTATGGTGGTGTAATAAATTAGGAAAGGCTAGACCAGATATTACAGCAATACCGCTTAAGAAAAATAATTTCTGGCATAGCTTATTAAAAGAACAACCGTTAATAATTGAAATTAAATATGATCTTAGTAGCATTCCTTACAATAGGATAGTAGATCAGTTAAATAAATATAAGAAGATGTTTGGTAAGTATTTGTTAGTTTTGCCAGAAACTTGCGCAGGAACAAGTGACAATTTCATCATAAGATTGCTGACAACTTTAATGAACTCTGGTTCTGTAGCTTTACTCTTTATTTCTAATGAGTATCCAAGGGATTGTGAGTTATGGATAAATTATCACACCTGGTCTCAAAAGACATCTAAAGTAAAGTTGTCAGATACATTACAGGCTGCTGCGTCTATTTTAGACTCAGCTGTAGCACCTCGGGACTTTCCTCCACCATCCAATAAGTATTATACCAAGATGACGATTAATAAAATTAGAGAAATTTTGGAAAGATTACATGAGTGTGAGTCTCTTGAGATAATCTTAAGGAGTATGTATTCTTTACAGCACGTACCCACCGCTTTATTGGCCTTATCGAACATGACTGTAGTGGAGATATTTCAGGAGGGTGGTTTAAAGATACCATCAAAAGTTCATATATCTGAAGACTTATTAAAGCATATTAAAAAAGGTAATTTTTGGAAATTACCATCACTAATAACAATTAGAGGTGAGGTACTATCCAAATACACAACAGCTAGTCAAAAGGTCTTACCCTATGGTATTCACGATTATTATTGAAATCCCATTAAATTAAATTAAAATCGACAGGATTATATATCAACTGCTAGCTTCTTCTCCTTGATGAGTGTAGAAGAGCTATTATCAAAGTCAGTTACGAACACTGTCAGGTATATCAAGAGAAAGAAAGCGAAAACTGTTATAGCAATGTTTTCTGGTGGTAAGGACAGTTTAGTTTCTACGTATGTTGCTAATGAAGCTTGTAAATCGCTAGATGTCAAATTTAAAGTTGTATTTATAGATACTACATGTGCTCTTCCAAATACGATTGAATATGTAAAAGATGTGTGTGTATTAATGGGTTGGGATTTACAGATTATTAAACCAAAACAAAGTTTTTGGGAGCTTGTATTAAAAAATGGAGCACCAAGTCCAAGGAGAAGATGGTGTTGTAAGGAACTTAAGCTTAAACCATTATGGAATTACTTAAAAGCATATAATCCTCCACGAATTGTTATCTTAGGTTTAAGAAATGGAGAAAGTTATAGAAGGAAAAAAATTAAAAAAAGCTGGTTTAGCAAAGATGCCCAAGCTTGGATATATAACCCAATTATAGATTGGTCGGAAGGGGAGGTGTTAGTATTCATTAATAAGATGAAAATACCCGTAAATCCGAATTACTCTAAAGTTGGTTTTGCTGGCGATTGTTTTTGTGGATGTTTCACAACTCTAGATAAAATAAAAAGGACTGCAGAAGCATACCCTGAGTTCTTTATGAAAATAGTTGAAATTGAACAAAAATTTAGGAGTGGAGGAACATTCTTTTATATAGCTGGTAAAAAGATTAGAGCATCTGATTTCATTCAGATAAATCGTCAAAATGAATAGAAATTTAGATTTAGCAAGGAGTTTAATCAAGGTTGGTAAAAAAACTCTTGACAAGTTTTTCGGACAGAGAAAACTTGATTCTTTCTTTTAATATTTCTTTTAAATTCATTAGTTTAATTAACTACCACTCACAATTGCCAAATAGAAATTAACAAATCTGTAATTTCCGATGAAATTTAACAACCTAACAAACGAATATTAACAAGCTGTCAACGAAAACTCGAATTTGCACAAATTTCAACAAGTGTTAAATGCAGACTTAACTGTGTTACCCTGTGAACTACTGCTTAAGTTAACACATCCACTTGAAAAATAAAAATTTATATATATTGAATTTTAAATTTTCGCACAAAGTAGACACCATTCAAAAAGTAGATATAGCAATTATTTCAAGTTTAATTGCTTATGATTCAAAAGATCCTTGCGATGCAAAAAGCGTTCAAACTTGTAAAAGAAAGGCAGAAAAAAAACATTCATAAAATTCCAGACCTTGAAGATAGACTTAAAAGACTGAGATCTATAAGAGAAAAGAGCGTTGGAAACAAAGATTTAATGAAGGAAAGTATTGAAAATCTAATTCAGAACGGTTTTGATGTTAGATTTGCCAAGTCTGCAAGAGATGCCGTAGATATAGTGTTAAACGAAATAAATGACAGTATTGTAGTCAAATCAAAGTCAAACGTTTCAAGAGAGATAAAACTCGTTGAAGAATTAGAGAAAAGAGGAATAAAAGTTATTGAAACGGATATCGGAGATAGATTAATTCAGTTGTTAGATGAAACTCCTTCACATCCAACCGGGCCTGCATCACATCTGCCAGTAGATTTAATCTTAAATGAATTCAATAATAAGAGGTACAGATTGAATTTGAAAAGTATTGATGACCTTATGGAATTTTTATTAAGAGATATTAAAAGTAAAGTTCAATGTGCGAGGATTGGTATTACTGGAGTTAACGCTATTTGTTCTGAAGGTGCTTTACTGATTTTACACAACGAGGGAAACGTATTCGAAGTAATTACAAGACCTGAGAAGTGGATAGCAATTGCATCAATAGATAAGTTTTATCCAAGTATAGAAGATGCTATAAACGCTGCAAAGATTCAAACGTTTTTTGCTACTGGTGAAGTATTACCGTCCTTTATAGAAGTTATAGGTGGTGTTAGCAAAACCGCTGATATAGAGAAAAAACTGTACAAGGGTATTCACAATCCAAAGGAGATAATTCTAATAGTTTTAGATAACAAGAGAACGTACTTAATTGAAAATGGATTTAAGGAGTTGTTTTATTGCATAGGTTGTGGTAACTGTGTTTTGAACTGTCCAGTCCACAACGTTTTTGGTGAAAGATTTAAAGGTGGAAGATTTTCCCTCTTTTCAGCTATTTATGAAAGTGAAGATTTGAGCTTATGTTTGACATGCGGAAGATGCAAGAAAAACTGTCCACTAAATATAAACATACCAGCAATGATAAAAAGGGTTAGGAAGGGTAGCGAGATATACAATATCTTAGTTTCACATATCAAGTGGTTGTTACAATCTGCATACATCAACGTTATGCGATACATCGTTAGTAATAGACTTTAAAAAGTTCGGCAAACCGAAAAATTAATATGTTATTATTTAAAGCTAAAAATATGCTTAAGGTTGGAATTATTAGATGTGCGTTAGTTGCAGAGATATGCCCTGCAACGAGTTGCATAAAAGCTGTCAAGGAGAGTAAAGGAGCATTTAAGGATTTAGAATGCGAACTGATTGGCTTTATGACTTGTGGTGGATGTCCCGGCTTAAAAGTTTCAGCAAATGTAAGAACTCTGCTCAATAGAGGGGCAGAAGTTATAGCATTGTCTTCTTGCATGACAAGAGGTTATCCCGTTGGATCGAAAGCCTTTACATGTCCACATTTCGAGGACATAAAGAAAGCTGTTGAGTCTGTTTTGAAAAAAGATGCTCCCGAAGTAAAGCTACTCGAATGGACACATTGAAATGTATGCCAAATTTAAAGGAAATGGAATCGAAGTGTTAATACCATTTGAGTGTGAAATGTGTGGAAAGTGTTGTGAAGTCCTTAGTCAGTGTGTATACATACCAAAAGAGAAAAAATTGATCCTTGAAAACGAAATAATCGTTTCAGAAGATGTAATAGAGCGAATACACATCGATTCAAACAATCCCATATTAATCAAACCATGCCCATTCTATAAAAATGGAAGATGTACGATATATCCCAATCGTCCTAAGAGTTGCAGAGAGTTTCCGCTAACAAAAGAATTGGATATGGGTATTGGCTGCCCAGCGTTAAAAAAGGTGTTCAAAATCGCTAAAGAAATCGAAAACAAAATCGGGAAACTAAAATTCGAGGGAAAGGTTTAATTAGTCAATACGTTAAATATTTTATGGTGGGCTAGGCCGGGGGGCTCGGCGTCCCCTGTAACCCGAAACCGTCGATATGCGGGGGCCGAAGCCGAGGGAAGGCCCGTCAAGCGGAAACTGCGGTTTAACTCGGTTTCGCAGAATCCCCGTCCCGAAGGGTCGGCGGTCGCGGGTAGGCTTTCCGGAGGGAAGGTCGCCCGCGTTTGCCGGGGAGACCGGCCTAGGCCCGGAAGGGAGCAGGCTTACCCCGGACGTCCGACGCTTTCGGGGGTTCGGGGAGGAGAGACCGAGTTAAACCGCAGTTCCGTAAGGCGGGTCGACCCGAGGCGTGCCCACCTATAAAAATTTTGAAGCAAACGTACTTGGCTTCATTTTACATTCATTTACAAAGCTACAGAAGTTGCAGTATCTGCATTCCCTTCTCTCTGGAACAAACCCATTTTTTATCATTTTCACTCTTTCTATTAGTTTTAAAGCCTTTCTTCTCAAACTTATATTGGAATCAACCTTTCTCAATTCACCAGAATATGCATAGTAAATCAGTCCACTTTTGTAATCAGATATAACGCTTAAAACTGCTATTTTCATTAAATCCCTAAACCAAACACCCTCCTTAGGTGCTTTAAGTGATACAAGCACTGGATAAGTTTTCTTTCTAAATTCTACTATTTCATCGATTACTGCAACTACATCCAATCTATCCGATTTTATCGTAACATCCCAATCAATTGGTTTGAAATCGTGCAACAAGTCGCTGAATACGAACTTACTTGCTGCGGAGTTAAACACATCTAAGTCAAAGTTTTCGTTTATAGTCATAGCCCTTTTTCTTGCCCATTCTAAATCAAAACCTCTCCTCAAGCTCAGATAGATCTCTCTGACAGCATGAGATTCTGTAAAGTTTTTTTCACCGAATTTAATCCTAAAATAGCAAAGCCTGGGACAGATCGTGTAACTCACTATTTGACTTAAGCTGATCATGATTTTAATAACGAACTTCAAACATTAACTTTTCGATTCTACAAGTTTTCTTGCCACTTCCTCAACCCTTTCAAGAACTTTACTCTCATCAACGTTCAAAACTTCTCCATTTTCTACAACGAGTTTTCCATCTACAAATACATGCAAAACTTCACAACCTTTGCTGGCATATACTATGCTGTTTTCTGGACTGTACATTGGATAGTAACTTTCAGATCTCCTAATTACAATTAAATCTGCAAGATAACCCTCTTTAAGCTTACCACCTTTAAGCTTGTACGCCTTGTATCCATTTTCGGTAGCCATTTTCAAAGTATTTACATTTTTCCCCCTTAGAAGCTGTAATAGTGATGCAATTCTAATTTCGAACAACATGTTTAACGTGTTATTACTTGCAGCGCTGTCAGTTCCTATACACACGTTTACACCTCTTTCAACCATTTCAGCAACTCTTGCTATTCCAGATGCTAGTTTCAAGTTACTAGCTGGGCAATGTGCGACGCTAACTCCTCTTCTCGCTAATATATCTATTTCTTGATCGTTAAGCCATACAGCATGTGCTATAACAGTTTTATCATCTAGAAAACCAATATCATCTAATAGTTCTACTGGTGTTTTCCCGTATCTCCTTTTTATCTCCTCCACTTCCCATTTCGTTTCAGCTACGTGTATATGCTTTACAACGTTTAAAGATTTTGAAAACTCGTTTATCTCCATAAGAAATTCTGGAGAGCAAGTGTAAGGTGCATGAGGAGTAAGCATGCATTTTATCCTTTCTATGTTATTCCAATCTCTTATGAATTTCAACCCTATCTCAAGCTCCTTTTTCGCTCTTTCCTTACTTCCCCTATCTGCCATTCCATAGCCTAAAACAGCTCTTATTCCTGTTTCTTTAACGGCTTTAGCGACTTCATCCATGTGAATGTACATATCTGCAAAACAAGTTATTCCACTCTTTAACATCTCAACACATGCCAGTTTTGCTCCATAGTAAACGTCTTTTGGTTTCATCCTTGCTTCGATACTCCAAATTTTTTCAAGCCATTTTTTAAGGGGTAATCCCTCAGCGTAACCCCTTAACAGTGTCATAGCTGAATGAGTATGTGCGTTAAAGAATCCAGGAAGGACAAAACATTTCTCAGCATTCACGACTATATCTGCATGTATTTCGTCTTTTCCAATGTATTCTATTCTATTCTCATTAATTCCGATATTACACTCTAAAAATTTTTCGTTTACGTAACACATTCCATTTTTTATTGCAATATCAAATGTCATCGCTTAAGCTTATAACTTTTGCATATATCTCTTATTGGACATTCATTACACAACGGTTTCCTTGGCTTGCATATCGTTTGACCGAATCCCACGAAGGCCTTGTTAACCCTATTCCACAATTCCTCAGGAAAAAGCTTTTTTAGTTCTTCTTCTGTTTCTTCTGGTTTTTCTGTGTCTACGAGTCCAATTCTATTTGCAATTCTGTGAACGTGTGTATCTACAGCTATTGCTTTTCCTCCAAATGCTGAAATAACTATATTTGCTGTTTTTCTTCCAACACCGGGCAATTTAATGAGTTCTTCGAACTTTAATGGAATCTTGGATTTGTACTTGTTTACAATTATTTCTGCAAGTTCTTTTAGCTTCCTAGCCTTGACTCTGTAAAAGCCAATTCCTCTAATAAGATCTTCTATTTCCTTGATGTCTAACTTTGCTAAGGTTTCGGGGTTTGGCGCTTTAGAAAGAAGTCTTTTTCCGATTTCAATTGTGACCTCATCTCTCGTTCTTGAACTTAAAATAGCCATTATCAAACTCTCATATGGATTCTTCGCTTTAAATTTGAAGGCTGGTGCATTTCTCTTTTTTGCTTCTCGTTC
>Ga0190326_1000080_pt1 | contig 13739 bp, 11 predicted proteins | sample 4870111112_MG_FD_165049 | JGI IMG/M metagenome (GOLD analysis project Ga0190326, IMG submission 165049) | Hydrothermal vent sediment bacterial communities from Southern Trench, Guaymas Basin, Mexico - 4870-11-11-12_MG | ecosystem: Environmental > Aquatic > Marine > Hydrothermal vents > Sediment ... | reverse complement strand
AGTAACGTTTTTTGTTCGCTTTAACAACAGTTTCGTCTATTGCAATCAGATTTCTTTGTTTTTTCTCTGTTGAAATCGGTAGCTTTTCTTCAACCTTCTTTATCCACTTGTGAACTGCATTGTGAGAAACAGGATGAAATTCGGAAAGGATTTTAGCTGTCCTCCTTGTCGAAGAAGTTTGGATGTAAGTCGCTATCCCGAGAATTTTTATTTCAAGCGGTATCTTGTCCCTCTCAAAGATATTTAGCTCCTTCACGATCTCCTTGACGGATTTCATAATTTACGTTATAGTCGGGATTTATTGATTCTGGTTATTGTTACGGGTCTGCTCTCCGAATGGAAATATTTAAATATTAGATATGTAATCTCTTGCCTCTTAAGTTGACACGTCCGCTAATTCCATTCCATAACTTCTTAAACGTATAAACGGAACGATCTCCTACTGCATACGATATGATCTTACGAGAATTAACTTCTAAAGCTAACCATATCCAAACGTCGTTGCTTTTACTTTTAACAAAAGTCCAATTCAACAACAGGATTTTCTATAATATCATTTCTAAGATACTTTTTTTGAGAAATCTCTTATCCAAGCAATTACAGTCTTTGGAGAAAGCTTAAAAATTCTACTAAACTCCTACTCCTTCCTTTACTACAGCTCTAACTCCTTAAATTCTTCAGGATAATTCCTAGGCTTTATCGGATTTAAAACAAACGTCCTCCTACAATTCTTGCATTTGTATCTCTGCCTCTTTTCCCCAGATTTGGTGAAATAATAACCTATCTTAACTACTTCCATCGACTTGCAATGTGGACAGATCATTGTCTATTATACACTCAATCAAATATAAACATTACGGTAACACTACCAAGCTTTGTTGTTAGATGTCTCATCAAATTAATAATCCTTTCACCAATGGAGATGTAGTAAACGTTTAGAATTCCGATTATGTCTCCTTTCTCTATTCTCCCTTCAAAAACTGGCATGAACACGGCTTTCGTTACTGTTTTCCTATCTTCAATTCTCTTTGGTTTGGATGTGTGATAAACATCTAAAACTGTTCCCAAGGCATGTCTCATTATCGATAAGGGTACTGGAATAGTATTTGGTGGAATTTCTAATGGTTGTATTTTTATAAGCTCTACCTCTCCCGGCTTGACATCCAAGCTTTCATCAGCGATTAACGGATACCATTCGGCTATATGCCACCTCCTATACCAATACTCTGAAACTCTCTCCTTCTCTCTTACTATTTCTCCATTTGTTCTGTAAACGATGTTGACATCATAGGATTTCATTTCAATGTTAACCGTTGGAACTTCAATCTTTTTCTTACGTGAAACTCCAACGACAAAAACCTTTACGACTCCGATTAGATCTCCTCTTTTTATAGTTCCATTATCGATTGGAAGAAATGTAACAGCTTTTAAAGTCTTTTCCTCTTCTATTTTTCTTGTATTTTCTCCATAAACGTCTAAAACCACACCTAACCCATGTCTCATTATCGAGAGGGGTGAAACAATTGTATGCGGTGGAAGTTGCACGTCTCTTATCTTTATGAGTTTAATTTTGTTCTTTTCAACAGTTGTATCTTCATCTGCAATTAACAACTTCCAATATGCGTAATCTGCAGTTTTAAAATTCAGAGTTTCATAACTAACAATCATACGACACCACTAATATAATTATATATCATTAACATTTAAAAACCTTTTGCTGATCAATTCGGATATGTTAACCTAAGAGTGACACTACATTGTAGCCAATTTAAATACTTCATCAACAATATTATATCATCACCGCACTAAGTTGACACATCCATCAATTCAAAAACGAATCTGTTTATCTCGTAAAGTGGTGAGGAGAGGTTTTTGAACTTTCCACGACTTATGTATGGACTTATTAATCCAGCACCTTTCAACTCGGCAATTACAACCCCTCCATCTCTGTTCCTTTTTGTTGATGCTTTAACTATTGCCTCTCCATTAACTATGCAGTTTTTTGAGTGTGGAATAACCTCTTTAAGGATTTCAACGAAATCCTCTGGATCTTTCTCGCCAATTCTTTTGAAGTATTCAACTACTACATCGTCAATGTTTGCCTCGCCATCATCTTTGAGCTTTTTAAAGAAAAATCTGATTATATATGGTATTTCGAATTTGTCAGAGGTTGTGATCCTTGCATCCCATGAAAGTGATGCATTTAAAGAGTTAACGGGTAGAGCTAATCTGTAGTATTCAAGTAATAACATCATTTCAAAGTCAAGCTCATGAGATGGAATGTAACCCTCATCACAGTATTTAATTAGCAGTTCAACAGCTTTTTTAGCATAGCTATCCCCACCAAGTATCCTTACTACTTCTTTTACATCGGTCATGCTTTAAAAAAGATTTAAGATCAGTAGACACATTAACTTTATGGAGATAACAGAGATATCTGGTGTAGAATGTGCTGGAATAAGGGAAAAGTACGGTTTGGGAATAGTTAGATGTCGTGGCTTTGTTGCTGGAGTTTTTACGAAAAACAGAATAAAGTCAGCATCTGTAATCGTATGTAAAGATCATATTGCAGATGGAAGGATTGAGGGGTTAATAGTTAACAGTGGAAATGCAAATGCATTTACTGGCGAAAAGGGTATAGAAAACGCCAGAAAGATGTGTAGAATCTTAGCGAGTTTAATGAAATGCGATGAAAGGGAAATTGCAATAGCATCAACTGGTATAATTGGAAGACAATTGGACATGGATTGGATAGAGAAGAAGATTCCAGAAGTTTATTCAAGACTTGGAAAGACTAAAAGACATGCCGAGGATTTTGCAAAAGCGATAATTACTACTGACAGATTTCCGAAGAAGGCTTATTCAAAATATCCAAGGATTTCCGCAGTAGCAAAAGGTGCTGGAATGATCTCACCAAACATGGCAACAATGCTCTGCTTTATATTCACGGATGCAAAATTCGATTCTGGCGAACTCTACGAAATGCTTAAAGAAGCGGTAGATTTGTCTTTCAACAGATTGATCGTAGATGGAGATATGTCTACGAATGATACCGTTTTACTTATCTCTACAGCTAGAGAAAGAGTTAACAGAGATGATTTTCAAAACGCTTTAAATGGAGTTTGTCTTAACGTTGCAAAACAAATTGCAATGGATGGTGAAGGAGCTACTAAGCTTGTAGAGGTATTTGTTGAAGGTGCAAAGAACAATTGTGATGCATTGAGAATTGCAAGAGCAATAGCATCATCTTTACTCGTCAAAACTGCTATATTCGGTAACGATCCAAACTGGGGCAGAATTGTTGCTGCTATGGGATACAGCGGTGCTGATGTCGATGAAAAGGTAGATATCATTTTCGAAGGAGTATCAGAAGTAAAGTTAGTTGAAGATGGAGTTCCCACTGGAAGGGAAGAGTACGCAAGGGAAATCTTAAGAAAAAGCGATGAAATAAAGATTAAAGTAAAACTCAATAAAGGTAATGGAAAAGGTTATGCAATTGGTTGCGATCTCAGTTACGACTACGTCAAGTTAAACTCTGAGTATACTACATAATTATTGAAATTTATCTCTAACAATTCTCGCCACTTTTTCGATATAACATTTTGCTGGACTTGTTAATGTTCCCTCTGCTATAACCCGCTGTGTTCTATGTGCGGAAGATCCCCTTATTACTTTTGGCCTACTAAACTTTCTTGCTATGCAAACTAATTTTTCACCAACTAAAACATATTTTGGATCATATATCTCTACTTGTCCCATAGGAATCACTCTTCTATTCTAAGCTTACCTTCCTTAACTAACTCTAAAAATATTTCATGAGATAGTTCATATGGAATTCCCAAAGTTTCTGATATCTCAAGTGGACTTACTTGCTCCTCACCTTTCTCGATTTTGCTTTTAATATATTGTTCCACCATTTTCTTTGCTTCATCGACTGAGATTTCTTTGACTACAATTATTTCTTCTCTTTCTTTAAGTATTTCTTCGATTTCGTTAATTTTACGCTCAATGAACTTAAGTTTATCTAATTTTTCATTGATTTCTTTGATGACGTATCCTAAGCTGCTAATCATAGCTATTAAATCGTATATATCTGACTCCAGTCTATTTATAACTTTTTCATGCCTCAATATAATATTTCTTAAAGATCTAAGAGCTTCCTCAGATGCCGTAGATTCCTCAAATTCTTCGGAATGCCATAGTCGTTTATGAAATCCTACAGTTGTCGGTTCTTCAAGATATTTATATTCTATCACTTACTATCACCTCCAAAATATTTTTAATTCTACTTTCAGCACTCCTTGTGAACTCCTTAACCTTTTCTGAATCCTTATCTCTAAAGACAAACCAAATAGAAAGATATCTCGTATTCGTAATATATGGAAATATATATACATCTAACCAATTCTCATATTCACGAAGATTTCCTATAAAATCTTCGCTATTCTTTGGGCACAATCTTATACAAAATGGCTGTAATTTCATATTAAAAATCTCTTCAAGCTTAGTATATTTATCTTGTGGAAGAAATATGTTTTTAAATGCTTGAGCCAGTAATTTTATAGTACTAGTTGGCTTTGTTCCGATTTGAACCTTTACTCTTGAATGATGTTCAAACCTTTTTGCGTTATTAAGGAATTCTTTGTCTTTTAAAATCTGTTCCAATTCTTCATATGTTGTTAACACGTCAATAAATTTATTTCCAACTACTCCAATTACTCCATCTCTCCAACTATAATTTATTTTACAGCCTCTTTTTCTCGCAATGGTCAACCTTTCAAGCTCTATTCTTCCAATATTTAATAGTTCTGGTTCTTCTGAAATCTCTGAAAAACCCTTTTCCTTAAGAGCTTCAATGAGATCGTCTTTTAAAATAGGCTCCTCGATATCGTAGAAAACGTTTATTTCCACAATTTCAGGGACGATTTTAAGTTTTATCATTAGTTTCTCTTTAATTACGATATACTTAAAAGTTCTTGCTCTGTTGAAAATTAAGCTATTGGTAAACATCGATTTATATATGAGTTGGTTCGGCAATTACTGTTCAACCTTTATAACATAGCCTTGCGAATAATTTTCAACAGAGCATCTCCCACAGATTAAACATTCAACCACCGCATATATAGAAACGTTGCTTGCAAAACCTCAAGGCGGGGATACTCCTACAAGAAGATGGAATGTTTCTGATGACGCCCGTTAAGGGAAGAGTTAAGGCAAGTCGGATAGCCCATCGGATAAAGAGTCCGATGGGATGGAGCTTCAGTGGGCAAGCCCTGAACTCCCAAATAAGGCGGATGGAACGGGAGAAGCTCCGCTTTAGGCGGGGTAGCTCACACTTACACCCATACTTCATTACGTTTAACTACGATCTTAATTCAACCTCGAATACACAGATGAAAGTAAATTGAGTCGATGATAATCAATCACATAGACCCTCAGAAAAGTTGAAGACAAAATCGCTCTTTGCTTTTCGTGTTCTTATACTAAATCTAACAACTCCAGTAAGAATTCATCGTTAAAAGCTTAGTTTTTCCTCTACTTACAAAATAACCATCGTTACCACAGATTTCAAATGACAAAATATAATATATCTATTAAAAGTGGAGATAAAACAGCTTGAGGAATGCAAGCTTTATTTTCTCTTTATCTCCACTCCCCAAAGCTTCCGAAAGCTCCTTGAAGAGCTTTGAGAGTAAAGGTGGATACGCCTTAGCTACTCTTTCCGATAGAGCTTTTGCACCCTCAACGTCATTGGATAGGTAAAGTCTGAGTATTCGGGCTAAAGCTTGATCTGAATAACTTGGATCTTCCGTTAGTATTCTCTCTGCAACGAACTTAAAGATTAATCCCTTTTTATCCTTCTTCAAATCTTCTAAGCTCTCACCACCCTTTAGCCTCTGATAAAAGTTCTCAACTATTATACACAAGAGTTGTGCGGATTCAAGAAATTTTTTCAGCTTATCTTCGAAGTTTTCATCAAAACGCTTAGAGAATTCCCTCAAGTGAAACTTAAACACAGGATTTCTCTTCAACAGTTTGAACAACCAACCACTCGCATTAAACATACTGAAGAGATATTTCCTTCTAAACCCTTCAAATCCCACCTCAACCTCAAACTCCTCAAGAGACCTTATACCTGCGTTCAAATCTTCATATCCAAGAAGGGCTAAGAATCCTTTTGTTATTCTCCTTATAAACGGATTTTCTATTTCTTCCCTCTCAAACTTCAGACCCAAGAATGCTTTGTAAACGATGTCTTGAGCGATGTAGCTTGAATAGTCTAACGGATCGATGTGGACTATTTTCTCCTCAGCCATCTTAACTATCCTACCAAAATCAGCTTTCCCATCCCTTATAAACTTAATCCTCTCCTTAAAGCCTTCACACTTCAGAGCTTTTGCATAATCTTCGAGTTCTTCGTAAATACTCTTAGCCCTTTCAAAATACCTCAACGCTTCGTCAAAATTTCCTAAAGCCACCGAAGCTATTGCCGAGTTGTAGTAAGTTCCCGCTTTTGCATCCTTTAAACTTTTTTCAGCTATTCTTACTGGATCTCCACCGTAAACTTTGAAATACCTAACAAGTAAATCTTTCTCGCTCAAACCTTTAAAAGACTTTAAGATCTCCTCATTCTCCTTCAGAACCTCCAAAGCCTTACTTACATTTCCTCTTCCTAAATAAACATCCGCCAGATCTAAGTTAATAAAAGCCTTAACGAAATCACCCAAATCCTCTGGCAACTTCTCAGCTTCTCCCTTCAAACCCCTTATCTCATCTACATCCTCTTTAATCCTTGCAACGACCGATAGAATTTCCAATTTCCGAGCGTTAACGATATCATTCCCTTCAATACCCCTAACCAACCTCTCAACATAATCAACTTTCTCTGAATAACCCCTTAACTTAAGCCTCTCCACTAATGCATAGAGGAAGGAGAGGTAAACCTCCGCATCTCCACCCACTCCAAATCCCAAATCAACACACTCTAACGTTAAACCTTCAAACACGTAACCCAATCTTGGAAATTTAGATAAAGCAAATCTGCACCACATAGTAAGCTTCTCGCTCAAATCCTTAAACCTCTCCACTTCCTCGTCACTCGCTTCATCAACCTTCGAACCTTTCTCTCCTATATCTCTATCCAACCTAACACGAACCTTCGGAATTAAACCCCGTATAAGCCATTCAGCATACCCCAAGGCATTAACACACATCCTACCATTTGCACCACCGTTCTCCTTAAGCCAATCTGACATTATGTCAAGCATTACCTCCCTGACAACCCTCAAATCCTCCAAAACCTCTTTGTACCCCTTAACTTCACACAAGGAAAGGACAAAAGTCTTCATCTTCTTCCATCTCTCGTTCAAATCGTAAACCTTGAACTCTCTATCGTCTCTAACCTCCTTCTTCTCAATCAAGAAAATGTAGTGGTCTTCGTCGAAGATGGGATAGGATTTTAAACCCCTGCGTTTGCAGTACCTATCGATCCTTTCATCATCGCAGAATTTCTCAAGTTCATCCTCGGCAACATCTTGCAGCATCAGAGGAACGAACGCAAAGTTTTCTTTTCTAAGCTTTTTATAGATCGTGTAAATACCAGCCAACATCACCGTCTTGTTGTCGTGAGTCATCTTAACCCTCTCTTCAACGCTCGCTTTCTCAATCTCTTCAGCGCTGTGATACAAACCCTCACCCAACTTGTAAATCTCATCAAATTCAATCTTAAGATCGAGCATGTATAAGGCAGTCAAAACAGAGCCGGCGGTAGCCCTGTAAAGAACATTCAATACATCCCCCCTATCTGTCTTCATTACCTCTTTAACCCTCTCCAATTCGTAACCGTTGGCATCTAAAATCTCCTTAAACCTCTCAAAATCTACAGCATCTATCAGAAATATCTGATTAAGACTACTCACAAGCCTTCCTAAAACGCCCAAAACGCCTCTATCAAACTCCCTCTTTCCAGCTTTTGCAAGCTCCAAAGCCTCGTAAACCTCAAAGAACTCTTTAAAGCTCAGCCTCTTCACCACGATAACCTTACCACCGCTCTCCAAAATCCAATGAGCGAAGTGCAAAAACTCATCTTCTCTCTCCTTCAAACCCGCTATGTCATCAACGATGAACACGACGTTACCCTTCAGCTTTCTCCTATCCCTCTTTTTCACAACCTCAACAACACCCTTACCAGCCGAATAGAGCGTGTAGCCCAACATAACTGCACTACCTACAAACATCAGAAACTCCGCCACATCTTTAAAATCCTTAACGACATCCCAATTCTTAGCCAAAGCGTCCTTAACCCTCGCCAAAACCCCTTCAAATCCCCTTTTAAGTTCCTCTTTAATCCTATGACTGATTTCGTGTATGAACTCCTTAAGCTCCTCTTCCTTCTCCATCTCCTCCATAGCTATCTTATACCTAATACTGGACTCGTGAATCTTCTCCAACCTCTCTTCCACCTTCCTCCAAATACGTTTGAAAACATCAAACTTCTCCTTAATCTCATCCAAAGAGCCAAACAGCACTCCATTCACAATTCCAATCAGATCGTCAGCCAAAGACAAAGCTAAAGAAACATTCCCCCTTTCCAAAGCCTCTATACCCTTCAAAACTGGTAAAACGTGAATTTCATGCTCTTCTCCATTCTCATCATAAAATTGAATCTTCTTCCTCTCCAGCCCCAAACAAACGACCTTGTAACCTTCCGATTTGAGTTTAATACCGAGATACCTCGCAGTTGTAGTTTTTCCGACACCAGAAAGCCCGATCAGATAAACTATACCTTTATCTTTCAGAACGTTTACAATGTTGCCCTCAAAACCCCTTAAAACATATCTCCGCATCATTTTACCTTACATTGACATGAATTAGCTAAATACATTTCGCTCTTTAATGATGAGGATAAAAACAACTATTGTTTAGTCTTAAACAAAATAAGAAGCCCAATGACTTTAATTTTCCTATTGTAAAACGCTAAATGCTCTGTTGAAAAAAGATATGACAACTAATGGCAAAGTTAGGTTGTGAAGGAAACAAAGAAAGAGATAGTAGCGAGGAAGTGTTATGAGATATGCAAGAGGGCGTTACCGAGGTATAGCAATATGAGGGGACCGAAGAAGTACGAGTTTTAGCAGTTGATTGTAATGTTCTTGTACGGTATAGCATACAATCTAACGTACAGAAATTTGGAGGAAGAGTTTAGGATTAGTGAAGTTTTGAGGAAAGCATTGAATCTAAGGGAGGTTTCACATTATTCAACGATATGCAAAGCGGTGAAAAGGCTGAGAGAGGAGGATTTTTTGAAGAGGTTGTTAGAAGAGAGCTCTAAACTATTGGATGTATAGTTAGATATTTTAGCAATAGACTCTACTGGGTTAAGGGAAGACAATTCAAGTTATTACTATGCTAAGGAAGAGCTGGACTAAGCTAACGTTGGTTGTTAATGTGGGATCTCAAATTGGCTGAAGACGTTAGAATTGGAGGGAACGATGGAGTAGTCTTAAGAGATGTTTGAGAGGGAAGATATTCCATCTTGTGAAGTTTTATTGGCTGATTCGGGTTACGATTGTAGGGGTAACGAGGAAATAGCCGTCTTTAAACCCATTAGAGGTTGTTATAAGTCTGAAGATAGAATTAACCTATTCCTTAGATGGTTGTTCTGCCGTATAATTGGATTATACGGTAAGAGATGGATGGTTGAAACTGTCTTCTCCGTTATCAAGCGTAGGTTCGGTGATCGTATAAAATCCCGTTCCTCTCACTCTAAACTCGTTGAAACTCATCTCATACCTGTAGCTTACAACATATGGAGATTCTTTATTCCTAACCCTACTCTCCTTATTTACCTTACTCCCCTTACCTAATCATTACTTCCAACAGAGCAAAAAGTTCTCATTAATTTCAGAGGATCTGAAGTAAAGGACAATGTTTAATTTAACTAAATTATTTTTATAGATATCTAAAAATATTTATTAAAAATTAGAGTTCGATTAGGTGCGTCTCTTTTACTACGTTTAACACCAGCATTGTATACGTTCTTTTAACGTTTTTCATTCCAGCGATTCTTTTAACAAAGGAGTTTAGACTATCTCTATCTTTAAACTTGGCAACAACTAAAAAATCGAAATCTCCAGTAACATCGTAGACGGCTGTAACGTTTGGTTCTTTAGCTATTTCCCTTTCTATATCTACGAGGTATTTTCCTTCAGCTGTAACCCCTATTATAGCTGTTAAATCGTATCCGAGCATTGAATAATCTATAACTGGTATGAACTTCTTTATCAATCCGATGTTTTTCATCTTGTTAAGCCTGTTATAAACAGTTCCCTCCGCAACCCCAACCTTTTCTGCAATTTCTTTAAGACTTTTCCTAGCATCTTCCTGTAATTCTCTAAGTATTTTTATATCAATTTCATCAATTTTTACCATCTATTTATACTTTATTGCAAAATCTTTAAAGTTTTTGCGGATGAGATTTTTCTTAGTCATGATCGATGAAAGACTGCTTAAAGCGTTAAAAGAAGTCGGAATTGAGGAATTAACAGACTATCAAAAAAGATCTTTCGAAAAAGTGTTAAATGGCAAAGACGTTTTAATAGTTGCACCTACTGGAAGTGGAAAAACCGAAGCTGCTGTTATCCCAATACTTCAAGAATTACTAAGGGATAAAGACAAAAAAGGTATAAAAGTCCTCTACATAACACCGCTTAGAGCTTTGAATAGGGATATGTTGAGAAGACTTGAAGGACTTGCAAAAAAACTTGGAATAAGCATAGATGTCAGGCATGGAGACACATCTGAAAGTAAAAGAGTTAAACAATCGAAGAATCCTCCGGTAATTCTTATAACAACTCCAGAAACTTTTCAGATTTTATTTTTAGGTAAAAGGCTCAGAAAATACTTGGAAAACGTGAGATATGTTGTAATCGATGAAATTCATGAACTATTAGACAACAAAAGAGGAGTTCAGCTCAGCATAGCCTTAGAGAGACTTAGGGAAATTACAGATTTTAAGATTGTAGCTCTTTCTGCAACTCTTAGCGATGGAATTTTTGAAAACTTTGAGGTTGTCAGGGGAGATTTAAATAAAGAATACGAATTTCAAATTTTAAAGCCTGAAAGAAAAGATATCGATAGCGATATTGCGAAAGAATTGGAAGTCGATGATAGATTTGCTTCAGAACTTCGAGAAATTAGGGATATAATGGAAAAACATAGATCTATTTTAATATTCGTTAATACGAGGCAAACTGCTGAGGCTTTAGGCGTAAAGCTCAAGAGGATTGCAGACGTTGATGTTCATCACGGAAGTCTGTCGAAGGAATCTAGAATTGAAGCTGAAAAGATGTTTTCGAATGGAAAACTTAAGGGTTTGATATGTACTTCTTCAATGGAACTCGGGATCGATATCGGTTACGTTGATGCGGTAGTTCAATACAACAGTCCTAGACAGGTTACGAGACTTTTGCAAAGAGTTGGGAGAAGTGGACATAGAATTGGTAAGGTTTCTAAGGGATACATAATAGTGAGTAACTTTGACGAAATACTCGAATCGTGGGTAATTGCGAAAAGGGCTTTAGAAGGAAAAATAGAAAAAGTAGACATTCATTTCAACAGTTTAGACGTATTGGCAAATCAGATTTCTGCTATAGCATTAGAGTATAAAAGGATTGAAGCTGAGAAGGTTTACAAGATAATTAAACGTTCTTATTTCTATAGAAACCTCAGTTATGAAGAGTTTGAGGAGATTTGCAAATTCTTGGCAGATATAGGATTAATTGGATACAACGGCAATGAGATATATGCAAAGAGAAAGACAAGACTTTATTTCTATGAGAACATATCTATGATTCCAGATGAAAAGAGCTACAGAGTCGTTGACATAACCACTAACAGAACCATAGGTGTCTTGGATGAGAGCTTTGTTTCAACTTTTGATGGCGAAGTTTTTGCGATGAGAGGTGAACTCTGGAGGATATTGAGTATTGACGACGTTGTAAGGGTTGAGCCTGTCAGTGCAGAAGGAGTAATTCCATCTTGGGTTGGTGAAGAAATTCCAGTTCCATTTGAAGTTGCACAGGACGTTGGAAAACTAAGACTTTGGATAGCCGGATATATAACAAATGGAATAAATCCAATTAAAATACTCGTAGACGAATTCAATACGAATGAACTCACTTGCAAAGAAGTTGTGAGTGTTATAGAATCCCATATAAGGAAGGGTTTTAAAATTCCAAGTGATAATCATTTAACTATTGAATCTTCAGACGGGATTACAGTTGTTAACGCTTGTTTTGGACACAAGGTTAACGAAACAATTGGAAGAATTTTAGCTCTACTCATATCTGCGAGAAAAGGGAGGAGTATTTCAGTTGAGATCGATCCGTATAGAATTAAACTCTCTCCAACAAGTTCTGAAGAGGTTGTTGATGCCTTAAGAAGTGTAGAACCCGAAAGCATCGAATTTCTTGTGGAAAGAGCTTTGATTGAAACGAAGCTTATGCAGTGGAAATTTGTTGAGATAGCAAGGAGATTTGGATTAATCGGAAAAAATGAAGATTTAAGGAGGATAAATGTAAAGAATTTGATATTAAGACTTAGAGATACTCCAATATACAAGGAGACTCTTAGGGATATATTTACAGAAAAGATGGATCTTGAAACAACTAAGAAAATCTTTGAAAGGCTTGATAACGATATAACCTATTCCGTTTATTCAGAACTGAGTCCGATATCACTTGTTGCAAGGAGTAGTAGCTACGATTTTATTACTTTAAGATCAGATGGGATTATCTTAAAATCTTTTAAGGAAAGACTTGAAAAGGAGATTTGCACTTTATACTGTTTGAACTGTAAGGCAAAGTATTCCTTGCAAGTTTCTCAAATCAACAGTTTAGAGTGTATGAGATGTAAATCGAGATTCGTTGCCGTCTTAAAAAGAGATCCAAAAGACTACAAGAAGTCTGAACTGTTTAGGATAGCTAACCTAATCATGTGTTATGGAAAAAGAGCTGTTTACGCATTAGTTGCATATGGTATTGGAGTTGAAACCGCTACGAGAATTCTTGCAAGGTATTACAAGAACGATGACGAATTCTTCAAAGCTTTGCTAGAGGCTGAGAGAAACTATGTAAGAACTAGAAGATTTTGGGATTAAATCGTAAAGGCTTATAAAATATGCAACATTGTTGATTTAAATCGGCTACAATGTGTTGTTGCGACTACTGCTAAAAAATATCTTGTTAACTTTCTACTGTAGCTTTCAAAATATCTTCAAGCTCCTCGACAAAATCCTTAAAGCCTTCATTACTGGTTAAGTCGTAATGTAGCGGAACTATTCCAACAAAAAGCTCAACTTCTCCATCTTTGCCTAATCTGATCGGAGTCTTAAGCTCTTCGCTATCAATGTCAACTAAATTATCTGGATACAGTAGCAACGCCTTCTTAGCACCCAAAACTTTGCAATATGCGTAAATCTGATAAGCGTCTTGCGATGAAACGCCTAATTTCGCACTATCTGGATCAAGTCGCTTGTATTTTGTATCAATTATGAGTCTGAATTCATCGTTAACCTTTACGGCTATATCTGGAACTAATTTGAATAATACTCTTCTCCTTCCGTCTTTATATACTTTCTCAGCTAAATGGCCAATCTTATACTGTATTAGCAATTCAGCATTCTCTCCGAAAACCTTATGCAAACCCTCTTTTAAAATAACTCTTGCTACAAATTCTTC
>Ga0190326_1000079_pt1 | contig 13860 bp, 18 predicted proteins | sample 4870111112_MG_FD_165049 | JGI IMG/M metagenome (GOLD analysis project Ga0190326, IMG submission 165049) | Hydrothermal vent sediment bacterial communities from Southern Trench, Guaymas Basin, Mexico - 4870-11-11-12_MG | ecosystem: Environmental > Aquatic > Marine > Hydrothermal vents > Sediment ... | reverse complement strand
GTAATCACCTACATGAGTGTCGTGTCCAAAGTACCAAAATATCAAATCTGGTTTGTAGTTCCTTACTCTCTCACAAAACTCTTCAATATACTTAAAGTAATCTCCAGTAAAATAGTTTCTATCGATTTTTAGTCCATCCTCAGATGTATAATCGTTGTAACATATACAGAAATGCAATACGTTCATATCTTTGACGAGTTCCCTTGTCCCATCTCCATGGTGGGCATCTGTATCTACTATAGCAATCTTTTTTTCTCCAAACTTTTCGAATATGTTGTAAATACTTAAAACAACGTCGTTAAAACAGCAATATCCCCAAAAATAGATTCTTCCAGCGTGATGTCCTCCAGCTCCTATGTAGCAAAATGCATTTCTCAACTCACCACTCATAACCATTTCTCCAGCTTTAACAACACCTCCAGCAGAATGCCATGCAGTCGAGCATAGAGGATCTCTTTTTACACCCTCTAAAAGCTCTTTCGTGTGGACTTTCAGTATTAGTTCTTCACTAACTCTTGGACACTCTATTAATAGAAAGTTTTCTCTATCGCTAAATATCTCAAAAGCTTTTGGGAAGTCCCTAAGCCTTGTTCCAATAGTTAAATAACTCCTTTTGCTAAAACTAGGATGATAGAAAACTCCCGTTGGTTTCATCATAATGTATTTGATTTAATTCTTAAAATCTCTTTTCATCAAAAATTTGTAACGTTTTATCATTGAAACAAGGCAAAATGTTTAAGTATTATAATGTCCGACAATGTATACCAGATAGAAGACATGAAGTACATAGGTGGAACTCAAATGGACGAACTATGTGCTCCAATATCGAGTCGGTGGAAGTATGCCACCTACACGAAAGATAAGCATAAGGTTAACGGAGAAGTATTACGAGATGCTCGAAATCCTTGTAGAAATTGGAGAGTTTACATCTGTAAGCGAGGCAATAAGAGAGGCTGTAAAGTTGCTTATAGAGAAGTACGAGGAGAAAATAGAGGGATATGTAAAGTATGGGAGGTATCGTTAGGAGGGTTGAGTTATGAAGAGTATAATCAGTAAGGCCCAGGAGTTTTTGGAAAAGGAAGATTTTAGGAAAAACAATGTTATTAAAGATTTTGAAGGCCCGAAAATTGTTGTAGTTGGTTGTGGTGGAAGTGGGTGTAATACCGTTCATAGGCTTTACAGTATGGGGATAGACACTGCTACGACTATTGCCGTTAATACTGATAAGCAGCACCTCTTAATGATTAAAGCTCATAAGAGGGTTTTAATAGGTAGAAGTATCACCCGTGGATTGGGTGCGGGAGGTTATCCAGAGATTGGTAGAAAAGCGGCAGAACTTGCAAGAAATAAACTGGAGGAACTTTTAAGCGATGCGGATATGGTTTTTATATGTGTAGGGTTAGGAGGTGGAACTGGAACTGGTGCTGCACCAGTTGTTGCAGATATTGCAAAAAAGCAAGGAGCTATAGCAATTTCTTTCGCCCAAATGCCATTTAAATTTGAGGGTGCAAGAATTCATAAGGCTATTCAAGGTTTAAACGAATTGAAAGAGATTTGCGATACCGTAGTGGTATTGGACAACAACAAATTACTCGAGTACTATCCAAACCTTCCAATTGATGCAGCGTTTAGTGTTATGGATCAACTCATATCGGAAACGATAAAGGGATTAGCAGATACGATAATGACTCCCTCCCTCGTAAACATAGACTTTGCAGATCTCAAAGCCGTAATGGATCACGGCGGAGTAGCGGTAATGCTCGTTGGTGAAGCAAAATCACAAGATAAGGCAAATGCTGTTGTGAGGGAGTGTCTATCTCATCCTTTACTCGATGTCGATTACAGAGGAGCTACTGGTGCTTTGATACACATATCTGGTGGACATGATTTGACTTTGAGAGAAGCTGAGGAGATAATAAGAAATCTAACGTTCGAACTAGCAGATAATGCAAACGTGATATGGGGTGCAAGGATAAGTAAGGAATTCGAGGGTTTTGTTAGGACTGTAGCGATAATGACTGGAATTAAAGATAAAGAGTTCGTTGGAAGCTTCGAATACAGTCCAGTAAGGGATCTAAAAGTTGAAAATAAAAGAAATGGCGATGAAATATATCGAATTCTAAGAGATTATACATGATAGTAGAGATCTCTGCAGTTCCAATTGGTGTTGGAGAATCCCTCAGTGCATATGTAGCCGAAGTTTTAAAGATAATTAAACAAAAGGGTTTAAAGCATCAGCTTACATCAATGGGAACTATAGTGGAACTAAACGATTTCGATGAGTTGTGCAGTTTGTTAAAGGAGTTTGATAAGAAATTGACCGAACTCGGCAGTAGGAGAAACTATTACGTCATAAAGATAGACAGTAAGAAAACTACTATGGAAGACAAGGTTAAATCTGTCATAGATAAAATTAGATGATCGTAAAAGTTGGAGGTAGCGTTGCAGACAAATTGAATACGATAGCTAACGCTTTAAAGTACTGCAATAAAGCTTTAATAATTCCGGGAGGTTGGATATTCGCAGATAAAGTAAGGGAATTAGACGAAAAATTTAGATTAAATCCGTCAAACTCGCACTGGATGGCTATAGCTTGTATGAACATATACGGCTATTTTATCTCTGAATACGGTTTTGACGTCATAGAGCCGAGTAGTTTTGAAGATATAAAAATCGAAGGTATAAAAGTTCTCTTGCCGTACAACTTGCTTAGACGTTACGATGAACTGCCTCATTCATGGGAAGTTACATCGGATAGCATAGCGATATGGATTGCATCGAAACTCGGTGAAAAAACGGTTGTAAAAGTTACAGATGTCGATGGCTTGTATATAAATGGAGAATTCGTGAAAGAAATAGATGCATCTAAAGTGAAGGGAAAAACATGTATAGACGAATACACACCAAAACTTTTAAAAAGATTTGGGATCGATTTGTTCATCTGTAGTGCTGACAATCTGAAAGACTATGTAGTTTACAACAGACTAAATGGAACAATCGTAAGGGGGAGGTGAAAGTATGAGGTGTGTATCTTGTGGAACTCCTCTCGTAGGAACGAATTACATCGCATTTCCATGTCCAGAATGTGGTGAAATGATCTACAGATGTAAGAGGTGCAGAAGACTTGGCAATCCATACAAGTGTGAAAACTGCGGATTTGTTGGACCTTAAAGGACGTGTTAACTTAGTGCGAAGGTAGTGATGCAACATTGTTGATAAAGTATTTAAATCAGCTACGATGTAGCGTCACGACCAGTGCGAAAGGCATATATATTAAATATTTAAAGTGCCCCTAAGTTAACACGCCCGACCTTAAAAATGCGAAAATATAAAAATCGTTATAAGACCTTGCAATAGGTGACGAAAATGGGAAAAGTGCTGATGAAGCTTAGAGTTATGCCAAAGGATATAGATGTAGACTTAAACAAAGTCTTAGAAAGTATAAAAAACGTACAAATCGAAGGCGTAGAGATAAGAGATTATACAGAGAAACCAATAGCATTTGGCTTAAAGGCTTTGGAGATCTTAGCAGTTATGCCAGATGCTGAAGGAGTAGGGGATAAATTTGTTGAAGAGATTCAGAAGATCGATGGTGTAGAAAGCGTTGAAGTTGAAAGCGTGGAACTCCTATGAAACCGATCAGAATAGTTGCACCACCACTTGCAGCAAACTGTTATTTAATCTTAGATGAAAAAAAGGCGATAATAGACGTTGGCGGTGACTTCGAGTTCATAATCAAAGCGATAAGTAGATACATAAATCCCAGAGATTTAGATTACGTGTTTCTCACTCATTCCCATTTTGATCACGCAGCTGCAGCTGGGCACTTCAAGGGATTAGCAAAAATAGTAATGCATGAAAAGGAATACGAACTCTTAAGAGTTCAGAACTTTACATCTATTCTATTTGGAGTTAGATTTAAAGAATTTGAGCCGGATATTCTTGTTAAGGGTGGAGAAGTTTTCGAATTAGGCGAGATTACACTCGAAGTAATTCACACTCCTGGACACACTCCCGGAAGCATATGCCTTTACGAGCCGAAAAAGAAGTGGTTGTTTAGTGGAGATACAGTATTTGCCTATGGTAGCTTTGGTAGAGTTGATTTACCCGGAGGGAGTGCGATAGACCTCATAAAATCTATTGAAAAGTTGACAAAGCTTGATGTAGAGAATTTGTATCCGGGACATGAGGAAGTCGTTGAAGGAAATGCAAAAGCTCACATAATGAAATCGTTGAAAATAGCTAAAGCCTTTTTGTAATGAGTAAGTAATTTTAAACTTTAGACACTTAATACCCTATGGAACTCGAAATACACGGAATTAAGTTCAAAGCTGATGTGAGGAAAGCTTCAGACCTAAAGCCAGTTTTAGCGTTTCCCGAAGAATTAAAAGAAGACTTCGATGCATATTACATGTTTAGAGATGTCTACTACAGAAGGGAAGATCACAAAAAAATAGTTAACGCTGGTTTAAGATTCGATTACACTATAATACCGCCAAACAGAATTGGAGATGAATACATAAAGACATACGGACATTACCATCCAGAAGTAGTTAGCGGCTTAAGCTATCCCGAAGTTTATCAGGTTTTAGAAGGGGAGGCAATCTACCTACTCCAAAAGAGGGAAAACGATAAAATAGTCGAAGTATTAGCAGTTGAAGCATCTAAGGGCGATGTAGTGTTAATACCACCAAATTACGGACATGTAACAATAAATCCCTCTAACAAAAAACTCGTCATGAGTAACTGGGTTTGCAGAGACTTTTCATCGATATACGAACCGTATACGAAGTACAGAGGTGCATGTTATTACTACACTGGAGAATGGATTAAGAACGAAAACTATCCAGAAGTTCCAGAACTGAAAATCGCAAAACCTATAGATATCCTTGACGTAAAAGGTGAAGATATGTACTATTTGGTAGATAATATAAGTAAACTAGAATTTCTTACGAAACCTCAAAACTGGATTGAGATTTTTTCAAACGCCTTCGAAGTTAAATAACAAAATATTTATTAGGCTAGATAGGACAAGTATAGGGGGATAGGTATTCTAATAGAAGTTAGATTCCACGGTAGAGGTGGACAAGGCGTAGTAACTGCAGCAGATTTATTAGCAGTAGCGGCTTTTAAAGAGGGATATTATACCCTTTCCTTCCCTACATTTGGTGCAGAAAAAAGAGGAACTCCTGTAGCTTCTTTTCTTAGAATCTCAGATGAGCCTATCGTGCTTAGAGATGAAATATACAATCCAGATTACGTTGTAGTTCTCGATCCAACGGTAATTGGACCTGTAAACGTATTATCTGGAATAAAAGAAAATGGTATGCTTATAGCGAATTATCCAAAGAGCAAAGAGGATTTAATTAAAGAGCTCAAGGCTAACGAGTTTAAGATAAAAGTTTTGACAATAAACGCAACTAAGCTCGCTATGGAGATACTTGGGAGAGCTATAACTAATACAGCCATGGTTGGAGCTTTTGCTGGTGCAACAAAGATAGTATCTCTTAATTCTCTTCTCGATACCATAAATGAATGGTTTAAAGGTGAATTAGCCGAAAAGAATGCAAAACTCGTCGAAAAGGCGTATAAATTTATGGAGGGATTGGTATGAAGATAACCGTTGGAGCTATATCTTTTCCGCTTGAGTCCGAGAAGCATAAAACGGGTGATTGGGGAACTCACTATCCAGTAATAGATAAGGAGAAGTGTGATGGTTGTAAAACCTGTGAGCAGTACTGCCCAGATTCGTGTATTGAGGTTAAGGAGTTTAACGATGAGAAGTACGCTGTTGTGGATTACGATTACTGTAAGGGTTGTGGAGTATGTGCAACGGTTTGTCCAAAAGAAGCCATAAAAATGGAGCTAAAAGAACTTTATAGGGTGTGATAATATGAAAAAAGTTGTTAGAGGTTTTTATGCTGTTGCTCATAGTGTTAAACTCTGTAGACCAAATGTAATTTGTGCCTATCCTATAACCCCACAGACTGAAATAGTAGAGAACTTAGCAGCTATGTATGCAAATGGTGAACTAGAAAACTGTGTTTATATAACTGCAGAATCGGAATTTGGTGCTGCATCGATTTTGGTCGGAGCTTCGGCAACGGGTGCAAGGACTTTTACAGCCACATGTTCACAAGGATTAATTTTAATGAGTGAAGTCCTGTTCAACGCTGCTGGAATGAGATTGCCAATAGTGCTTGTAATCGCAAACAGAGCTATGTCAGCACCTTTAAGCATATGGAACGATCATCAAGACAGCATGGCTATGAGAGATGCCTGTATAATCCAAGTTTATGTAGAGAACAATCAAGAAGTCCACGACCTAATTCCCCAAGCGTATAAAATTGCTGAGAACAAGAAGGTACTATTGCCGTTTATGGTATGTATGGACGGTTACAAGCTAACACATGCATATGAACCGATTGAACTACTTGAACAGGATTTTGTTGACAGCTTTTTACCGCCATATGAGCCTGTAGCGTATCTAACAACTAAAAAACCGCTTACATTTGGTTCTTACGCACCACCACATATTTACATGGAGTTTAGAATCGCTATGCAGAGAGCAATGGATAGAGCTAAAGATGTAATGAGAGAAGTTTTTAAGGAATGGGCTGAAGCTACTGGAAGGGATTGGGGTGGACATATAGCCGTAGACTACCCAGATTCAAAGATTTTTGCAATTGCTATGGGTTCTGTAGTTGGACTAATTAGGAAAGTTGTTGAAGACTTGAGAAAAGAGGGAATCGATATAGGACTGATAAAGGTAAGGACTTTCAGACCTTTCCCAGTTGAGGATTTAAGAGATGTGCTAAAAGATGCTGAGAAAGTTATCGTTTTCGACAGAGCTGTGAGCTTTGGATATGAAGGGCCATTATCAATAGATCTAAAATCCGCTTTATATGGTCACTCATCTGCTGACATTTACTCCTTCATAGTAGGACTTGGTGGCAGAGATATACCAAGGAAGCTTATAGAGGATTGTCTAAGAAACGTAGTTGAAGGAAAGGAAAAGCTTGGATACAGCTTCAAGGGATATACTGAATTTGAGGAGGTATATCCATGAGGTATTTTGGAAGGGGGCACGGCGGTTGTCCTGGTTGTGGATTAGCTATAGCTGTTAAAAACGTCGTGAACGCATTAGAAGGCAAATGCTTCGTTGTTAATCCTACTGGTTGTCTAGAAATCATAAGCTCTCAATACGGTAGAAGTGCTTGGAATGTACCCTATATTCATTCGCTTTTTGAGAATGCTGCTGCTGTTGCAGCTGGAATAGATGCTGCCCTAAGAGCTTTAGGTAGAAAAGATGAAGGACACGTAGTCGTTTTAGCTGGAGATGGAGCTACTGCAGATATAGGAATCGGATGTCTATCTGGAATGTTCGACAGAAAGCACGATGTACTATATATATGTTTAGACAACGAAGCCTACCAAAACACGGGAAATCAGCAGAGCGGTTTAACTCCGCCTGGATCTAACACGACTACGACTCCAGTTGGTAAAGTCATGCCTGGAAAAGTCGGCGAAAAGAAGGATATGATTGCTTTCGCTTTAGCTCATAAAGTACCCTATGTTGCAACTGCTTCGGTTGGCTATCCAGCAGATATAAGGAGAAAGGTTAAAAAGGCTGTAAGCTTTGAGGGGCCAAAGTACATTCAAATACACTGCCCATGCGTTACAGGATGGGGTATAAACAGTTCTGACACGGTGAAAGTTGCAAGGTTAGCAGTTGAAACCGGACTATACCCACTGGTTGAATATGAAAACGGTAAGTTAACGACAGTTCGAAAGATTAGAGATAGAAAACCAGTTGAAGAATACTTAAAACTTCAGAGGAGGTTCAGACATCTATTCACCCATCCAAAGGGAAAAGAAATAATAGAACTCATCCAAAGAATAGCCGACGAAAATGCTGAAAGATTTGGATTAGATATAAAGAAGTAATTGACTTTTATTTTGGTGGTGCAACATAATTGGCTACAATTTTTTTTATTTATGCGTAGTTTGATTATCAGCAATGCTTAAGTGCAACAAAAGTTTTTTAATATTATGACTAAAATATTCAACGAGCTCGAACGTTTGAAATTGACATGTGAAAAGTTCAAAGACGAGATTATTAAAATTACGGGAGAAAACGACATAAGATGTAAATGTTATGATGTCTTCGTAGACTATTTAGAATATTTCGAGAATGTCCTCACATTGCTCCAAAACGTTGAAAAAGAGAAGCGAAGGAATTGGGGTGGTAAAGCTTCAAAACAAATTCTGGTTTCTTTAGTTTCGGCAATAGAGTATTCAATGCGAAGAATTTGTGAAATGTATCCTAGGTCTCGTCTCTACTCCAGATTAAAAATGAATCGCAATGTGGATAGTAAAAATTACCCTCTAAGGGAAATCATTTACGCTTCTGCTGACATAGGAATTATAAATAGAACACTCAAGCACAGCTTCGAAAACCTTATCGAGATACGAAACTTGATCGTCCATAACAACGCAATCTGTCAGGCTAATGGAGTAAAGATAATTGGTGATGTCACGATCAAAATGAAAAAGAACGATTCGATATCTATCACTTTAAAGGATTTACTTAAAATCATTAAGACAGCGATTGAGATCTTTCACAGATGGAACGTTTCACTGGCGATGGGCAAATCTAAGGATTTCAGGTTTAGAAGATGGTAATTCGAAAAAGTTTTATCAGAAGATTCATAGTATTCATATGAATTATACAGAGCTAATAAGAGCTCATGCACTTTATGAAAGCAAATACGGAAACAATTTCTATCGCATTGCATTAAACGTTTGTCAGCGTGGTGGAATAGAAGAGAAGACCACTGCAATTGCTTCTTTCCTTATATACTTCAATAGAGTTTGGTATATGCATTCCGATGATGGCAAAAACGCCTTCAACAACCTTGAAAAGCACGTTTCGGATATTTACGAAGTTATAAAAATGACTTCTCCGATTATTGAGGAATTAAAGGATATATCTTTAATAAATGCTGATTTGGACGACGTCTTTATTGAAAACTCTATTAAAACGCTGTATAAGAAGTTCTCGAATGTATTCGGGGCTACTGGAGCTTCTAAGGCTCTACACTTGTTGCATCCGAAGTTGTTCGTTATGTGGGACGATAACATTAGAAGAAATTATCAGATAGATGTTCCAGATGACGATGGATATTTACGATTTTTAAAGGTAGCTAAAAAAGAAATCGTAGAATTCGTTAAAGATTGTGCGAAGAAGAATGGATTAAGCTTTGAAGATGCTGAAAGACTTATAAAAGAAAAGACTGGTTTCAAAGCTTTTTGACGAGCTAAACTATCTCAGATACACACGCAAGGAATTCATTCAAAAGGCTGAACCAAGCGATGCTGATAAGATTGCCAAGATTGTAAGAATCATAAATGATATGAGGCTTCTAAAGTTGACTGGGTAGTTAAAACGAATCGCTCAGGCATGGTTAGAGCTTCTGCAGATAAGTTGAAATGTATGCAAAGAAAGGAGATCTTGAAGGCATTTTGAAGTATTTGCAAAACGTTCTTAACGATCCAACTGGAAAAGAAGTGTATAAGGTGCTAAAGGCTTGCGGTAAAAAGACTGTTGAAGACGTTTACAATAAAATCGTAAAAATTGCAAAGAGTAAAACTATTCTAAATGCGTCTTGATCTTATGCAACAAGTCTGCTGGACTTTTAATTGGATACTCCAATTTTTCTAGTATTTCTTCGATCTTTTTACCCTTTATCACTATTCCGCTGAGTCTTTCTTTTAGTTGATCTTTTTCAACTGGGAAATCTAAGCCCTTAATCCTTGTTAATACGTGGACTGCCCAGTCTATGTCCAATACTTCGGCTTCTTCTTTTTTCAGCGTGATCTCTTCTTCAAGACCTCCCTCCTCTTTTAACTTTTTATATGCGAGTTTTGCTATACCTCCAGCGATGTGTTCTTTTGGTCTTTCCTCTAGCTCTCCTTCAATGTACTTCTTAACTTCTTCCTCATCTGCGGTGGCTATGTTTTTTACCGTCTGCTCAGTAATTCCAAGCTCTCTTGCGATTTCGCTATACGTCTTGAAAGCCTCATTCTTTAGAACTACTACATATGAAGCTTCAGCTAAACTTGGAAGCCATGTAAGATTTCTATACTCTATAAGCCTTTTTAGTCCGCCTAGAAGCTTTATACTCTCATAGAAAACCTTCTCAGCCATTTTATCTATATCTCCACTGACAGGCTTCTTTATAACTTCAAATCCCATTTTATCACCTCCTACTCGACTTTTACTCTTCTTTTTTTAATATATTCTTCAAGCGGCGATATTATCTCAATAGTTCCAAGCTCAGTAATCTCAAAAACCCAAGTTCTTGAATCGTGTCCAGTCATTCTACATCCATCGATTCTAATAGTCCTCAAAACGCTACCTATCGGTAAACCGTATAGATTCACATCCCATCTCGTTTCTATAAGTTTTTTATCCAAAACTATTGTTCCATCGACTATATGTGCTACAGCTAAACCTCCAGCCGCTTCTGCACTTTCACTTGCTTGAGCGGATCTCTTTTGAGATACAAGTAGAGCTGTCTGTCTGTACTTCTTTAGGAAGTTGAAGAACTGTCTAACTATTTGTCTTGCCAGAACTTCCTTATGCTCATATAATCCAGTTATACTGTCTATAATCGTATTTGTAACCTTCTTCTCTCTTATCGCATAAGCCATAGTTTCAAGCAGAGCTTTTGGATTTTCTCTTAATTCATCACTTTCCGATGCATCTATTACGACGACGTTTTCCTCAACTTTTTCAAAATCTGCATTTAAGGCTTCAGCTTTATGTTTTAAAGCCGTATACAAGAAATTCGCGGGACTCTCAACTGTGACGAATAAAACTCTGTATCCAGCATTAGCTTGAGTCACAGCAAACTGCTCAGCAAGTAAACTCTTTCCAGTGTCGGGAACTCCAGTAATGTTTAACACTGATAAGTACGGAATACCACCAAGGGGCTTTTTAACGTATCTATCTCCCTCTTTTTCTATTTTAAAAAACATCTCATCGAGCTTTGTTCCAGTTGGGATTCCGAACAACTTAGGTGCTCTCGTTTCGAGGTCTTTTAGCTCGTAGTACTTGTGCATATCTATAGTTTTATTTTGGAGTATAAAAATCTTTAGCAGATTATATTGTATTCGTTGAGTTCTTCTTCTGCTTTTTCTCTAAGTTCTCTATGTTCTTTCAGAAATTCAACTAATAACTCAGAAGCTGTTTTTTTGCATTGACCGCATAGAATTCTTCCAGACTTGCAATCCTCATAAATACTTTCGAGTTCTTTATCACTTTCAATCAAGTGATATTTGTAAAGCTCGAAGACAACGCATTTCTCTGGAATACCACCAAGCTCTCTCTGTTCTTTTGCTGTAGCCCTTCCTCCAGTGAACGCCTTCATAACTTTTTTAATAGCGATCTCCGGCTCTTCAAGCAGAGATATGTAGCTCTCTGGCTTGCTCGAACTCATCTTACCACCAGTTAGTCCAGTTACAAACCTGTGATAAGTCGATGATGGAGGAACAAATGCGTATCCACCTAATTCGATCTCTACATTTCTAACTTCTTCTTCTATCTCATCTGGATCTCCAAAGAAGTCTATATGCTCCTCGTACCTCTTGCAATCGAAATTTAAGTCCAACTTGTCCAAATATTCCTTTCCCCTTCTACTTCTTACTCTTAAACCGTTCTCAATTCTCTCAAAAGAGTAAATGCTTATCCTCGAAGCTAAATCTCTCGTTAACCTTATGTGGGGATCCTGATCTGCACCAACTGGAATAACAACCGGTTTAGGGCCTCCAAATTCCTTTAATTGGGGCTGAAGTATATCAGCAGCTTGGATTGAAGTAACGAACAGTTTTGCAAGATAAGACTCATCAGTAAATCCATAAATGGATTTCAATTCTGTTAAATTTACCTCCGATGCTAACTCAAATGCCAAATCCTTAACGTTTCTACATTTAGACTGAAAGTAGATTAAGGCATCTTTTTCCAAACCTAAGGCGATTATGCTCTTGATGTATTCGAATCCAATTTCTTTAGCTTTTTCCCAGCTTATACCTCGGACGGCGTAAGCTTCCATATCTGCTATACAAACAAAAGCCATTCCTCCAGCTTTCTGATGCCATACTATTTCATCCATGGTCATCTTATGCCCAAAGTGAGGTAAACCAGAAGGCATAAAACCCGACATAACAGCCCAAGGTCTTCCACTTTTCATAGCTCTAATTATCCGTTGATAATCTCTATGTCCAAAAATTACGCCTCTACGCATTAATCTATGTGGATTTGGTATATCCGCAAGGATTTCGTTAAAGGGTTGAATCCCAAATTCCTCGAAAAGTCTCTTGTAATCTATGACACCCTCGACTTCCCATGGTGATATCATAACAGTAAGGCAGATAATAGATTAATATCGTTTGTGCAAATTTGTTTGATGAGAATCCAGATAATGGGTGCTGGTGCTTTGGGATGTCTTTTTGGGGCGTTACTTCAAATAGCTGGGTTTGATGTGGTATTCGTTGCAAGGGGAAAACAGTTGGAAGCTCTGAGGAAATCTCTAAAAATTTCTGGAATTTTAAACACAGAGTTAAAGGTTTATGCAACTAATAAGCCTGAAGATGCAGATATAACGTTTGTTACAGTTAAAGCTTACGATACAGAAAACGTTGCAAGATTACTTGCTGAAGTAAATCCGGGAATCGTGTGCAGTTTGCAAAATGGAGTAGGAAATGAAGAGATTTTGCAGAAGTATTGTAAAAAGGTTTTAGGTGGTGTAACGAGTTATGGTGCTAATTTAATTGATTATGGACATATAAATTACGCTGGAGAGGGATATACTTATATTGGGGAGCTTGATGGAAAGATAAGTGATGAAGCAAAAACGGTTGTAGAAGTACTAAGGAGTGCCAAGATAAAGGCTGAAGTTGTTAGCGACATAGTCTTTAGGATTTGGGCTAAGACTGTTGTCAATTCTGCGATAAACCCGTTGACAGCTTTACTAAAAGTTAAGAATGGAGAAATAGTCAGAAATACATACTTGTGGAATATAGCTAAAAGGGTTGCAGAGGAAGGCATGGAAGTATTAAAGAAGATGGGATTTGAATTCAATGCGGTTAAAGAGGTTAAAAGAGTTGCAGAAATGACCGCAAATAACAGATCCTCGATGTTACAAGATATAGAAAGAGGTAAAAAAACTGAAATAGATTACATAAACGGAGCGATAGTTAAAAAAGGAAAAGAGCTCGGTATAGATTGCTGCGTAAACGAAGTATTAGTTAATCTAATTAAAAGTTTAGAGGAGAAAGTAATCTTTTGAAAATAAGATCCTCTCTTTATTTTCAAGATCTTTAGCTTTATGAAGAATTTTTAATATTTGAATTTTTAATATTTTATGCTATGTATATTTAAGCAGTAGTTAAGAATAGTTAAGAGTTGTTAAAGTATTTTAAAATATCTGTAGATACATGATCGTGATACCACATTATAGCCGATTTAAATACTTCATCAACAATGTTGCTTCGCCACCAGATACATCTTTGAATATTTTTTACGCACTTCTTATTGTGATATACCAAAGTTAAAACTTTTAAGCCGCATAAGTAATTCAATAAAGTGTATGATGAATTTCGGTCGCTCTGAACGGTGATGAAATTTCCTGCGACTGATTAAAACTTTAAAAACTTTTTCTCATCTTCGCTTAGATATGTCCACATAACAGAAAAGGATAAATTTAGGGAGTATTTAGGAGATAATAAGATGAAAGTGAAAGAAATAGTAAAGGAGTTAAAATTATTTGAAAGGAACAAGGTACCGTTAGAAATTAA
>Ga0190326_1000076_pt1 | contig 14261 bp, 19 predicted proteins | sample 4870111112_MG_FD_165049 | JGI IMG/M metagenome (GOLD analysis project Ga0190326, IMG submission 165049) | Hydrothermal vent sediment bacterial communities from Southern Trench, Guaymas Basin, Mexico - 4870-11-11-12_MG | ecosystem: Environmental > Aquatic > Marine > Hydrothermal vents > Sediment ... | reverse complement strand
TACGAGAAAGGACTGGTTGTTGCCGATGCGAGGATTGTTGTTGGGGAGAGGAGAAGGTTTGATATGGAGGTTGGGGATATAAGTTTCTTCTTCAATGCAGAGAGTGTTGCTGTGATAGGTGCTTCAACAAACCCGATTAAGGTTGGAAACTCCGTCCTGAGGAGCCTGATGTCAAACAGGAATCTGAGGATTTACCCATAAAACCCGAAAGCGGATGAGATTCTTGGGTTGAAAACTTGTCCATCCATTGCGATTGTAACCGTCCCTGCCGATTACGTTGTGGATGCTGTCAGAGAGGCTGCTGAGATTGGAGTGAAGGGGGTTGTGATAATCTCGTCCGGATTTAAGAAGGCCGAGGTTGAGGAAGGAAAGCTCCGGGAAGAAGAGCTTAGGAAAATTGTCAGGAGTACGGAATAAGGATAATAGGGCCGAACACCTTCGGTATAGTCAGCGTCGTCAATGGCTTAAATGTCAGCTTCACACCGATGTTCAGTGAGGTAGAGAAGGGCAGAATAGCGCTGGTTTCGCAGAGCGGCGGAATATGTCACTACATCGTTCATCAGTTCGGGGATCTGGGGTTCAGTTATATCCTGCATCTCGGAAACAGGTGCGATGTTGATTTTCCCGACGTGCTGAGGTTTTTAGCCAAAGACGAGAGCACAGATGTTGTCGCCCTCTACATCGAAGGCACTGAAAATGGAAGAGGGATTTTTGAAGAGCTAAAAGAGCTCTGCAAGAGGAAAAAGGTTGTGGTGATGAAATCTGGAAGGAGCAGTGTTGCTGACAAAGCATCTGTGAGCCACACAGGAAGCATGGCAGGAGATTACAGGGTATTTGCCTCTGCCATGAGGCAGGCTGGGGCGGTTGTTGCTGAAACCCCAATAGAGTTGATGGACTCGGCAATGGCATTGGCAAAATTTGAGGTAAAGGGGTGGGGTTGCGGTGCTGACAATACAGGCAGGACTTGGGATCGTTGCTGCCGACATCATCGAAACCTCTGGCGGGAGGCTGGCAAAATTTGGAGATGGAACTGTGAGGAAGCTGAAAAGCCTGCTACCCCCGATAACTCTCAGAGAGAATCCCGTGGATATGTCGTTCAGCGGTCTCGACCTTCGTGTATTTGCTGAAGTTATAGACACAGTCTGCCAGGATGAGGATGCCGGAATAGTAATGTTCCTTTACGCTGTCGCACCACCGAGCTGGGTTCTACCTGCAGAAGTTGTCTCGCAGATAATGGGCAGATGACCAAACCATCCATTCTCGTCTATTCATCTACTCTAGAAAACTACGCAGAAGTCAGGGAAGCACTCAGAGACTCCAGCACTCTCCTCTTCGACTCGGTTGAGAGGGCTGCAAGAGTTGCCGCTATTCTGTCAGACAAACGAAACTATTTTTAATTTCACCCCGCATTTCAGGTTGATGTTGCTGGTTTATATTGACGGTGAGTTTGTACCAGAAAATGAGGCAAAGATAAGCATCTTCGACCACGGCTTTCTTTACGGAGATGGAGTTTTTGAGGGAATAAGGGCATACAACGGAAGAGTTTTTCGGCTAAGAGAACATATAGACCGCCTTTACGACTCCGCCAAAGCCATTGACCTTGAGATACCTGTTACCAAGGAAGAGTTCATGGAGATCATTCTTGAAACGCTGAGAAAAAACAACCTCAGAGATGCATATATCAGGCCGATTGTTACAAGGGGGGTTGGAGACCTTGGCCTCGATCCGAGAAAATGCCAGAAACCCTCGATAATCGTAATAACAAAGCCATGGGGTAGGCTTTACGGAGACCTCTACGAGAAAGGTTTGACAGCAGTCACTGTTGGAGTGAGAAGGAACTCCTTCGATGCTCTTCCACCAAACATAAAATCCCTCAACTACCTCAACAACATCTTGGCGAAAATCGAAGCAAATGCCAAAGGAGGGGATGAGGCAATCTTCCTTGATAGAAATGGTTACGTTTCAGAGGGGAGCGGAGATAACATTTTCGTGGTGAAAAATGGGGCAATTACGACACCACCAACAATAAACAATCTCAGAGGAATTACGAGAGAAGCTGTGATAGAAATAATAAATAAACTCGGAATACCGTTCAGAGAGACAAACATCGGCCTCTACGACCTCTATACTGCAGACGAGGTTTTTGTCACCGGCACTGCTGCTGAAATTGCACCAATCGTGGTCATTGACGGCAGAAAAGTCGGTGATGGCAAGCCGGGTGAGATAACGAGAAAGCTGATGGAAGAGTTCAAAAAGCTCACTGAAAGCGAAGGCGTCCCGATCTATGAGTGAAGTTCTGATTACACTGATCGTAGAGCTTGAAGACAGACCAGGTCAGTTGCTGAAAGTCTTACAGCCAATTTCGGCACTGGGAGGAAATATTGTTGGAATTATCCACCAAAGAGGGAAAAAGACGCCGCTGAACAGACTACCAGTCGAAATTTCGTTTAAAATAGATGGCAGTAAGGTGGAAAACCTTATAAAAGAGCTTAAATCGCTTGGAATAGTTATAAGGAGCTTCAATGAAGTAAGGTTAACTGCAACCACATCAGTCCTGCTGATAGGTCATCTCATCCACACGGACATCAGTGACACAATAAGCAGCATAGATTCTGACGGTGAAGCGGAGTGTGTGGAGATGCACGTCAGCATGCCAGAAATTTCAGGTCCCTCGACTGCAATAATAACCATCTCGGCTTCAGGAGAAGAGAAGCTCAAAGAGGCTTTAGAAAAGCTGCGGGAGGTTTGCAGAAGAAAGGAAATAATGATTATCGAGCCGGTTAACGAGGAGCTAATATGATTAAAATAGCCATCGTAGGATTCGGAACGGTTGGACAGGGATTTGCCGAACTTTTGATCAGGAAAAGAAAGGAGATCGAGAAAGCTGTTGGAAAATTCAAGATTACCGCAATTGCAGACTCCAAGAGCTCGATAAGCGGTGAATTCAGCCCTTCTGATGCTCTTAAAATGAAAAGAGAGACTGGAAGGCTCAGAGATGATGTCAGCGCTACGGAAATTGTGAGGAATGCTGAATACGACGTCTTGATTGAGGCAAGCGTAACGAAAATTGGGGGTGGAGATGGAGTTGAATACATCAGACAAGCCCTTAAGAGAGGGAAACATGTAATAACGTCAAATAAGGGGCCGATTGTAGCCGATTTTGATGGTTTGATGAAGCTCGCAGAGAAAAACGGTGTAAAGCTCATGTATGAAGCCACTGTCGGAGGAGCAATGCCAGTCATAAAACTGGCAAGGAAGTATCTCGCCCTCTGCGAAATTGAGAGTGTGAAGGGAATATTCAACGGCACTTGCAATTACATACTCTCAAGAATGGAGGAGGAAAAGCTTCCCTACGAACAGGTTCTCAAGGAGGCTCAGGAGCTTGGGTACGCTGAAGCTGATCCAACCTACGACGTTGAGGGCATAGATGCTGCCATGAAGCTCGTAATAATTGCAAACACGATCGGTGTTAGGGCAAGGTACGAGGATGTTGAGGTGACGGGAATAACGCAGATAACCCCTGAAGCTTTTCAGGTTGCTGCCGAGAAAGGCTACACCATAAGGTTAATCGCAGAGGTGAGTAAGGAGAAATTGAGAGTTTCTCCCCGACTCGTTCCCAAATATCATCCCCTCTCTATCAGAGGGACAATGAATGCAGCCATGTTCAAAACGGATACTGCAGGGAATATATTTGTTGTCGGCAGGGGAGCGGGAAAGGAGGAGACGGCATCAGCCATGCTTTCTGACTTTTACGAGATTTATGCTGGATCTCGTTAAGTTTCTAGTAGTGCTTGGATTTTTGATGTATGCCTGCAAACTCGACTTGGAAAGTAGAATGGTCCCAAATCGGGTATGGAAGTACATGCTGCTCGCTTCACTCCCCATAACTACCTGTCAGCTTGCTACGAGTAATTATCTAATGATTCAATACACATTAGCCGGATTTTTTGTTCTGATGGTCATAGCTCTCTCCTATGCCCTCTACCTTATCGGAGCCTACGGAGGTGCTGATGCAAAAGCAATAATGTGTCTCGCCGTAATCTTTCCGTTCTACCCTACTTCCAACGGTTTTCCTCTGCTCAACCAGGGTTTTTCCTTTGCATTCTCCACACTCGCCAACTCTGTGATTGCTGCCCCTTTCCTCCTAATTTTCATGTTTCTCTACAATCTTATGAGAGAGGGTTGGGGAGAGCTGAAAGGGAACGTTCTCTACTATTTCACAGGTTACAGGGCAGAGGTGAAAGATCTGCCGAAGTTCCATAATCTTCTCGAATACATGGATGAGAATGGAAAACTCAAGCGTGTCAGGAGGGCTGTGGAGCCAGACGAGAGAACACTTGAAAGGCTAAAAAAGAGTGGTGTGGAGAAGGTCTGGGTCACTCCGGCATTACCATTCTTGATATTTATCACAGCAGGTTATATCGTTGCATTTATTTTCGGGGATTTACTTTATCTGCTAATCTCCACAATTTTAAGCTGGTGAAAGGTTTATATATCCTCCTAATGGATTTACCGAAAAACCAGAAAGGAGGAGATGGGTATGGCTAAGGAAAAGGAGCACATTAATGTTGCCTTCATAGGGCACGTGGACCATGGAAAGAGCACTCTGATTGGAAGGCTGCTTTACGAGAAGGGTGAGATTCCAGAGCACATCATAGAGAAATTCAGAAAAGAGGCACAGGAGAAAGGTAAGGCAACATTCGAGTTTGCATGGGTAATGGACAGGCTAAAAGAGGAGCGAGAGAGAGGTCTGACCATAGACGTAGCCCACAGAAAGTTCGAGACGGATAAGTACTATATCACCATTGTCGACTGCCCGGGACACAGGGACTTTATCAAGAACATGATTACCGGAGCTTCGCAGGCGGATGCAGCAGTTCTCGTGATGGATGTTGTTGAAAAGGTTCAGCCGCAGACCAGAGAGCACATATTTCTCGCAAGAACTCTCGGTATAAACCAGATCATCGTGGCGATTAACAAGATGGACAGGGTTAACTACGAGCAGAAGGAGTATGAAGCAGCTAAAGAAGCGGTAAGCAAGCTCCTCAAGATGGTGGGTTACAAGGTCGATGAGATTCCGTTCATTCCCGTTTCTGCTTACTATGGAGACAATGTCGTCAAGAGGAGCGATAAGACTCCTTGGTACAACGGACCTACAGTGATGGAAGCATTCGACCTTCTCAAGCCGCCAGAGAAGCTCGTGGACAAGCCGCTCAGAATTCCCGTTCAGGATGTCTACTCGATCAGCGGTGTTGGTACAGTGCCAGTAGGGAGAGTTGAGAGCGGAGTGCTCAGAGTTGGGGACAAGGTCGTGTTTGAGCCTGCTGGAGTGAGCGGTGAAGTCAAGAGCATCGAAATGCACCACGAGCCAATTCAGGAAGCGTATCCGGGAGATAACATCGGTTTCAACGTTAGAGGTGTGAGCAAGAAGGATCTCAGAAGAGGAGACGTTGCAGGACATCCGGACAACCCACCGACTGTCGTTAGGGACTTCACAGCCCAGCTGGTCGTTCTGCAGCACCCGACAGCCATTACAGTAGGCTACACCCCAGTCGTGCATGCGCACACAGCACAGGTTGCCTGCAGGTTCGTTGAGCTCCAGAAGAAGATCGATCCGAGGACTGGTCAGGTCAAGGAAGAGAACCCGCAGTTCCTTAAGACAGGAGATGCAGCAGTCGTGAAGCTTGAGCCAACAAGGCCGATGGTCATTGAGAAGGTCAAGGACATTCCACCGATGGGAAGGTTTGCAATCAGAGATATGGGCATGACCATTGGAGCCGGAATGGTTCTCGACCTTACCCCAAGAAAATAACCCTATTTTTTTGGTGGTGTAATGCCGATAAAAGGTCCGAAGGCAAGAATTAAACTCTCTGGGCTGAATCCAAGGGAGCTGGATAGAATCTGCAGTCAGATCAAGGAGATAGCAAACAAGACGGGCGTTGAGCTGAGCGGGCCAGTCCCTCTACCAACGAGAAGGATGGTCGTTCCGGTAAGAAAGGCACCAGATGGTGAGGGCAGTGAAACTTGGGATCACTGGGAAATGAGAGTTCACAAGAGGCTCATAGACATCTCAGCGGACGAGAGAGCTTTGAGGCAGATAATGAGGATTCAGGTTCCGAGAGACGTGAACATTGAAATCGTCCTCGAATCCTGATGTTATTTAAAATCACTTTTCTTGGAACTTCTGGCACCATTCCAAGCGTTGAGAGAAATTCCCCTGCTGTTTTCGTCCAATTTGGCGGGCAGAGAATGCTTTTTGATTGTGGCGAAGGAACGCAGAGACAGATGATGATAGCCAAAACCGGCTTTCGTAACCTCGACAACATTTTCATAACCCACCTTCATACTGACCACTTCATCGGCATTTTTGGGCTGATTGAGACGATGTCCTTGAATGAGAGAAGCAAGGACCTTAACGTTTACTGCCCAAGGGCTGAGGTGCTTAAAGCTCTCTTTGAGTATTTCGGATACGACCAGCTCAACTACAATGTGAAAGTGAGGGAGCTGAAAGATGGGGATGAGGTAAAGTTTGACGATTTCAGGGTTGTTGCATTCAAAACAGAGCACATAGTCAAGAGCGTTGGTTATGCTATCATAGAAAACGACAGGAGAGGAAAGTTCAACAGAGAAAAGGCAGAGAAAGAACTCGGAATCCCACCAGGACCGCTTTATGCGAAACTTGCAAGAGGAGAGACAATAGTCTGGAAGGGAAAGGTGATAACGCCAGACATGGTTTTAGGAAAGACTAGAAAGGGGAGGAAGGTTGTATACACCGGCGACACGAGGCCGACTGAAAGAACTGTTGAAATTGCAAGGAATGCAGACTTGCTAATCCATGATGCATCCTTCAAGGAGGAACTGAAGGAGTGGGCGATAGAGAGCGGGCATTCTACAGCAAAAGAGGCGGCAGAGGTTGCAAAAGCAGCGAATGTTAAAAAGCTTATCCTCACACACATAAGCACCCGGCATTCCAAAGATACGACTCCTCTGCTTGAAGAAGCGAAGAAAGTTTTCTCCAACACGATAGTGGCGGAAGATTTTCTAAGTATTGAAGTGAATTACGAGGATTGACTGTCAATTATTTTCTGGCTAAACCTTGTTTGTCGACGTGTCCGAATAAGCATCAAACAACATAAATAATTGAACAACTTACCATCTTTTATGGTGACGGCGGATATAGCAGAAAATAACCTTGTTGAGTTGCTGAAAGAGTTTGACATCTTTGAGAGGAACGAAGTGTCCATAGAAATAAAACTTGCAGCAATAGCGATGTACTTACCCTCCTCAAGCCTCAGGAATAGCTCTTCTCTTAAATTGGGAGATCAACTTCATTACTGGATTGACAGATTCAAGGATGTACTTGACTCCGAAAGAAAGGAGGAAGTAAAAAGGCTCGTAATATCAAGAATTGCTGTAGATGAAACAATTCTGAAATTCTGAAATATAATGGCAGAAAATGCTACCTCTTTGCTGCTTTAGACATTGAAGGGAACAAAATCATCCATCTGAAGGTTTATCCCACAAGGAATGCTTTGACAGCCTATTCTTTCCTCAAGGTTTTGAGGATGTGCGAAGTGGAAGAGCGGATTCTCGACAGGCGGTAGATGCTCTGCAACGCTTGGGTGTTAAATTCAAACACGAAAGCTTTGGAGAAAGGAGCTTGGTTGAATCCGTGTTTAGCTTTCAAGCAAAGGGCAAAGGGCTAAGATTTTCTTCTGTTCTATTACTGTGAATTTCAAGAGGAGAGAGAAAAGGTTTGGAAGTCTAAGGTGGAGAAGAGCTTTGGAGTGCTGGAACAGGTTCTGCAGGATGTTCATGTTTTATTCAATGTGGTGACAGGATGTTATTAGACACGTCCTAAAAAATATTCAAAATTTTAAAAATAGGGTAAAGGGTAACAGATAAAGGTTAGACATAAGTGTCGAGGACCACTTGCTCTGTGCCGTCAGCAAATGTTGCAACTACGACAACATGGTCGGGCTGACTTGTTGCTGCATCAGTACAGGTTGCAGTACTACCCACCGTGGTATTTAGGGTAGGAAGAGTCGTAGCGTTTCCACACTTAGTAATAGTAAACGAATTTACTTTGTCAGCATCTGGTCCTCCTTGATAAGTAATTATGATATCATCGCCTGATACACTTGCAGTCACGGCAATAGTATACGTCTTCTTCACACTGCTCCCCATCCCGAACACAAAGCTCGCAATCACCGCCGCCAGTATAACGGTTATGGCCACCATCAGTATCACGCCGATTACCGGCGAGACACCCTTCTCATCCATTCTCCTCATCTCACCACCTCCCTACCGGGTCGTAACGACCCATCACCTACATTATTATTATCACCATAACTTGTATATAACCTTTTCGATTTGGTCACCAAAAAGTGAAAAATTTTCACCTTCCGAAATCGTCCTCGAACCTCTCTATATCATCCTCCTCAAGGTACTCCCCTATCTGTATCTCTATAACTTCGAGAGGAACTTTTCCGGGATTTTCGAGTCTGTGAATCGCTCCAGCAGGGACAAAGGTGCTCTCCCCGCTTCTCAGCAGAACCTCCCTGCCATCCACCGTTACTCTCGCAGTCCCCTTCACCACTACCCAGTGCTCGCTCCTGTGGTAGTGCCTCTGCAGGCTGAGCCTCTTCCCCGGCTTCACGGTTATCCTCTTTATCTTGTACCCCCTGTTCTCCTCAAGCACTGTATAGAATCCCCACGGCCTGTAGGCTGTTCTGTGAACCTCAACCACCTTGTCTCCTCTTTCAGCCAGCAGTCTGTAAACATCCCTGACCTTCTCCGCCTCCCCCCTCTTAGCAATTAGAAGTGCGTCATCGGTATCGATGATGATGGAATTCTCCACGCCTATCAAGGCTGTAAGGCGCTGGGTGATCACGAGGTTGTTTTTTGAGTCTAAGGCGATGCAGTTATCGCTCTTGATTGCATTCCCCTCATCATCCTTCTCCATGACCTCATAAATAGAGTCGAAGTTGCCGAGGTCGCTCCAGAATGTGTTGATCGGCACCACCGCAACCCTCTCAGACTTCTCGAGAATTGCGTAGTCGATTGAAGCTTCAGGGATGTTCTCGTATGCCTTCTCACCCTCCTCAAATACTCTGACGAATTCGGGAGCATGCTTTTCCACCTCCTCGGCGAATATTTTAGAATCAAAGACAAACATCCCGCTGTTCCAGAAGTAGCCTTTTGAAATGTACTCCTCAGCAAGCTCCGCTGACGGCTTCTCCTTGAACTGCTCGACCTCAAAGCCGCCATCAAGCTTTTTTCCCGGCTTGATGTACCCGTAACCCGTGTGCGGTTTTGTGGGGGTTATTCCGAAGGTAACAATGTGGCTTTCAGAGAGCCTTTCTGCAATCCTGAAAGCTCTCAGGTATTTTTCATCAGCCTCAATGAGGTGGTCTGACGGCAAAACCGCAAACCTCCCCTCTCCAGCGACTTTAACGCCGAGGCAGATTGCGGGGAGTGTGTTCTTTGCCTCAGGCTCCAGAATCACGTTCTCTTCCGGAATTTTTACACCCAGATCCTCCAGATCATCAATAACCCTGAAGCGGTATTCCTTATTCGTAATCACGTAAATTTCATCGGGTGAGGAGTGATAGAGACCCCTTCTAACGGTTTTCTGAAATAAAGAGTCGGAGAAGAGCCTGATGAACTGCTTTGGCATGAGTTCCCTGCTAAGAGGCCAGAGCCTCGTTCCCTTACCACCAGCGAGTATCAGTGTTTTCATACTACAAAATTGGTGGGATTAATAAAAAATTTTTGCAGTGATATGTAAGCTAAACGTGAGCTGAGAAATTTTTATGAAGACGAAAATATGAGGGTATTTCAGCTGCAGGGCAAGAATCCTTAAATAGGTTCAATGCATAAATCTTCAATGAGTATGAGTGAGATTACTCTCAGACTCAAGATTCCAGATGAAGTTTTGAAACATGTGGATTTGGAAATGGTAGTTAAGAGGCTTGAAAAAGAGATTATGCTCGAATACAATCTAAAAAAGCTTCACGGAAAGTTTCGAGGTGGCAAACTTGAGAAGCTGTTGGAAGAGGTAGACGAATGGGGGATTTGAAGGCATTTGTTGACAGCAACGTAATCATCAACCATCTTGAAGGAAAACTGGATTTATCTGAACTCAGGAATAAGTACACGCTCTGCTCAAACGCCGTTGTTTTCAGCAAGGTTTTTCTTGTCTATTTAAAAGCAATTACAGGAAAGAAAAGCTACGAGTTAAAGAAGAATCCGGAGCTGGTAATTGAGAAAGGAGGCGAACTTAAGGAGTTATTTATGCTCTTTGAGATTTTTGAGGATTTGGAAATTAATAAGGAAGTCAGAAATATGGCATACGAGTTAATAAAGAGGTACGTTTACTGCCAAATGATGCTTTAATTCTGGCCACCTGCAAGTTTCACGGGTCAAAACTGATTTCGTTCGATGATGATTTTAAAAGGGTATGTAGAAGAAGGGGTCGAGCTCATTGACCGTTCAGGTATGTAATAAACCTTTGAAGGAGGAAGAGGGAAAGTGTTAAATCATTTAACGGTAAATCACGCCCCCGCCGGGACTCGAACCCGGGTCTGTGGCTCCGAAGGCCACCAGGATATCCCCTACCCCACGGGGGCTTTAAAAATCAAGGTAAAGAAAATTAAAAAGTTTACCTCCTGTAAAGGCTGTTTCCGTGGGCGTCAATCGCCACAATGCATGGACCAAAGCGCTCAACCTCCAGAAGCCACACAGCCTCCGGCATTCCCAAGTCCTCCCAAACAACACCCTTTACTCTCTTAATGCTCTGCGCCGCCAGTGCCCCTGCACCCCCTGTAAAGGCCAGATACACGGCTTTACCCTTCATCGCATTGACAACCTCGTCGCTCATGCCTCCCTTGCCTATTATCGCCATGCACTCGACTTTTTCCAGAATTTTCGGCGTAAAGGGGTTCATTCTCGCTGAGGTTGTTGGCCCTGCTGAAACGACCCTCCATTCTCCGTTTCTCTTAACCAGAGGTCCGCAGTGGTAAACCACCCCCCTGTCAAAGCTGAAGGGCAGCTCCTTTCCCTCCTCCATCCACTCCAAAGCTCTTGCATGCGCCTCATCTCTTGCAGTGAAAATCTCTCCCGTAACGTAAACCGCATCCCCCACATTCAGCTTCAGAATTTCATCCTTGTTAAGGGGTGTTCTGAGTTCGTACTCCATAACATCACCTCAAAACAACCTCAGCCCTCCTGTTCGCCCAGCACTGTATGTTTACGGCAACAGGCAGAGAAGCGGTGTGGCAGTGGCCAATCTCAACCAAAACCGCCAAAGCGGTGTTTTTCCCCCCAAGTCCCATCGGCCCAATTCTAAGCTCGTTCACCGCTTCAAGCAACTCCAGCTCAAACTCGTTCATCTCCAGCACGTTTTTCAGCAATGCCTTTTTGGCGAGCTTTGCAGCACCATCAAAGGTTCCTCCTATCCCGACACCAACGAAAACTGGTGGGCAAGGCTTACCTCCCGCCTTTTTCACGGTTTCCACAACAAACTCCTTTATCTTATTCACCTCAGTCGGCAGCATCATCTTCAATGCGGAGACGTTCTCACTCCCTGCCCCCTTTGGCATAACTACCATCCTGATCTCATCCCCCTCAACCAAATCAACGTTTATCTGCGGTGCGTCCATTCCCGTGTTGTCTCCACTGTTCTCCCTCGTGATTGGATGGACAGCGTTTGGTCTCAGCGGTATCTCCGCTGTAGCCTTTCTTACACCCTCTACTATCGCTCCCTTTAGATCAAAGTCCAGACAGAGTTCTCTGCCGACACTCACAAAGAAAACGGGGATGCCCGTATCCTGACACATCGGAGCGCCAAGCTTCTTTGCCGCATCAATATTCTTCAGTATCGCCTCCAGATTCCTCCTCGCGATTTCGTTGTCCTCAGAATCGTACGCCTTCCTTATCGCCTTCACAACATCATCGGGAAGCTCAGTGTGTGCCTTTCTTAAAGCGGAAACAACCGCCTCGACCACATCATTGTATTCCATGAGCCCATTCTGTACCGCACTTAAAAACGGTAGCGGTTTCACGGTAAAGATTTAAAATACCGTACGAAATATTAATGTGTACTGTGGAATAGATGTCGGGCTCAGGAAATGTCACGCAGCCCTGATTTCCGACAAACTTGAGTTCGTTGGTGATTACGAGGAGCTTGAACTCGAAAGAGTTGGGGTCGCCGGCATAGATGCTCCCCTAACTTTTCCCGCAAAGGGAACGCTCAGAGAGTGCGAAAGATTGCTTCTGAAAATGGGAGTCAGGCTCTTCCCCTCAGGAGCCCCTTTCTTCAGAGGTATTGCGCTCAGGGGAATGGAAATCGCTGAAAGGTTGAGAAAGATGGGTGTAGAGGTTTATGAAGTTTATCCATACGCAACGAGGGTTATTCTGAACATCGCCCCGAAGGCGAGAAAGCAAACGAAAGGCGGGCTTGAGATGATAAGGGCGGAGCTTTCAAAGTGGGTGGAAATTCCGGAACTCTCGCACGATGAGGTTGATGCTGTAATTGCAGCGCTTACAGTGAAGCTCTATGCTGAAGGCAGAGGTGTCAAGCTTGAAGGGATCGACGGCTCCATAGTTGTGCCGAAAGGCAGAGTGCAGCTGAGCCTCAATCCATAAACTTTAAATCAGACCTGCCAAAATTCTGACATGAAAATCTCACCCCTCTGCCCCTCATGCCTTCTCGGCAGAGTGTATTACGAGGCAAAGCTGGTTACAGATGATGAGGCGGTGATATCGAAATGTGTTGAGGATTCTCTGAAAATTCTGGCTGAGAACTACCCTCTTTGCCCCATTAACGCTCATCTTGCCACAAAAATCCACCGCAGAGTTTACGAGATTCTGGGGGTTGATGACCCCTACAAAGAAGTGAAAAAGAGGGCCAATGAAGTCGCAAAGCAGGTTCTGCCCTTTGCCGAGGAAATGGTTCGGAAGGCTGAAGATCCCTTCAGAACCGCTGTAATTGTCTCAATCGTGGGTAACAACTTCGATTACGGTGTGCAGGGACATAAGGTTGTTGAGGAGGAGTTCAAGGAGTTCCTACAAAGGATGCTTGAGGAGGGGCTGAAGATTGATGACACAGACAGAATCAAAGAGCTCTGCAGCGGAAAGGTTGTGTATCTGACAGACAATGCCGGTGAGATTTTCTTCGACACCATACTGATGAGTGAAATTAAAAAGCTGTGTGAGAGGTTGAGCGTTGTTGTGAGGGGGAGGCCAATAATCAGCGACGCCACGCTTGAGGATGCGATGCTTGCAGGGGTTGACAGAATAGCGGACGAAGTCCTGACAAACGGGAAGGGGGCTATAGGAATCATAGTTGAAGAACTGCCCGAAGAGACCAAGCAGAGGCTGAATGAGGCTGACTTGATAATAGCGAAGGGCATGGCCAACTACGAATGCCTCTCCGATGAAAGTCTTAGACCAATAGCTTTCCTTCTCACAGCCAAATGCGAGCCGGTTGCGAAAGACATTGGCGTAGAGGTTGGGGACATGGTGGCGAAGGTGGTTGAATGAACCCGAGAGAGAGAGCTTTAATTGACCTGTTCGCTGCTATGGAGGGGCTTTCAGGCCCTACTTTTGAATGCCCGTACTACCCATGCCACTGTGAGGGCCAGGATTGCTCGCTCTGCTTCTGCCCCTTCTACCCCTGCCTGATGTACCGGCTCGGAGGGGAGATTGTTGTCTCATCAACCGGAAAATATGTCTGGAGCTGCAAGAACTGCCGCTGGATTCACGAGAAAGAGAACGTTGAGGAAATCCTCGCTTACTTTTCCTCTTTTCCGCGCCAGTTGCTTGTGGAGGCGGACTGGAAGTTCTTCTCGAAAAGCCTTCAGGAAATTCTCTTCGGTGAGGAACTCGGTTTCGAATGTGGTAAGGCGTACGACTTAACACCAGCTAACATTTACGGCTTTGAATGCGAATCCCTGCCGGAAGGGCAGTTTCTGGATGTCTTCATTGATGAGTTTGCAATCACCAGCATCAGAAAGCTGAGTGATCCAAACAAGGCAGAGGGCGTTATAATTCCCGAGAAGTCCGGGAGAACTCTTATAGGATATCTGGACGGGTTCGTGAAATGTACCTTCTGACAACGTCCAGAAAGCCCGGAAGAAAAACGAGGAGGTTTGCAAAAGTTCTGGCGAGATTTTTCAACTGGAGGTATGTCAACAGAGGGAAGCTTAGCCTTGAGGATCTCAGCAACCTTTCTGAAGCTTTCTGGATAATATCGGAAG
>Ga0190326_1000075_pt1 | contig 14402 bp, 15 predicted proteins | sample 4870111112_MG_FD_165049 | JGI IMG/M metagenome (GOLD analysis project Ga0190326, IMG submission 165049) | Hydrothermal vent sediment bacterial communities from Southern Trench, Guaymas Basin, Mexico - 4870-11-11-12_MG | ecosystem: Environmental > Aquatic > Marine > Hydrothermal vents > Sediment ... | reverse complement strand
ACTCCTTATCAAGCATTTCTGAGAAAGCTCCCACCTGAGAGAGTTTTGGGTTACTGCTGGAGGTGGTTTGATGGTGGGAAATAATTTTAGGAAACTACAACTTCAGTTTGGGAGATAAAATTATAAAAATCTAGTTAACCCTTTTCTCCACATTCTGTCTGCTTCATCAAGCTCTACGCTGAACGTCTTGAAGTTCAGCTTGTCTCCACCGCTGTACCCTATGATTTCCGCCTTGAGTCCCTTCTCTCTGAAAAACTGCACATAGCTCTCTGCATGAGTTTCTGGGACTTCAACAACCCACCTTGTGTTCGACTCTGAAAACAGCTCGATAAAGCTTAACTCCCGCACAGCCTCAAAACCTATGCCCCTTCCGAAGCTCATCTCCGCAATGCATATTGCCACTCCACCCATGCTGACATCATGGCAGGTTTTAACCTCAAACTTTCTGAAGGATTCGAGCATAACGTCGCTGTAAGCCTTAAGCCTTTCAGGGGATGTTTTCGGGACTATATGACATCTCTGCTGCATTATAACTGAATACAGGCTCCCTCCAAACTCCTTTTCAGTTTCACCGACAAGCACCACTGCACCGCTGCCTTTAAAATCACTCGTTATAACTTTCCTGATATCCTCCACTAAACCCACCCCAAGCAGAGAAGGAGTCGGAGCCACAGAACCATAAGGTGTCTCGTTGTAGAAGCTGACATTCCCGCTGACGCACGGAATTTTTGTCCCCTTGGCCATCCACCCTATTGCCTTCACAGCCTCTACGAACTCCCCCATTCTCTCAGGCTTCTCCGGGTTGCCGAAGTTCAGGCAGTCGTTGAAAGAGTGCGGAATGGAATTAACTGCCACAAGGTTTCTCACCATCTCGTCGAAGGAGCTGGCGGAGCCCCAGTAGGGGTCTACCTTGCACATCCACGGATTGACGTCAGCCGTAATCGCAAGCCCCCTGAAAGACTTCGTCGGCTTTATTACCGCCGCATCACCGTGCGTTTCAAAGTTCACTCTGCCCTGTAAGGGCTTCAGAATGGTCGAGGCTCTCACTTCGTGGTCATACTGCCTGACAATCCACTCCTTAAACGCAACATTCGGGTGGGAGAGCATTTTCAAAAAGACCTTTACGTAGTCTTCAGGGGGCCTGACTTCCTCATGAAGCTCCTTTTCCGGCTTTTTCGCAATGTAAGGGCGGCAGTATTCGGGGCCGGCAGTAACGAACTCCGTGTCCATCTCGTAAATTTTGTATCCTTTGTAGTAGATTCTGGTGATCTTTTCCGGAATGACCTTTCCGACCACTGTCGCAGGGACATCCCACTTCTGGAAAATGTAAAGCACCTCATCGATGTGTTCAGGCCTTACAGTTAGCATCATCCTCTCCTGGCTCTCTGAAATCCATATCTCCCAAGGTGCCATTCCCTCCTCCTTCAGCGGAACCTTGTCCAGATAAACCTCTGCTCCGTAGCCAGCGGCCAGAGCCATCTCTCCTATAACGCAGCTCAACCCCCCACCACCCAAGTCTTTCATTCCCGTCAGCAGTCCTTTCTCAACAACCTCAAGGCAGGCGTGGATGAGGGGTTCCTTCATTATCGGATTTCCAAGCTGCACAGCCCCTCTTGCCTCCTCCTCACTCTTCTCGTCAAGCTCGGCTGAGGCAAAAGTTACGCCATGAATACCATCCCTTCCGGTCTTACCACCGGCAAGCACAAAGAGGTCTCCAACTCCACCAGCACGGCTGTGAATAATTTTATCTTTTCTGACTATCCCAACACAGCCTACGTTGACGAGGCAGTTGGTGAGGTAGGAATCGTCGAAGAAAACCATTCCTGCAACTGTCGGAATTCCAACCCTGTTACTGTAGTCCCTTATGCCGGCAACAACACCTTTGAGCAGGTAAAGGGGGTGCTTCGTCCCCTTCGGAAGCCTCTCATAAGGCGTGTCAAGATTTCCGAAAAAGAGGGGGTCGATTAGAGCTACGGGCTGTGCACCCATGCAGAGTACATCTCTTAAAATTCCACCAATTCCTGTCGCAGCTCCACCGTAGGGCTCTATTGCTGAGGGGTGGTTGTGGCTCTCAAAGGCCGTAACGTATGCGTACTCCTCATCGAACTCAACAACCCCCGCATCTTCCTCGATGGCAGAGATGACGTAATCCGCTTTTGAGGCATCGAGAAGGTACTGTCTCAGGTAGTATTTGGAGCTCTTGTAGCAGCAGTGCTCGCTCCAAGCCTGTGCAATGCTCTGAAGCTCAATATCGTATGGATTTCTGCCTTTCTGTCGGAAGTAATCCTTGATTCTCTTCATTTCATCCACGTTCAAAGCCAGTCCTAGTTCCTCACTGATTTTGGCAAGTTGCTCGTCATCAGCCTCCAGAATGAGGATTTCGTAAAGCTCGAAAGGGACGTCAACCTTCCTGTACATGCTCTCACTCTCTCCAGACTATGCTGTACTTCTGAATGACGGGATTTGCGAGTAGTTTTTCACACATCTCTTTGATTTCTCTTTCCGCATCTTCTTTGCTCCTCGATTCGATGTCTATGCGAAAGACCTTCACGGTTGAAACCTTCTTAACCCTCTTAAAACCGAGCAGCCTGAGAGCTTTGAGCGTTGCCTCACCTTCCGGATCAGCAACACCATCCTTCAGCTCGATGTAAACGTCGGCAATCATAGTGGTTTTTTCACACCTGACTTTAAAAATCAAGCGATGTCGTGAGGATGGCAGGGTTGTTTAACATAAGCTTTATTTCCTCTTTTTTCAATAAAACCGCTATGATTCTGATAAGAAATGCCAAGCTTCTCACGCCCAGAGGAGTGGTTGAGGAAGACCTCTTAATTGAAAACGGTAGAATAGTCTCGATCGGTGGTGGAAAGGATAAAAGTGACGTCGTGATTGATGGCAGCAGGAAGGCTGTGATTCCAGGCTTCTTCAACACCCACACACATGCTGCGATGACTTTGTTCAGAAGCTACGCAGATGATATGGTTCTTCATGAGTGGCTGGAGAAGAGAATCTGGCCGCTCGAAGCGATGCTTGACGCTGATGCAGTTTACTGGGGGACTAAGCTTGCATGCGTGGAGATGCTGAAGAGCGGGACTGTTTTCTTCAACGACATGTACTTTTTCCCTGAAGCCGTTGCAAAGGCTGTTGAAGAGTGCGGGATTAGAGCATGCATCTCTGCAGCATTCTTTGACTTCTTCAATCCTGACCTGTTGGAGGAGAATTTAAAGAATGCTGTAAAAACGCTGAAAGACATAGAAAAGTACGACGTTTTGAGGGCGATTGGCCCGCATGCAGTCTATACCGTCAGTCTTGATGGATTAAAAAGGGCTGCTGAAATTGCAGAGGAGATGGACATCTTTATCCACTTCCATCTGGCTGAGACGGAAAGAGAGGTGCTTGACTTCAAAAAGCAGCATGGAAAGCTGATTGTTCAGGCGTTGGACGAGATTGGGTTTTTGAGCAAGAGGCTAATAGCAGCTCACAGCGTGTGGCTTGAGGATGCCGAAATAGAGCTTCTGGCGAAGAGAGGGGTCAGTGTTTCCCACTGCCCTACAAGCAACATGAAGTTATGTGTTGGAAAGGCCATTAACTACGAAAAAATGAGGCAGGAAGGGGTTAACTTCACCATTGGAACCGATGGAGCTGCGAGCAACAACAACCTCGACATGCTTGAAGAGATGAAGTTCGCTGCATTACTGCAGAAATTCTACTACGACAACCCCACTCTGATGAGAGCTAAAGAGGCTTTTGAGGCTGCAACGGTGAATGGAGCTAAGGCTTTCGGGATAAAGTCCGGGTTGATTGAGGAAGGCTATGAGGCTGATGTTGTGCTTGTAGACTTAACGAGACCATTCATGCAGCCGGAGCACAGTTTAATTGCCAACCTCGTCTATGCGGCCTCATCTGGCTGTGTAGACACGGTGATAGTTAAAGGAGAGGTCGTGGTGGAGAATGGTATGATGGTGAAGGAGGACGAAGCTGAAATAATAAAAAAGGCAGGAAAGGTTGTGGAAAAGCTCACAGGTTCAGAAGAACAGTCCAGCTGATGTACCAGCTTGAGAAGGTCAGGAATGCTATTCCGGCCCAGTCCTTGCCTTCAAGCTCCACCCTCATTTTTGGAAGAATGAACTTCTGAACGTAGATGAGAAATACCAGAATTATTATCCCGAACGCATCTCTCTGCCTGAACTCGCCTGTAGCGAGGAAAGACAGAAATCCTGCGATAATGCCACAGATAATTGGGGTTAGAGTCCTCTTCATCTCCCTCGCCAGATTGTATTCTTTCTGCTTTTTCACTGGTTCCTTTTTATCGGTTTCCTGAGGTTTCCTCTTCTCCCCTTTCCTCTTTTTTGCCATGTTCTCACCTGAACGAAGGTCTGAGGGACAGCAGCCTTGGTAGCGGGAGGGGCATAAATGGTTTGCCCTCACACTCAGCCTTTATTCTTGCAGCAAGTTCCTCAACACCCATTTCCACCCTCTTCTGCTCCTTTTGCGTTGATTCAGCCCTAACAGTGACCGCAAGCTTTCCGCTCTCGACTTCCCTCTCCCCCACCACTGCTATGTAAGGAATCCACTCCGTGTGGGCATCCCTCATCTTCTTGCCAAGCGTTTCGTTTCTGTCGTCGACATCAACCCTGATTCCCTTTCCGGCAATCTCATCAGCAATTTTAATTGCCGCATCAACGAACTTCTCGCTTACGGGAATAATTCTGACCTGAGTTGGGCTGAGCCAGACGGGGAGCATTGGCAGTTTTCCTTCATCAAGCATGTACTTAGCCTTCTCAAGCAGCGCGTACATCACTCTCTCAACAGCACCGCTGACGGAGCAGTGAAGAATGTAGGGGTGTTTTTCATTTCCGTCAGAGTCAACGTAGGTTATCCCGTACCTCTCAGCGTTCTCGACATCAATCTGCACAGTTGAGAGGGCTGAGGCTTTGTCAAGTGCATCGACAAAGTTGAACTCAAACTTGAGGACGAAGTAGAAAAAGCGGTGATCCCACATCTCGATGAGGATTGGTTTTTTCAGCACATCAACGAGGCTGTGCACGAACTCCTTATTTTCCTCATAGAAATCCTTCGTCACCCTCACAGCAACCTCGTAGTCATCAGGCTCAAGGCCAATCTCTTTCAAAACCTCCACGGAAAGCCTGTACTGGTTGAAGAACTCCTCCATCGCCTGCTCCATATCTTTTGCAACAGTGTGCATATCGGGCATCGTGAATGCCCTCAGCCTCCTCAAACCCACAAGCTCCCCTCTCTGCTCCTTCCTGAAGGAATAGCGGGTTAGCTCGTAAATTTTGAGGGGAAGATTTCTGTAGGTTATCGTCGAGTTTGAGAGCATCAAAAACTGGCCGAAGCATGCGGCAAATCGCAGAAAGAACTCCCTCTTATCTCCCTTTATTATGTACTGCCTCGCCGGAAAGCGTTCGAGGTATCTTCTAAGCGTTGGGTGGTTCCTGTCGTACATTATCGGCGTCTCAACCTCCATCGCCCCGTAGTCGATGCACTTTCTTGTTATGAACTGCTCAAGGAGCGTCTTGATCAGCCTGCCCTTGGGGTAATATCGTATGTGGCCGGAATCGCTTGCCGGCTCGTAATCAGCAATCTCAAGCCTCCTCATGTATTCAACATGAGGGGGGACTACATCAACCGCCCTTCTCTTGGCGATCTCGTAGTTCACGAACTTCCTGAGCTTTTCATAGCCGGTGAAGTCGAACTTCTCCACCTCAACCAGCTCTTTTTCCGGTGTGAGGATGTACCAGTAACTTACAACCTTCTCCTCCTCATCCTTCAGCGCTTGGGTGACTTCAGCCTCAGCCTCACCGCCAATCTCTCTTGAAAGCTCGCTAAGCGGATGCCCTTTGCACGAAATCTTGAAGGCTTTATACCATCCGAAAGGTGAGCGGTGAACTTCAAAATCCGACAGCTCGGCTTCAAGCTTCTTCAAAAGGTTAACGGCAGTTTCAGCATCGGCCAAATTTGAGGAGAGGTGTGCATATGGGTAGATCATTATCCTCTCAGCATTGACCTTCTCGGCAACCTCTCTGATTGCCGCGGCAGCTTTTTTAACAACCTCTTCATTATCACCCTTCTCAACGGATGTGAAGGCGACAAGAACCTCCTCAACTCTTTCTCCCTTTCCATCAAAAGGTTCGGCAACCTTGGTTTTCTTCTTTACCTCATACTCCATGTAATCAGCGTGGATGAGCAGAAGTTTCATGGTTCAGGCATCGTGGGGAGAAAAATAAAGTTTTCTGAAAAACTTACAGAAAAACTGATAGAGATGATATGGTTGCAAGCTCTGGTTTATTTCTCTTCGCAGTATTTTACTCGTGGTACTGTGAAAGGTGAGATGCCTCGTTCACCCTCTAAGAAAATATATTCTGAAAAAATTTGAAAGCTATAGAAGAAGCTAATTAAGCGTGTATAATACATAAAGCTAAAACAGCTTACAAAAAAGCAAGAAAAAACTCTGGAAAACTTACCACCAGCAGATAACCTTATCGCATTCAATTATCTTTTTTGCAAGCTCCTCGTAGTCAACACTTTCGTAGAGCTTGAACTCGAACACTTCGTTCCCTTTTGCAAGCTCTTCAGCAAGCTTATTTGTCATTTCATCCGGCTCAGATCGGTATATGTAGACGAGCCTCAATTTTATCACCTCAGTTCAGTATGGTATTATTACACTATACTCTTTTAGCTTCTCTGTGATCTCCTCTAAGCTTAAAATCTTGAATCCGTATTCCTCGTTTTCCTTCACGTTTGAATAAAGGCTCCCACCCATCTCTGTCAGGAATTCCAAGTTATCTTTGAATTCTTCATCACAACCTTCGCATATCTTCTTCATGTAATCGAAGTCAAGCTTGTGGTTCAGGATGTATAGATCTACTTTGTGGTCTTCAAGCACAGCTCCAAGTGCAACTCTTAGAGCTTCGAATTGAGATTCTTTGTCCTTCGCTACAACCGCAATAAACTCCTCTTCCCCCTTCATCTAAAACACCACATATTTATCCGCATCTTTTAAAAATTCAGCATTTTTAGCCTGGGTAACCCAATTCTTATACGGAACACCTTCAACTGGAGATTTACTCTCCTTTAGCTTTTCCATGTTCTCCTTGACGTATCTACCGTAACTCGCTTCACAAACATAGACATTTTCTGCGCCAACAGCATCTAAAAGCTCTTTAAATCTCTGATGCTTCACGTTCTTCACACCATCGCCAGACATAAAGACTTTCACTTCACTCCCTATTTTCTTTAGTGCTTTCACGAGTTCAACGGCGTGGTCGAAGTATCTGTCGGTAAATATAGATATAGCTACAAATTCTGGCATGTCCATATTTCAGTTTGGCGAGCATATTAACTTTTCTTTAGGGCTTCCCCAATCACAACTCTGACAACTCTTGAATAGAATCATCTCTTTTTAACTGGCTCGAAGGTAGCGGTGCAATCCGCTTTCTCCAGTTTGACGTTGAACCCCTTTTCACCACACTGATCAGAAAGCACGAATAGTAGAAAGGGATGAGAATGGATACAAATGCAGAGCGCTCACCTGTTGAGAGCAGACCTTATAGCAGAATCCTACTTGCAAGAACAGGTTACTACGACTATCTGTCTTTCTCTTTATTTGAGATAGAAGTTCCACAGCAAGGAAAATGTTGTCTGCATCTACTTCATGCTGGAGAGAAAGGAGGTGTACAACCGAAGTAAGCTTTATCCAGCCTAACCAATCACCGCTGTAAGGTTCCAACATAGGTAGGATGTCCAAATTACGTAAATTTAATAAACAAAGCAAAGTTAATAAACGATGGCTAACTTAGCGTTCTAGGAGGTGAAATCGTGGCGAAACAGTTAACGAAAGAAGATGTTGAAAAGATTAAACCCGATGTTGTTGTGGATGCAAGAGGACAGTCATGCCCCGGACCTATGCTCGAAGCAAAAAAGGCTTTGGGAACAAAGGTTAAGCCCGGACAAATCCTTGAGCTTTTATCAAGTGATCACGGAACTAGAAATGACTTGGAGACGATGTGTGAGAGGTCTAAGGGCAAGTGGGAGTACATTGGATACTACGATACTGGCGGTTACGACAGACATTTCGTGAAGAGGCATAAGTGAAATCGGGAGATGAAATCATCATGACTCATAAAATTTTAATTTTTGCAGCAGACATGGCCTACAGAGCTTTGGATCAGGCGGGATTACTCCATGCGCATTATTCACCAAATACAGTTATATTCAGAATCCCATGTGCAACGTTAATACGACCTGATTTAATTGTATATGCTCTGAAAAATGGATTCGATGCTGTCTTTGTTGCAAGTAGCGGTCCAGACTGTCCTTTCTTAGGCGAAAAATGTGTAAGTATCGTTTCTAAAAGAATCGAAAAAGCTTATGAGCTTTTGGACAAGGAGGGGATTGAGAGAGAGAGATTGGTTGTTAGTGGTGTATGCTCAACCTGTGTTGAGACACTCGTTAATACTTTAGAGAGAATCGAAAACTTCCTGCAAAGTAGAGGGTGATTCGCTATGGATATAAAACCAGAATATGATGTTTTGATTATTGGGGGCGGTTATGCAGGAATGGAGGCATCGCTGACCATAGCTGATGCTGGTTTTGAAGTTTTACTTGTTGAAAAAGAGCCAAGCATTGGTGGACATCTGATCCAGATAAGTAAGGTTTTCCCAACTACCGATTGTGCTGGTTGCATCACAACACCTAAGATGGCTGCTGTTCCAAAGCATCCAAAAATAAAACTTCTAACATATACTGAAGTAAAAAATGTTGAAAAAATCGGTAAAAAGTTCAGAGTTAAACTCGTAAAAAAGCCGAGATATGTAATCGAAGAAGAATGCATTGGATGTGGTAGATGCGAAGAGGTTTGCCCTGTTTTAGTCCCAAAGGAATTTGAATACGGGTTAATTGGCAGGAAAGCTGCATACATTCCGTTTGAAATGGCATCTCCGAAAAAAGCCCTTATAGATTTGGACAACTGTATAATGTGTGGCAGATGCGAGAGAGCTTGCCCCAAGGATGCAATAAACTTCTTGGATGAGCCAAAAGAAATAGATGTCACAGTGGGAGCTATAGTTGTAGCAACAGGATACAACCTCTTCTCACCTGAACTCAAAAAAGAATATGGTTACACAGGCAATTTAACAAGAATACATGATAATGAAAATCCAAATATAATTCACGCTTTTCAGTTTGAGAGACTTCTTGCACCGTCGTGCCCGTATCATACCGTGTGTTTGCGGCCTGGAGATGGTAAGATTCCAGAAAGAATTGCGTTTGTGTTGTGCACTGGCTCAAGGGACAAGTCTCTCGGAAATCCGATCTGTTCAAGAGTTTGCTGTATGTATTCAATAAAACAGGCTTTACTTTACACTTCTGCAATCCCATACGGAGAAGCTACAATTTACTATATGGACATAAGAGCCTTTGGGAAGGGATTTGAAGAGTTCTACAACATGGTCAAAGAGCTTGGAGTTAGATTCGTTAAGGGCAAAGTCGCAAAAATTGAAACGAACGAGAACGGTAATCCTGTTGTAGTTGCCGAGAACTTTGAAACGGGAGAGATTGAAAGAGAAGAATACGATATGGTGATACTATCAGTTGGATTACTTCCGAATGGAAGTAAGGAGATTGCGAAGATATTAGGAGTTGAAACTGATCCATACGGATGGATAGCCCAGCCAGATGTGAATGGAAATCCTGCTAAAACTAGTGTAGAAGGTATATTTGTTGCTGGAACAGCTACAGGTCCGATGGATCTACCAGATTCAATTGCACTAGCAGATGCCGCAGTATCACAGTGTATAGCTTACCTGAAGGAGGTGAAAGATTGAGAGAGAGGGTCGGAGTGTATGTTTGTCATTGCGGTGGTAATATATCTGACTATGTAGACGTAAAGAAGGTAGTAGAAGCCGTCAAAGATCTACCAAACGTTGCTGTTGCAAGAGACTTTATTTTTATGTGTTCAGATGCTGGACAGGATCTTATAAAAGAGGATATAAAAAATTTAAATCTTGATGGAGTCGTGGTTGCGTCTTGTTCCCCACATTTGCATGAAAAAACCTTCAGGGACGCTGCAGCTTTAGCCGGTTTAAATCCCTATTTAGTCGAACATGTTTGCATAAGAGAGCACTGTTCATGGGTTCATTCTGATGACCCAGAAGCCGCTACACAAAAAGCTATCTGGATTGTCAAGAGTGCAATAGCAAAGGTTAGTTTAGCAGATGAGCTTCAGCCAATAAGACTTGAGATGAAACCAGAAGCCATAGTGGTTGGCGGTGGAATAGCTGGAATGAGATGCGCCATTGATCTGGCAAAAGCCGGGATAAAAGTACATTTAATCGAAAAGAAACCATTCTTGGGTGGAAGGGCTGCACAGATATTTAAGTTATACCCAAGTGGAAAGACTGGATCTGATCTCGTTAAGGAACTGGTAGATGAGCTAAAGAGGTATCCGAATATTCACGTTTATACAAATGCTGAAATAGTAGAAGCCAGTGGAGCACTCGGAGATTTCAAGGTTAAGATAGTCGTAAAACCCAGATACGTTAAGGAAGGAGTTAGCAAAGAGGAGATTAGGAGAGCAGTAGAGTGCTGCCCCGTTGAAGTCCTGGATGAATTTAACTACGGTTTAACAAATAGAAAAGCCATATACGTAAGGGAATCAAGCTATCCAGAGGAGGCAGTTATAGACATGGATCACTGCATAAAGTGCAATGAATGTGGAATAGCAGATTTCGAACAAAAAGAGGAAACTTATGAACTCAGAGGAAGTATGATAATACTTGCAACTGGGGCAAAACCCTACGAACCAAAAGAAGGTGAGTTTAGTTACGGCATCTATGACCACGTTATAACGCTTCCAGTATTTGACAGATTACTTGCAGTCTGCGATGGTAAACTTGAGTACGAGGGTAAAGAGATCAAAGACATTGCATTCATTTACTGTGTCGGTAGTAGAACAGAGGAACACGAGTATTGCTCAAGGTATTGTTGTGTAGCTACACTTAATGCCGCATTAGGAGCGTTAGAGAAGTTTGGAAAATTAAGAGTCTATCACATATACAGGGATATAAGAGCTTACGGAAAATACGAAATGTACTACGAGAAGGTTGGAGAGGAAGGGATGCTATTTATAAAGTATGATCCAGAGGATCCGCCAGTAGTTGAACGGAAAGGGGACAAATTAATAGTCAAAGTTAGGGACCTACTCACTGGAGGAGAAGAATTAGAGGTCCCTGTTGATTTAGTAGTACTGTCAGTGGGAATGGTGGTAGAAGAAGCTGAAATCTTTAACATGCTAAGAGTGCCGTTTAGCAGAGACGGGTTTCTACAGGAAGTCCATCCAAAATTAAAACCAGTTGAAACTGCAATTGGTGGAGTTTTAATAGCTGGAACCTGCCAATTCCCGAAGGATACGGTTGAAACCACGGCTTCGGCTTCAGCAGCAGTTGGAAGAGCTGAAACATACCTCGTCAAGGGTTATGCAGAACTCGAACCATTCATAGCAGAGGTAGATCCAGAAAAATGTGACGGATGCAGTGTATGCGTTGAGGAATGCCCAGCAGGAGCTATAAGAATCGAGAACGGAAAGGCAGTTATCAATGAGGCTCTGTGTAAGGGTTGTGGAGCCTGTGGAGCTCTCTGCCCGACAGAAGCGATAAATCTCAAAGGATATAAATACGAGCAGTTCAGGGCTATGATAGATATATTAAAGGAGGCATAATTATGGCAGAGGAGAAAAAGAACTCAGTTAAGGAACTAACCGTTAAGAAATTGAGAGAAAGAGGTGTGAAACCAAGACCTGAAGTCGTAGAGATGTCAAAGGAACAGAGAAAGATTATAAAGCAAATAAAAGATTGCTTAAAGGAGGGGGCAAAAACGATCCCTGAAATAGCATCCGCGACGGGTTTACGTCCAGGTGTTGTTACTTGGTATGTTATGACACTAGTTAAATACGGTGAGCTGAGTCCGGGTGAGGAGGTTGATGGATACTATAAATATAGTTTAGCTAAAAAGGAGGGATAGCGGTGGTTGGTGTAGACCCAGAATTTGCCGAAGTTCTGAAGAGCCTTGGAGCTAAAAATGTAACGGTTTGTTTCAATTGTGGAAATTGCACAGCCATTTGTCCATTATCCACGAATGAACATATGTTTCCGAGAAAAATAATAAGATATATACAACTTGGACTAAAAGAAAAGGCTCTTAAAGCTCCAGAGCCATGGATATGCCATGCATGCGGAGAATGCTCAGTTACTTGCCCAAGACAGGCATTTCCCAGCGAAATAATGAATTCTGCAAGAACTTACGCATTTGCAGAATTCTCGACTCCTAAGTTCATCGGCAAACTTTTTTGTTCGCCTAAGTTTATACCAGTGTTAGTAGCGATACCTGTAATCCTATTCGCAATATTTGCAGGGATAACGGGAATAAGCATTCCGGAGGGAGAAGTGGTGTTCTCTAAATTCATTCATCATTCGTACATAGAAACTGTAGGACTTGTCATAGGTCTTTATGTAGGTATTATAACAATTTCAAATGCTTGGAAATTCTGGAAAGCTCTTGAATTAAAGTCGAAAAGCTTTATATCTGATCTAATAAGGGCGATCATCCTAATCTTAAAGCATGCAAGATTTAAAGAGTGTGAGACAAACATATTCAGATACTATGCACACATACTTACGTTCTACGGATTTCTGCTATTAGGACTCGCAGCACTTGGAGATGTCGTGTACTTTGACATACTGGGTAGAGAAGAATTATCGCTTCCGATCTGGGATCCGGTCAAGATAATAGGCACAGTAGGAGGAATTTTACTGCTCATCGGAATCGTTTGGATTATTGGAAAGAGATTGGCAGAAAGAGAGAAAATTGGTGCGCCAAACTACAATGATTGGTTCTTTATGATAACATTATTAATAGTCGCAGTAACAGGGATTACTATTGAAGTATCAAGGTTCTTAAATGTCGCCAGTGTTGCATATCCAACTTATGTTATACACCTAATCGCAGTGTTTTGCTTGTTAACGTATGCCCCCTACTCGAAATTTGTACACTTACTTTATAGAGGTTTAGTGTACATCTATTTAGAAGCTGAGAGAAAGGAAAAATTAGAGAAGGAAGCATAGATTTACCCTAACTTTTTATATTACAAGCCAAGGACGCGTTTTGAAGTTGGTGGCTCAGCTTTAAAGATGACGTACAGGGATTCGAAGATGAAGCCTTAAAATCGCTGCTAGACAAGATAGTCGTTAGAGAGTGCGGGCATGTATGCACAGGGCAATACCCGTTGTGGTGGACAGTTTTGGCTGTTTGTAGAGCGGGACTTCACTAATTCTTTTTTCTGTAATATTTTGTTCCCCCATATTCAATCTCTTCAAGCCCGTCGAGAAGGTCTTGGATATCCAGATTAAGCTTTTTGAGATACTCTTTAAGAACATCTTCCCGCAATGGATGGACTGAAGCTATTGCAAGCACATCTTCTCTGCTGTTTATGCCAAACTCTCCGCTCTCAGCTTCAACCAGTAGATCAACCTTTACAACTCTACCAAGGATCTTTGCAGCTTCAGCGATAAACTCCCAGTTTGGCGCTTTAACTCTATCTGCTGGTGGTCGTGTTGGTACGGAAAGGTAGGCAACGTGTGGATCAATTGTTTCGAGAAATTCTGCAACTCTCTCAACGCTTTCCAGAGTTGTGAGGCTATCTATTAGCATCGTTTCCGTGATGGTTACACCTTCGTATTCCTCAGCAAACCTCTCGATCCCCTTAAGAATCTCATCCAGCTTCAGCGAGGGGTGGGGTCTGTTGATGCGTTTCCACAGCTTGGCATCAACGGCATCTACTTTCAGCGAGACGAGGTCTGCCTTTGCCAGATCTGCCCTAACATCTTCGCGAAAAAGCAGAGAGGAATTCGTTATCACTGCGACCCTTCCAAGCCCTTTTAGCAGCTCAATCTCACTGCCAAGGTTTACGTCGAGAGTAGGCTCTCCATCCGGTACAAAGGTGATGTAGTCCACCTCACCGGCTTCTTCCAGTTTTCTCCTAACTTCTTCAAAGATGAGCTGGCAATCGAAGAACTTTCTTCTCTCCACTGTAAGTTTGTCAGTTCTGCCAAGCTGACAGTAAACGCATGAGTAGCTGCAGTGCTTGAATGGTATGTTGTTCACTCCGAGGCTTCTTCCAAGTCTTCTCGACGGAACGGGACCAAAGACGTGCACACTTTTATTTTAGCTGGAAAGGTTAAAAAATCTGCGGACAGACCGGATTGTGGTATCCCAAATTGCATTTACACCTTCCCATCCCACCACCTCCTCACAAACCACATAACCCTCTCCTGAGGGAGCTTGTACCGGAACGCATTGATCGGTCCAGGCTTTTGTGAGGTTTAACCTC
>Ga0190326_1000073_pt1 | contig 14650 bp, 14 predicted proteins | sample 4870111112_MG_FD_165049 | JGI IMG/M metagenome (GOLD analysis project Ga0190326, IMG submission 165049) | Hydrothermal vent sediment bacterial communities from Southern Trench, Guaymas Basin, Mexico - 4870-11-11-12_MG | ecosystem: Environmental > Aquatic > Marine > Hydrothermal vents > Sediment ... | reverse complement strand
TTAGATGCTGGTTCGCTCAATTAGCTCGCAAATCCCTTAAAATTATTAAATCCCTTAATACCCTCAAAGTCAAATTAGATCTCTTCGTATACTTTTGGAATATAGGTATGTTATGATGCAATCACCACTGTAAGTTGTGAAGCAACAATAAATATTAACTATTTACATTCAAATTTCTTATAATAAAGATTTTTAATCGATTGTTGTTAATACTTTATCGAACAATTTTCAAGAAGAGCTGTATATCTCATGAATCCGTTTTCGATAAAGCAGTTGTTAATACTTTCGTAGAAATATAAAAAATTAAACATGGACATATCCTAACTTAGTGCGAAAAGCAATAATATAAAGCTTGCATCCTTAGGTTAACACATCCGACAGTAAATCGAAAAGAGTTTGTAAAAGTTAATCTAAAATTTTTTAAATCAATTATCTGATTGACAAATATTTTACTTTCTGACTGAATCTATTATGTGGTGATACAACGTTGTTGATAAAGTATTTAAATTGCTCTGTTGAAGAATTTAGTTCAACTACTAATCTATAGGATAGTTTACTGATAATATGCAGGATACTTACCCTATTCAACCTTTTATTGTATATTTTTTATATGGTATTATTGAACCATTGGGGAGGGTATGATTTCTTTCACGGGACTATGAGTCAAGTAATAGTTGACTCATACTTTAAATGATTGAAGCTTGGATTGGTAAACTTTGTTCGTAGGTGGTCGTATAAAATCCCGTTCTTCTTACTCTGAATTCGTTAAATCTCACCTCATCCCAGTAGCCTATCTGGAGATGTTTTATCCCTAACCTTACTTTCCTTATTTACCTTACTTCCCTTACCTAGCCATTACTTTCAACAGAGCAAGTAAATATGGAAAAGTTATACTCACTCTGAAAGACGCATCTAAGTTGCTTGGAATTCATGTTAAGACAATTTAATTAGATTTGATAAAGAATTCACCGAAAGTTGTTTTACTATCTACGCATTCCAAATTATTAGAAGTATTTATATTTTAGTATTGTGATGTTATATATACTACACATGAGAACATTTAAATACAATGAATGGTTTGTATTACATGTATGACAAGTATTACAATCCGTGTACCAGACTGGATGAAAGCAGAAATGGATAGACATAAAGAGATAAACTGGGCTGAGGTAATTAGAAACTGTATAAGGACAAAATTGGCAGAACTTAAACCAGTAATTGTAATTGAGGAATTAGTTGATAAATACCTAAAACAAAACGACGAGATCAAACTTAGAACGTTAGACTTGTTCGCAGAAAATATAGGCGAATACCAAATTTCAAGTAATATTAAAATAATGTATGGTGAGTGGGCTATCCAAAAGGCATCTGAGACTCTAAGTGAGTTAAAGGAAATAGGCATAGAGAAGCCATACAACAAAATAGGAGATTCTGAAGCTAGAGAAGTTATATCTGACGTTCTCGATAGGAAAGGAATATACGATATGTTTAAGGAAAAGTTAAAAATGGAGTTACGCTCAGCAGAGAAGTATATAACAGATGCTATTTGGCTACTTTCACATTACGATTATAGAGAAATTTTACCAGAAGGATTCATTAGAACCTTTGGAATACTACATCCAGAATTTAAAGGAGACATAATGTATGATCTAACGAGAATGGGGATGCTATATATGAACTACTGCAGTGTTACACATTACTTTTACAAATATTATAAAGTTCCGCTTTATGCTCGTAAGGTCTTGGAAGATATTGCACAAAATAATGAAAAATTTGTCAGGGATAACCTCAGAAAGTTGATTAAAGAAAATTGGTTCATAGATTTTATAAAATGGATGAATATAGATATTAATAATTTGTCATACGATTCATACTGGTGGAACTCTAAACGGATTGGTATATACAAAGAAAGGGAGGTAAAAGATAGTTACAAGAAAACATACGGAAAAGATTTCGATGAAGTGCTATCAACACTAATTAAAATGGGCATATTGATCATAGATTACCGCCCAGAAAAGCGTAGAGCTGGAAGTAGAGGTCATCCACCATTCTGGGTGCTAAGATTAACACCCATAGCAATAAAATATTTAGTAGAATATGCAATAGAAGGAAAGATTTAATAAATTTAATAATTAAAAATAAAAATTTTATATTTTAACATAAATCTTTCCCTTAGCTTTTCTCTCTGCATGATCACCCGAGTAACTACCCTCAAAAACCTCTCCACAAATCTCGGTATTTTCAACAGTCCCGAGTTGGCTGATAATTTTCGGGTAGGGGATTAAGATTTGAATAGAGGTATCTGAATGATTAGGGAGTAGTGGGTGATTTTTGAACTTTTCTTTGAATTGGGTTTGTTGGATTAAATCCACGAAATTGCTCTGTTGAAAAATTGATGATTGCTGAATCTAAATCTTAAATGGGAGGAAATACATTTCGTTAAATGTCGTTTGTTTGTTATTTATATATCATCAATGTTACGGATGTGTCAACTTAAGGGGCAAAAGCTTATATGTCTAATATTTAAATTTTTCGCACAAAGTGGACACATCCAATGTTACAATCGTAACTTTTAACAGAGCATATTTAAATCGTCTATGGTGTGACGTCATAACCATACTGTAAACCTACTAAGATTTTTTGTTTACTATCTAATGGAAAAATTTAAATATTTAAGCTTTATTTCATGGATTATGAAAAACAAAACGTTAAAACTTGTATTATCCGCAACTATGTCTGTTATTACAGCAATCACTGCTCAAATAAAGTTTAACGTTGGCCCAGTTCCATATACAATGCAAAACTTTGGAATAGTACTCTCTGGGTTGTTGTTAGGTGCTTACTATGGAGCCTTAGCTCAAATAATATACTTGTGTATGATTGCAATTGGTTTACCCGTTGCATCTGGATTTAAGGGTGGCATCGGGATTTTACTTGGCTACACTGCTGGATACCTCTGGATGTTTCCTATTTCAGCTTTTATAATTGGTTTGATAAGAAAGGCGATTTGGAGGAATGGAACAAGGTCTGAACTCTTCCTTATCTGGATTTTTAGTTGTTTAGCAGTACTTCCAGTTTACTTAGTTGGTTTCTACGTATTCTACACCTACGCAACGGGAAACAGAACGTTAATGGGTTGGTGTGTTAGTGTTTTAAAGTATTTTGGCTTAAATCTAAATCCATTTTGGGCGATATTTTTTGCAAGCGTTTTGATATTCATGCCACAGGACTTCTTCGTCGATCATGTTTTAGCAGTGGTCGTTTACAACTACTTAATAGACCTAATAAGACAGAAGGGAATAGAGCTATGATAAAACTAAAAAACGTATCCTATACGTATCCAAACGGTGTTAAAGCTCTAAGAAACTTAAATTTACAGATAGATGACGGAGAAAAGGTATTCATAGGTGGAAGTACTGGAAGCGGAAAATCTACACTACTCAGAATTTTTAACGGTTTGATACCAAACTTTTACGGAGGAAGACTTGAAGGAGAGGTTTTAATATATTCTACAAAAGATAAAAAAGAGTTAATCAAAAGGGTGTACTTCGTTTCGCAAAACGTTGAGGAACAGATTGTTTCAAGCGTTGTGAAATACGAAATGGCTTTTCCATTAATGCAGAGAGGGTACGATTTCAAAGATGCAATTGAAATAGTTTACGATATTTCAAAGAAATTAAAAATCGAACATCTATTAGATAAAAAAACTCACGAACTTTCAGATGGAGAAAAGCAGATGATTTTAATTGCTGAAGCAATTGCTTGTGAAGTGGATTGTATAGTATTAGATGAACCCTTTGCACATCTCCACCCAAACATCTCTGAAAAGATTTTAAAGTTAATACTAAGAGAAGATAAAACTGTAATATTATCTGAGCATAGAGTTGAATTTGCAAGTTACTTCGATAGGGAGTTTTGGTTTAACAAGCCAAATTTTTACGAGATTGAGCTTGAAGATGGAGATTTGGGTGATACAGTTGTAAAAGCCGATTCGATATCTTTTAGCTATGGAGACAAAGTTTTGTTTGATGATCTCTCATTTGAATTTCGAAGGGGAGGGATTTACGCTATAATTGGCTTAAATGGCTCTGGAAAAACTACGTTGTTGAAGCTTATAGCTGGATTACTAAAACCAAAAGAAGGTAGCATAGAGACTAAAGGCTCTGTTTCATTAGCCTTTCAATATCCAAACTACCATTTTTCAGAAAATACAGTTGAAAGAGAAGTCGATTTTAATCTGTTGAAGATGTTTGAACTTGAAAGACTTGCAAAGAGGCATCCGCATTCCTTGAGTAGCGGGGAAGCAAAGAGATTGTCAATTGCTAAGGCGTTTAGTGGCGATATAGTCTTATTAGACGAGCCAACTGCTGGACAAGATTACATCTTCAGAAACAAATTGTTAGAAATTGCGAGAAAAAGCGGTAAGACTGTAATAATAGCAACACACGATTTAAGACTTGCTAAGGCTTGCGATGGAGTGATTGACCTTGATAAGAAGGCTACTTTTAACTGCTAATGAAGCTTTAGCAACTTATTCACATTTAGATGCAAGAATAGCATTGATATCTGCTACTATCGTAGCATTAGCCGTTTACTTGTCGAATTTTAATGTACTTATATCGATTTTTGCCGTATTCATATCTCTAATTGCATGCAAGAGTCCTCAAAAGATTTTAAAGGGTTTAACAGCATCAATTCCTTTTATTTTATTTTTCTCTATTTCAAGCTATCTTTTAAGTGGAGATTTGACATACGTTACAAAGACTACTTTTGGAGTTATTGCATTGATTTCAGTTGGAGTAGGAATACTTTACGGAACTCCTCCAGAGGAAGTAGTTAATGCTCTTGTGTTTTTTAAAGTACCGTATAGGTACGCCTTTTTAATTGCATTGGCATTTAGGATGTTTCAGATTTATATAGTAGATCTCATACACGTAGTAGAAGCATTAAAAATGAGTGGAGAAAAGGGATTAAGCTATTACAAAAAACTCATGAAAACTTTTGCATCTATTGCAGTTCTTAGATCCTTAGCTATATCTGAAGCTCTGTATTCCAAGGGTTTTGGTTTAGAAAACGTTAAATCGTACAGTAGAAAAATCTCAAAATCTGATGTGGTTTTATTGATTTTATCTTCATTTTTGCTGATTTTAGCAATTATCGAATAGGAAACTCATTACCGCACCTAGGACACCTTATCATTCCACAATTTCCCATATACGAATGGGGACAACCAGAACATGCAAAAGTTCTCGCATAGCTTACATCGAATCTAAATCCACATCTATTGCAGACGACTATCTTTTTCATAAGTTCTGTTAAATGTGCTGAGTTTTAAGTTTTGCTATAATATGTTTTGGATGTGTCCACTTTGTGCGAAGAGCATAAATATTGGATATATAAGCTTTTACGCTTTAAGTGGACACAACCATATGTTTTATCAATGCAAAGCAAATTTAAAGCTTGTAGTACTCTTTTAACTATGAAAATCGCTGTAATTGGTGCGGGATTGACTGGGTTAACGGTTGCGAATGAATTAAAGGATTTTGCAAACGTTGTAGTGTTTGAGCATAGAGACGTAGGCGGATTACTCGCATCCTTTTATAAAGGATATCATATAGAAAAGTTTTACCATCACTGCTTTAAATTCGATAAAGAATTAATAGAAATTATAAAAAAATTTGGATTAATTTCGAAACTCAAGTGGAGGATAGCTAAAACTGGATTTTTTGTAAATGGAAAGATTTACCCACTTAATACGCCAATTGAAATTATCAGATATCCATTTTTGGGATTTAAGGATAAAATCAAACTTGCAATCTTCACACTTAAAAGCAGAAGAAGAGATTACAAAAAATACGATGAAATCTCTGCAATAGACGGTATAAAATCAGAATTAGGTGAATCTCTACTAAAAAACTTCTTTATACCACTTCTAAAGGGTAAATTCGGAGAAAACTACAAAAATGTTAGCTACGCATGGCTTTTGGCAAGAGTTGCAATCAGAAGCAATAGAAAACTAAAAGGAGAAGAAATAGGTTACCTAAGGCATGGATTTCACCAGTTGATCGAGAAAATGTGTGAAGAAATAGAGATAAGAAGGGAAAAGGCTAAAATATCGAAACTGGGTTCATGGCAAGTAAACGGGGAGAGATTCGATGCAGTAGTGTATACTGGCTCTTTAGCTGAATTCGAGTTTTACAAGTTTCCGATAAGGTATCAAAGCTCTGTATGTGTTTTAATTGCCTCTAAAAGGAGTTTAACCGATGATATCTATTGGATCAACGTTGTTGACGATTTATCTTTTAAAGCAGTTATAGAACATACTAACTTCATGCCCTTTGAAGATTACGGAGAGCATTTAATCTATCTTGCAAGCTATACAACCCCTGAAAGTAAGTTGTTTAAGCTTAGCAATAATGAAATCGCTAAGATATTCATATCAGATTTAAAGAGATTTGGGATAAAAGAGGAGGATATAAACTGGTTTAGAGTTTTTAAAGCCAAGTACAGTAGTCCTATTTATGAGAGAGGCTATTTAAATAAGGTAACTCCATACAGATTTGCAAATGGGTTGTATATAGCTGGAATTACCTCAAAGCCAAACTACCCAGAAAGAAGCATGAATGGCAGCGTTAAAGCTGGAATAGAAGTTGCAGAAATCATAAAGAGAGATTACTCATTATCTTCTCGATAACTTCTGGAAGCCTTAATCTTGCGTATTTCTCAAAGCTTTCAAAAATCCTTAATCTATATCCATCAAATTCGCATACACCAGCTTCTTTAGCTTTAATGAAGTATTCCCTAGCGTTATTCAAAATTGGATAGACATCGTAATTGAATAAAGGATAGACCAAAGCTAAGAACTCGTTTATAAGTTCTTCATCAATACTGGCATAGCTTAGCTTTAGTAGAACTTCAATCGCCTCCCTTGCAAATCTGTATTCTTCCTCAATTTCCTCACCAAAGGGAGAATAAGTCTTAACTTTAACGGCTAACCCCATATTCATTAATTCTTTAGCTAAATCTATAGCTTTCGAATTTAAAACAGTCTTTGTAAGAAATTCACATACTTGAGCTTTTGGATTCTCCGCCTTAAATACATTCATGAACTCTATGGGAACGCTGCTCATAAACTTCATTAGAGATTTAAAAGAGTAATCTTCTGGTTTTAAACCGATATCTACAACTCTTAACTCTCTTGATAAACCTACTGCTAATACGTATGAAATTGGATCTTTAGCTAACTTTTTCAATTTCTTTTCAGATCTAGATATCCTATGTCTTATAACTTCTTCAGCCAATCTATAGCCATCCCTACTAAGACTTACAAAGTACTTTGGTTTTATCTTTGAAATCGAAGATTCTGTTATCAAATTCCAGTAGGAGAGCTCTGGAAGTAGAATACCCAAATTCTTATAACTGTAGTCGTCCACTCTATCCTTAAATATCTCTTTAGCCATGTATATGAATGCTACAGCACCGAGAATTGCTGCGGCCTTAGTACTTGGTAGTTCATCTATGATGTTTTCAGAAATAGAGCTACTCGTTTGAATTCTCTTATCGTAATCCAGATTGAAGTAACTGTAAATACTTTCTAAACTCTTGCAATTACTACAAAATCCAATTACTTTACGATCTTTAAAGGGATAAGAGTTCAATCTTTCTATACACGAATCGAGATTTCCAGCATAAAAATCTAAACCAATCGACATTCTTCCAAATACTGCAATATCTATCCACCCAATTTGAACTTTAAAAGGGGAAACCACTCTATATCCCGCCTTTTTTAATGATTCTGCTAAGGCTTTTCTATTGAATAAAAACTCCATAATTAGATTTTGTTAGCAAGCTATAAAACAATAGTGATTTAGATTTATTTTATAAATTTCAAACATTACCACAACAACGATTAACGCATCAAATCTCGGTATAGGTTTTTCTTGTATAGTTGGGGTAGCTATACTACCTGCACGTCTTATTATTAACTTGAGATTTAACTTCTATAATATCTCTGGATTATCTCCAAACCAGAAATAACTCTTAGGTTTTACTCTGTAGGTCGTGACACCACATTGTAGCCAACTTAAATACTTCATCAACAATGTTGCATCACCACCTAAGTTTTCAATATAAAAAACTTTACACAATGCTAAAATAAAATATTTAACAATAATATAAAAATTACAGTGAAATTTTATGTCAATTTTGTACTACAATCATCTAAAGCTTTTCCTTTCTTAAGTCTACTATCTGATCTAACTCGGGTCCCGTGGATATTAAAGTTACTGGTGTCTTTAATTCATCTTCAACCTTTTCAACGAATTCTTTAGCCTTTTTAGTAAGTTTTTCCCATTCTTTAACGCCGTAACATTCCTTATCAAGTTTATCTATTCCAGTTAACGCTACTTGAGTTGCACTGTTTATCATAACTGCGTATTTAGCCATTTTACCATCCCAATATCCAACTCTTCTCTTTCTTCCAGTTACAGTTCCATATTCGACAATTCCAAGTTTTTCTGCTTCTTCTTCAGGCATCTCAGTTGGGAATGGTCCTGCTCCTACCCTTGTAGGAAAACATTTGAATACAACGATTACATCATCAATTCTTTTTGGCCCTATTCCCACATCTGCCGCAATAGATGATGCAGTAGTATCTTTAGATGTCACGTACGGATATGTTCCATAGTAAAGACTCAATCCAAATCCCTGAGTTCCTTCAACCAGTACAGCTTCACCTTTATCAAGTGCCGTATTTATTTCAAGTGGAACATCCGTTACGAAGTCCTTTAATTCTGGGATGTCTTTTGCCTGTTTAGCGACTCTATTAACTCTATCAACGTTAGCTGGCCCACATCCCGTTCCAGTTGTTCCGATTTTTTTGCTGAGATGCGAGCTACCTTTATCAGCTTCGATATGCTTTGGCTCAATTATAGCACATCTGTAATCGACTTTTGCTCTGTCTCTAACGTTTAAAATTTCTACTTCCTTTAGGAATACTTCTGGATTTACTAATACCCCTGCTCCGATTAAAAGTTTGGCATCTTTATGTACAAATCCAGATGGAATCATCCGTACTCCAAACTTCTTCTCGCCAACTTGGACAGTATGTCCCGCATTCGGGCCAACTCCACCTCTTGCAACTATACTTGGTTTATCTGAAATAGCTAGGTGTGCTATTATTTTTCCCTTTCCCTCATCACCCCAAAATCCGCCAACCACTACCGTTGCACCCATAACTTAAAGTCTCTCAAAAGTTTTATGACGTTTACGTAATTTTTTAAATCTTGCCAGAGAATTAATTTCATGGATTTAAAAGAACTTGCACATAAAGTATTTGAATCGTTTGAATACTTAAAGAGAATTTTATCGAATAAGGCTTGCTGTAGCGATGATGAAATAGTCATATTTGACGATCCAATCCAAATTGTGATAAAAAAAGACTCTATAACGTTTTTCGTTAATGGTATTGAAGAGGGAATTGTAACAAGAGATAAAATTTTTTTAAGCGATAAAATAAAAAATGAAGCTATTATGTGGTTAGAAAGTCTCTCATCTCTTAAATTCAGGAGATATAGTTTAAAGAGAAAAATCTCTTAAATTTGCTTTGCTGTATATTGGTTTTACATCTTCCACTCCTTCAAAGTACATTACTCTGTTTATGATTTCCTCTATAGGTTTTCTATTCCTTGCATGAACTACAAAGTAAAGTTGATACTTCCATTCATTACAAGTTTCTCTCTCTATAAGATGTGTTATCTGCGGAAAATTTTCAACTAGTTTAATTGCCGTACTCTCAGCATCGGAAACCTTTAATACGGTCATACAGTTCTCTTTAAATCCAATTTTTGATTCTTTAAGAACTCCGCTAAAATCCCTTCCAATACCGATTCTTATTAGCTCCTCAATAGTAGATACAACTTCTTCCTCACTATAACCCATATTTAGAAATGGTCTTTTAGTGATTTCTAAACTCTCTAAACTTTTCACAAATTTTTCGTCCAATCCCAGTTCTGAAATTGTTGGAACGTCTTTAGGTTCTAATTTCTTACTACTCCACGATATCCCTTTATATAAATCGAATTTTACATTCATTTTGTATACCCTCTTTGTTGGGAGAATTATATAATTTTTTTTGCATATATTTTTTACGAGGTTTTTTATCTCTTCTAAATCTTTACCCTTTACTGTAAACCATACTTTGTACTCACTATCTCTTAGATAGTTGTGTTTAACTTTAAACTCATCGAATTTGTTTATCTTTTCTATAACTTCTCGATCGTACGATTTCAAACCTACTAAGGCTGCTTGTTTATAATTTGGAAAAGCTTTATAATTTAAATTTAATCCATATCTTTTTAAAATACCAAGTTTAGAATAGAGTTTAAGTTTCTTAATAACTTCATCTACATCTCTACCTAAATTTTCCGCTAGATCTACCAAAGGCGTGTTTGAAATTGGAAGATTGTATTGAATTTCCATTAAAAGTTCGACATCCATAGTTAAAACTCTACACTACTATTAATCTTTTTACTGTACTCTTTAATTAAAGACTCGATATATTCAGCAATTTTGTATATATTCCCATTTTTTACAAGTTCTCTAAATGTGCTATCGGAATATATAACGGGATACAGTTTTAACCGTAAATTTACCGGTACATTCTTGGATTTCATATAGTTCTTTACAAAGGCCATTGCCTCTAACGTCTTTAATAATTCGTTGTTTTTTTCAAGGGTTTTTTGCATTATATTTCTCACATCTCTTGCTACTAGTCCACTTCTACCCTCTGTAGTTACGGCAAATCTTATTCCATCTATTCCACCTTCAAACGGAACTACAACTTCTGTCTTCTCTGCATCATTTGCTAAATTAACAATAGTTTTATACCTTTTGGCTAAATTCAATATTTGCTCGTTGTAACTCTTATCACTTATCGCTACAACAATTAGATGAGATTTCTTTATGATTTCTTCAAAGTTTAAACTGCTTACATCTGCTTTGACGAGGTTTAGTCTGCCATCTCTCGCTAGTTTTATGAGTTCATCTGAAAACTTATCACTGTAAACGGTAACATTAGCTCCGGCATTTATAAATTTCTTTGCTCTATTAGTTCCAACATTACCCCCGCCGATTACTGCAACGTTTTTGTCTTTGAAGTCTATGTAAAGTGGTATTCTCATTAAATATCTAAATACGTTAAGCTTTAAAATATTTACTTGATATGAATTTTATTGAATAATGTTATAGTAGTACAGACCCACCCCTTCATTTCCACTGGAGAAGTGGAACAAAAAGACTTATAGATTAGTAGTCACAATCGAGGTATATGTACAATGAAGATGAAAAGCAAACAGAAAAAGAATATATTGAGAGCTTGAAAAATGAAATAGTACAGATAGTAAGAGATGAGATTTTAAAAGCATTTGACTCAAAAAAGGTGGAAATAGAGTCGAAGATAGTTGAACTAAAAAAAGCTGTTGAAGGTGTCATGAATGAAATAATATATATAAAAAATGAACTTAAAGATTTAATACCAACTGAAAAAATAGATAGAAAAGATTTAATAGATAGAATAAATAGAAAAGAAGAAATAAAAGATAAAAATAAAATAAAAAAGATAGAAATGAAAAAGGAAAATGAAGAAGATATAATAATTTGTGATTAATTAATATAATAATTAAAGATGACAAATTTGCCTAGAATTATATGCTATCTTAAAAATCAAATTTTTGAAATGAATTTTAAAATATAATTATAGTCTGAATTTTAATTATAGAATATGTAATTTTTAAATTCCTGAGTCTTGATACCTTTTTCCACTCCTCCAGTGGAAATAAAGGGGTCCCTCTGATGAATCATGATATTTAAATCGAAAGGTTTTTCATCTGTTAGATTCTTCTCATTTTTGAGATGCTGAAAACATTGAAAGAGCTTGCATTATTAAATGCAACGAGGAGTGTTATAAAAATCAGCTCTAAAGAGGTGGCAAAATTGATAGGTCAGAGTTTACAAACCGCTGCAAGAAAGCTAAAAGAACTTGAAGATAAAGGATTAATCGAAAGAATTATCGCTAAGGACGGTCAGTATATCGTGATAACTGATAAAGGACTGCAAGTATTATATAAAGAATACCTTGACTATAAAAAGATATTTGAACGAGAGGATTTTATAGTGATAAGAGGTAAAGTCTTCAGCGGTTTAGGTGAAGGTCGTTACTACGTTTCTCTTGATGGATACAAAAGGCAATTCATAGATAAACTTGGATTTGAGCCATATCCGGGAACTTTAAACATAAGAATTCCTAAAGAAGAGTTGTACTTTAGAAGAAGGTTAAACTGTGAAAATGGAATTCTTATTAGCGGATTTTCTACAGGTGATAGAACGTTTGGTGACGTCAAAGCTTTTAAATGTAAAATAAATGGTATTAACGGCGCTGTTGTAATTCCTCAAAGAACCCATTATCCATTAAACGTATTGGAGATCATAGCTCCTGTAAAACTTAGAGATGCTCTAAATTTGAAAGATGGAGATATCGTTGAAGTGGAGGTGTATTTATGATTGAGAAAGCATTAAGAGCTTTTAGAAAGGGTAAGCCCGTATTGATTTACGATTTCGATGATAGAGAAGGTGAAACGGATATAGCAATTCCAGCAATAAGTGTTAAGCCTAAGGATGTGGCTATGATGAGAATTGATGGTGGAGGGTTGATTTGTGTTGCAATACATCCTCTCGCCGCTAAAAGGCTTGGATTGCCTTTTATGCATGATGTACTATATGCAGCAAGCGAAAAGATACCTGAATTAAAATCTGTCACTGAGTTTGATATAAAATATGATTCAAGGAGTTCCTTTTCGCTTTGGGTAAATCATAGAGATACGTTTACAGGTATAACCGATACAGACCGAGCTTTAACGATAAGGAGGCTTGGTGAAGTTGTGGATTTTGTAATGCTCGGTGGAGAGTTCGATTTTGGTAGTGAATTCAGAAGTCCTGGTCACGTAGCAGTACTTAGAGCAGCAGACAATTTAGTTTACGAAAGAGTCGGTCAAACGGAACTAAGTATAGCATTAGCCGAAATGGCTGGAATTACGCCAGCAGTTGCTATATGTGAGATGCTTGATGCTAGTACTGGTAAAGCTTTATCAAAATCTGATGCTATGAAGTATGCTGAAGAAAACGGTATTCCATTTGTCGAAGGTAAGACAATTGTTAAATATTACAAGGAATTTAAAGAAGAAAAAGCCAAAATTTTTGTATAATTTATATTTTTTATGATAACAATTAAAAAAATCTGTGCTTCGATGATAGATATGAAGTTCGCAGTAGTTTCGAATTTACATGGAAATTTACTAGCTATCTCATCACTTCTAAGTGAAATAGAGAAATTGAAAGAAGAAGGCGAGCAAATAGATAGAATCTATGTACTTGGCGTTTTTGGATACTTTCCATATGCGAAAGAAGTCTGTAAACTGATAAGTAATGCAAATAACATAATTGCAATTCGGGGATTTTTTGATCATGCCATTTCAAGGTTTAGTTATGAAGAAGAAGGAAAATCCGAACTTTCAGAATTTGAGTTAGATATCGTAAAGTGGAACTATGAAAATTTAGATAGGGAATGTAGGAGATGGATTAGAAATGAAGTTCCCGCTTTTTTAGCGGAGAAGTTCGGTAATAACGAAATTCTCTTTGTGTATGGTAGTCCATTCGATCCGATAAGAGGTGAAGTAAAATCCAAGCAACCGACATCGTACTACGAGAGTATTCTTGCACCCTTTAGAAAATATGAACTACTAATAGTTGCTGGTAAGGAGGAGTTTATAGCAGAAACCGCTTATGGAAAAGTCGTATGTCCTGGAGCATTGGGTTTTTATCAAAGGGAAAAGAAACCTAGCTATGCTATAGTTGATTCTAAAACTCTTGATGTGTATTTCGGTAATATTGAATTCGATAGAGCGAAAGTTGAAAGTAGGATTAAGGAGAGTGGACTTCCAGAAGAAGTTGTAGAAATACTATACCATGGGAAAATCTCTTGATATCATATGCTAATACACTGTTACCGTTTTTCGGGAGCTTTTGCAAGAAGCAGTATTCTGCACATCTTAGCTAAAGTAAAGGCTTTCTTGAAGCTAAACGTCCCTTGTTGTATTTGAATGTTACTTAAATCAAAAACTGCGTCTCGCATTGCTTGTGATAATCTTAATATTTTATTAATAAAATAAAAGAACTCAGGTAAGTGCTTAAAATTAAAAATACTTGCTAAGGTTTTAGATAATACATAAATAATAAAAATTTAGCATTATGCTATAACTCTTAACTTTATTTTAATTTTATTTTAATCTTGTAATCTGTAATTGGTGGTGATGTAACATTGTTGATAAGGTATTTAAATCATCCACAACATGGTATCACGAAACATTGTTGATTTAAATTGGCTACAATGTAGTTACGACTCTATAATTTGTTCCTTCAAGAAACGTTATCTCTGATATAATCATTATAATTAAATAAAATTTATTCAACAAGATGAAGCAATCACATCTCAACAACTTCGCTCAACTCCTTTAACGTTAGTCTTGATAAGTCTTCAAAGTCTGAAAGGAACTCTTTCAAACTTTCTGCAAGCGAAAGATAGTAGTCTCTTGTATTC
>Ga0190326_1000072_pt1 | contig 14658 bp, 12 predicted proteins | sample 4870111112_MG_FD_165049 | JGI IMG/M metagenome (GOLD analysis project Ga0190326, IMG submission 165049) | Hydrothermal vent sediment bacterial communities from Southern Trench, Guaymas Basin, Mexico - 4870-11-11-12_MG | ecosystem: Environmental > Aquatic > Marine > Hydrothermal vents > Sediment ... | reverse complement strand
GATTTATTGTAAGGGATGTTGAGCTGTTTGGAGATGACATCGTCAGTGCTATGAGGAACTTGGCGAATTCAACGCCATCTGAAAACTTGAAAGAGTTTTTAGAAGGCTTGATAATGGCTTTCGAGAGCGGAGGAAGCCTGAAGGATTACATGCTAACGAAGATAGACCACTTCAGAGAGAGGGCGAAAAGGCAGTCCGAATTGAATTTAAAAACTTTAGAAATCTTGGCTGAAGTTTACGTCGTCATGTTTGTCGCACTCCCAATATTTTTGATCGTTGTAATATTTGCCATGCAGATCGTTGGAAAAAGTGTCGGCTACGAGTATTATCTCTACTTATACGTATTCCTGCCGATTGGTTCTCTTCTCCTGATATTCATCATAGACACCGTAAACGTGAAAGAAGATCTGAGCGTTACAAGGATTATAAGAAGGAGGAGCTACTACCCTTCGTCCATAGTCTCCGACAAGATTAATCACGATGTTAAAGTAAAGGAGAAGAAAGGTATTCGCGATATGATATCTTTGGTCTTTACAGCGATTAAGAAAAATTATTACAATTCGCTTTACTTCAGCGGGGTTGCAGTCGCACCGTTTTTGGTGTTGTACTACAAAAATTTTATAAAGCTAAAATTCTTCGAGAGCTTCCTCGCTTTGCTACTCGTTCTATCTTGCATACCGCTGTTAATAGCCTTTGAATACAGGGCGAGACTCGTGAGGAAGGTTGAAAAGGATATACCCAACCTGCTTAGAGAGATTTTGAATCTGAAAGATGTCGGCGTCTCACTGCACGATGTTGTTCGAATAATAAAGGATTCAAAGATTGGCGTTTTAAGTAGGGAGTTGAGGTTGGCTTACGCAGAAATGGAATGGGGAGAAACAGTAATAGATGCGTTGATGGAAGTTGTGAACAGAGTAGGAACTGCAAGCATAAGAAGGGTTATTTCGCTTTTGATCAACGCAAGTCAGGCAACTGAGAACTTAAGGGAAGTTCTGCTTACGACGATAGAGGACTTCGAGTTTGGATTAAAACTCAAGACCGAAAGATTCGTAAGCGGTTTTTCCTACCTCTTCATAGTTTATCTTTCCTTTTACATCTTCCTATACACGATTTACAGCTTAAACACTTCTTTCTTATCAAGTTTTGCGGAGTTCGGAGTCGTAAGTTTTTCTGGACTCGATTTGGTGTACAGAATTTCAATAATGCTCGCCATATTTTCCGGAATAATTGCAGGTCAGATGGAGAAAGGGCACATCTTGCACGGCTTGAAACACATGTGCATATTTGTCGTTTCGTCCGTAATCCTCTTCGAATTCATTCTGGGTGGTTAACATGAACGACATAGGTGTTTCGGAAATAGTCGGGGAAATGCTTTTATTATCCATAGTTGTCATACTTGCAGCAGTTTTATCCGCAAACGTTTTTGGTTTGCTACCGAGCTTTGAAGATATCCCCTATGCAAGTTTCGTTGGAGTAAACGAGAGTAATATTACGATTATTCACGAGGGAGGTGATCCAATTCCTCTCAACGATTTGAGAATTATAATTGATAATCGTAGCAGTATAATTCAATGCGATTTCAACGGGTCTAATCTTTATTGTAACAAAGTAAAGGTGGGAAGTTTAAACGATGATAATGGAAACGATCACTGGGACTTCGGTGAGTGCCTCACAATTTATAAGGATAGAGTTAATGGCGAAAAAATTAAAATCACTATAGCTCACAGGAGGCAAGTTTTGTGCAAACTGTTTTTTGGGTGGTAGCATGAACAACAAAGCACTTTCGCCTGTCGTTTCCATGATGCTGATTTTGGCGATAATTACGACTTCGATTTCCGTATTGTGGGCAAACTACGTTCCGATCGTAAAGAAAAGGGCTGAAATAGAGCATAATGAAAGGCTGAGCGACGAATTTTTGAGCATTTCAACTATTTACTCACTTCTCAACGAAAACGAGAGTAAGGTAATCTCGCTGAAACTGGGTGGAGGAGAAACAACTTTTGGTCGCCTGACAACGAGTTCAACTTTAAAGGTAAAGAGGACTGGGACTGTAATCGTTAACATGACCTGTGACAATTTGCCGCATAGCAATCTTAGCTTTAGCTTGTTTGGTATAGAACTTTCAATACATAACATGTACTTGCCCGATTGTGCTTTCGTGTTCTCGGAAGGTGGTATTAAGGTTTTTCAGTACGATAAGAACATAACAAGGTTAGAGCCGAATATAAATGAATCTCTAAGATTTCAGAATGACACATTGATGCTGAGAGTAGATAACTTAACGACTAAACCTCAAGAAGTATCTGGCAACGGTATCGTCTATCTTAGGCTCAAATTTGAATATCGCAGTGATAGATACGACAACTGCACGGGATTTATACAAGTGAACGATAGCTTGTTCGAGGACGAATGGATTAAAGTTATGAAAAGTTTAAGCGAAAGAAGTGATAGGCTTAGTTTCGATTCAGAGAATAATAGCTTGGTGTAGATTTTGTGGTAAATATAAGTTAAAAGATATTCAAACTTCGAACACATCTTGTTATAGTTAATTAGGTTGAGTTGTAGATTTTTATTTTAAATTTATAATGTTAAACTTCTCCATCACTTCAATGTATTCAAATTTTACTTTACATAATTTTCATGGAGCACTTCTAGTCTTTATCTATTCCGAAAATACATACCGCTGCAACACTCATCGCCGGAAATCCGCCCAAATTATGGGTTAAACCTACTCGTGGATCTTCGACCTGTCTTTTACCTGCTTTACCTTGTAACTGCTTGTAGACTTCATACACCATTCTTAAACCAGATGCTCCGATGGGATGCCCAAAACATTTGAGCCCGCCATCGGTTTGACATGGAATCTCTCCATCAAGTTCAAAGAAACCGTTTTCGACATCTTTCCAAGCCTCGCCTCTGCGAGATATCCTTAGGTCTTCGTATGTTATGAGTTCCGTTATTGAGAAGCAGTCGTGTAGCTCAAGTATATCAATTTCCTTACGAGGATCTTCTATACCTGCCTCCTGATATGCCCTTTCGGCAGCTCTGACCGTTGTCTCTATATGAACCCCATCCCATCTATAAATTAGCTCTTCCCCCGGGCTCGTAGATATCTGTATAGATTTGATATAGACTGGATCTTCTCTATACTCTTTTGCATTCTCTGCCCTGACAACGATCGCTGCCGCGGCGCCATCACTAACTCCGCAGCAGTCGTATAAGCCCAGTGGCCAGGCGATTATGGGAGCTTTCAAAACGTCTTCAATGGTTATTTCTCTTCTCAAGTGTGCTTTCGGATTCATAGCTCCATTGCGATGACTTTTAACTGAGATCCTTGCCAAGATTTCTTTGCCCTTCTCGGGACTTAATCCGTATTCGCTGAAGTATCTCGTTGCGAGCATTGCAAACGTGCCCGGTGCTGTAACATTAGGAAATATTAGCCTGTTCTTCGTTCCCATAACGGTTCCAAACTCGGGTAAACCGCCATAGCCAGTATCTTTCAGCTTTTCTACACCAATTGCTAAGGCGATATCACATGCTCCAGAAGCTACTGCATAAACTGCCCCTCTCAAAGCTTCGCTACCCGATGCACAGAAATTTTCTACCCTCGTTACCGGAATAAATGGAAGTTTTAGGGCATTTGCCAATGGGAGAGCACTTTTACCGCACATAACTTCATCAAAACACGTTGCAAGCCAAGCAGCTTGAATGTCTTTTGCCTCAATGCCAGCATCATCCAAAGCCTCATTAAAGGCTTCTACAGCTAAATCTTCAAATCCCGCATCCCACCTCTCACCAAACTTCGAGCAACCCATTCCAATGATTGCTACCTTATCCCTTATCATCCTCTCACCTCTGGAACTGCCTTCCAAAAATAGTTGTAAACTCTCCTTTGAGGATCGAAATCCCTCCTTCTGAATGACATCCTCACGGGCATACCAACTTTAAGCTCGCCGGGCTCGCAGTCTGTTATATCGAACCAAAACCTTCCGCCACCTTCGAACTCTATTATTCCGTAAATCGCTGGTGGATTAATACTAAAGGCTAAGTAGTCTTCAGTGAAGCTGAATATTTTACCTTTTTTATCGGCAAATCTGTAGGGCTCAAGATCTTGGCTCTGGCAAGCAACGCAGACCCTCTGAGATGGATATTGCGGAGTTCCGCAGTTTCTACATCTCGATCCCACCAAAGCGAGAATTTCTCTTCTATTTCTCCAAAGAACAGAAACTGGAGTTGGAGCTACTTCCTCTCCTCTCATACCTTTTTCAACTGGTAAAAGTTCTCTGAATGCGATATATTTTTTGTACGGCATTTTTTTTCTTACTCTAATGCTTTCTGAGAATGGAAAGTTCTCCTTGGCTGTGAACATAACCGCATCGCTTCCGCTACCGTAGCTTGCGATGATGATTCTGTCATCTCTCTCAGCTTTTTCGAGTATGGCTGCAAGCATTATAAGAGGATGAGCATTCCCAGTATTGCCGAGGATCGTAAACAGTGGATCCTGAATCTGCTCTTGACTAAACCCTAATGAGAGAGCAATCTTTGGAAAGTCTCTGGGATACAAGCACGGATACGCGACTTTTGCAATTTCCGACGGACTTACATTTTCCTTTTCAAGAAGTTTTGAAATAGCTTCAGTTATAAACTTCTTATAGCCTTCGTCTCTGATCCACCTATCCTCCCAACTCTTAGCTAAATCGTCTTTGTCGATCCTCCAAGTATCTGCAAAGTCGTAAGAAACACAGTGATATCCGTTGATCGATGCTAACTTCTCTTTTCCAACCACCACAGCTGCGGCGGCATCTCCTGAGACTATTTCAAGGTAACTACCGGGCCTTCCAATTCTGCAGTCTGCAGCACATACGAGTATTCTTTTTGCTTTCCCCGCTGCCACATAATTTGCTGCGTTGATCAAAGCAGTTGTTACAGCCTTAGTCGATCCAGTAAAGTCCGCAGTTGATATATCAGATCCAAGATCAAGAGCAGTTGCGATAATTTCTGCGTTCTGTCTTTCTTTGTAAGGCATCGTCACACTTGCAAAGAAAACGGCATCAACATCATTGCACTCGCATTTCATCGCTGCATTTACAGCCATTGTTATGCTGTCTTCATCGTAGTTAGCAGCAGCTCTTTCTCCAGGCAGAAAATTTCTTGAGATCCACCCGACCGATTCGAATATCTCCCTTCTATCTAATCTGTACCTCGGCACGTAAATTCCCATCGATTCGATTCCTACCATTGATACCTCCTCCTGAAGTGTTCACAATTCTCAGCTATTTTTTCGAGTTCCATAAAAAATATGGAGTCGAAAGACGAGCAAGTGCTGTGGTTGCAGCATGTGGCAAGTCTTTCGAGGAACGGTAAAGATAACTCACCCTTAATCCTACAAATTTCAACGATTTTCCCATTCCTTAGCTCGAAGCTAAAATTCTCGCATTCGAGGCAGTTCATTGCTGTTTTATACTGATCTTTGTAGATAATTCCCAGTTCTCTCTTCAGAATCTTACCCGTTGGAGTTCTGATATTTTCTTCATTTATCTCCTCAAACGCTTTTTTTGGAGTCTCTTCGTCAACCGTATGTATCACCTCTAATTTTCTCTGCCTTATCTATATTTAAGATGTTTGCTTCATGTAGTAATCTTTGTACTTCTCCCTAAGCGTTCTCTTGCTGAACTTGCCGACACTTGTTTTAGGAATTTCATCTACAAACAGAATCTCGTCAGGCAACTGCCATTTAGCAAATCTCTGCTTTAAGTGCTCATATAGCTCCTCCTTGCTAACCTTTCCCTTGTACTCTGGCTTTAGCACGACGAAGGCGAGAGGTCTCTCCTCCCATTTAGGATGCGGAATTCCAACGACACAAGCTTCTAAAACTGCTGGATGCGCCATAAGGTAGTTCTCAAGGTCAATGCTGCTTATCCACTCACCACCACTCTTTATCAGATCCTTAAACCTGTCAACGATCTTTATGTATCCGTGCTCATCGATCGTCGCGGCATCTCCACTCTTCCACCATTTCAGCAAGCCGTCATCTTCGAAGGAATCGAAGGTGCGCGGATCATTGTAGTAACTTGCCGTAATCCAATGACCTCTTATGTAAAGCTCACCTATCGATTTGCCGTCATGCGGAAGCTCCTCTCCTTTTTCATCAACAACTTTGACCTCAACACCGAATACTGGTATCCCCTGCTTCCTCCTTAGCTCCCATTGCTCTTCCTCACTCAACTTTTCTTTAAGCTCTGGCTTTATGAAGTTCCAACATACGAGCGGCGTTGTTTCAGTAGCTCCGTAAGCGTGGATTATCTCAATGCCAAATTCCTTGAGTCCTTTCATCATCGCTAATGGCGGTTCAGTTGCACCGCTAAAAGCTCTGATGTTGAACTTCGGCTTTGGCTCCATCTGCCGCAGGTAGTTGAGCAAAGGCATAAATATAGCAGGAGCTCCAGCCGTAGCAGTAACGCCTTCGCTCTGCATGAGCTCAACAACTGGTGCAATGTTATCAGCAGTATATCTTCCGGGAAATACAAGCTTGCAACCAGCAAGCGTTGCAGCAAAGAACACTCCCCATCCTTGGGCATGGAACATGGGAACGAGCTGCATGTAGACATCGTCTGGCCTTAAGCTTAGCCCAATAGCAGCTATTAGAGAGTGAAGAACTATAGCTCGATGTGAATAGTAAACACCCTTCGGATTTCCGGTTGTGCCAGAAGTGTAGCACGCCGAATAAGCTGACCTCTCATCGATCATTGGAAATTCGTACTCGCTACTACTCTCTTTCAGCAACTCTTCATAGCTGTAAACCTCAGGAAGCTTCGTGTCTGGTAGATCGCCATCTGTCATTATTACGTACTTCTTAGCCTTTATGTTCGGAGCTATCGCCTCAGCTATTGGCAACAAAGACTCATCGACAAAGATTACCTTTGCACCGCTGTGGTTTGCAACGTAGGTTATCTCCCTCGGATGCAATCTGAGGTTCATTTGCAAAATGACCGCACCTATGCTCGGAATCGCAAAGTAAAGCTCATAAAAACGGTGAGTATTCCAGCTCAGCACACCAACTCTATCGCCTACGTCAACGCCCAAACTTTCGAGTGCGTTGGCGAGCCTCTTGATCCTTTCAAAGGCTTTGGCGTAGTTATACCTAAAAATGCTACCGTCTAAATTTCTCGAGACGATTTCCCTTTCGCCAAATCTGCTTGCTGCATGCCTTATTATGTTCACGACGTTGAGCTGGTAGTCGTCCATCATCGTAGACGGAAATCCTCTAACAAACTTCACAGACTACCACCTCCAACATTTTTGACTATTATCATTTTTAATTAACAATTTTTAATTTTTACCCTTCAACCTCTCTATCAGCAACTTCTTTAACTCGGATTTGAGGATTTTGCCAACTGGGTTTCTTGGGATTCTATCGATGATCTCAAGCCTTTCTGGTAGCTTATAGATTGCAACCCCTTTTTCCTTCATGAACTCCCTCAGCTCTTCCAGCGTAGGAGCTTCACCCTTCGGAACAACGAAGACGCATACCCTCTCTCCGAGAACTTCGTCGGGCATTCCTACTGCTGCGACTTCGAGAACCTTTGGGTGCTCAAGCAGAATGTTCTCTATTTCGGCCGAGCTTATGTTGAATCCGCCACGTATAATTATATCCTTCTTTCTGTCGTAGAATCCGATGTGACATTCATCCTTTATAATGAACAGATCGCCCGTTCTGAAGAACCTCTTGCCATCTATCTCTACGAAAGCTTTTTCGGTAAGATCAGGTCTGTTGAAGTAGCAAGGAATCGTGAACGGGCTTCTGTATAAGAGTTCGCCTACGCTTCCAGGTTTCGTGAGTTCTTTTCCATCGAAATCGACGATTTTGGTTTCAACTCCCTTAACGCCGCTCCTCCAGTCGCATCCTTCCTTTCCCCACCACGGGAAGTGGTCAACTCTCTTTGCCAAATCCGGCACGTCATCTGGGCCTGCAACCAATGCCGTTCCCTCGTTTTGTCCCCAGATGTTTATGATCTCAATCCCCCACCTTTTCTTGAACTCCCTCATCACCCACTCCGCTGGAGGCGCGCTTCCCGTTGAAATCGTCCTTACCTTGCTCAGATCGTAGTTCTCGATTCCCGGGTATTTCAGTATCATGGCGAGCACCGCCGGAACGAGAATTGTGAAGTTTATGTTCTCTTCCACAAGCTGCTTCAGGCATATTTCTGGATTGAACGGATGATGCAGAACGAGAGTTCCCGCAGTATAAAGCCAGCTGATGTAATTTACGCCTATAGCAGTCATGTTGACGAGCGGTGCCACGCAGAGTTGCCTATCTCCTTCCTGTACACCAAAAACCCTCGCCAAGTTCTTCGCCGCCCATAACCAATTGTTGTGACTTAATGGACAACCTTTCGGATCAGCTTCAGTTCCAGAAGTCCAACAAATCGTGAATATCTCGTTCGCATCTATTTCGACATCTTCCGGTTTTCTACCAGCCCTTGAAAAATCTCTGATGTCTTCGAGTAAGATAACGTTTTCCACAAATTCCTTACCGACATCTGCATGTCTGAATCCTTTGAATTCTTCAACAGTTATGTAGTGCTTTGAGCCTGTGAGCTTTGCAATGTAAGAAAGCTCCCTCTGCCTCCACTGCATAGGCATCGGCGAAATTATTCCACCAGCTTTGGCAATTGCAAGGTAGAGCATTGCTAACTCCCACACATTAGGAAGCTGGACGAGCACTATGCTGTCCTTTCCGACACCGACATCTTGCAATTCGGCAGCTACAGAGTTTACTGCTTTTAAGAGCTTTGAGTAGCTTATTCTCTCAGGCTTTCCACCAACGAGCTCTTCTCTGTTTGGAGGATCTACGACAGCCTCCCTATCTGGATGCTTTTCAACGTTCTCATAAAAAATGTCCAAAAGAGTAGTATTTCCCCAATATCCCTTTTCCGTATACTCCCTAATCAGTTCTTCAGAATGCAAAATCATACACACCACCTCCCTAAAATCTTATCTTCCCAGCCAAAACTCTCCCTATTATCAACCGCTGTATTTCGCTCGTCCCCTCGTAAATCGTTCCAACCCTTGCATCTCTGTAGTATCTCTCAACATCGTACTCTTTGCTGTAGCCGTAACCACCGAATATCTGCACAGCTTCATACATGACTTTCACAGCAACTTCACTTGCAAAAAGCTTCGCCGCCGAGCTTAAGGCTGGATTCGGCTTTCCTTTGTCTATTAGCCATGCAGCTTTGTACGTTAACAGCCTTGCAGCCTCTATATCTTTCCACATATCTGCAAGCTTGAACTGTATGGCTTGATGCTCTATCAAAGGCTTACCAAATGCCTTCCTTTGCTTTGCGTATTCCAAAGCCCTCTCGTAAGCTCCTATAGCCATTCCAAGCTGAATCGCTGCAACGCCAACGCGGCTTTCGTTGAAGAATCGCATTAACTGATAGAATCCTGCATTTTCAGTTCCCACAAGATTTTCTTTCGGAACGAATACGTTCTTGAGGTAAACCTCCGCAGTATCGTGGCAGTTCAACCCCATCTTTTTTATTCTCCTCGCCTCGTAACCTTCCCAGTTCGTTTCAACGATGAAGGCACTTATGCCCTTATATCCAGCCTTTGGCTTTGTTTTAGCAAGAACAACAACCCAGTCCGATATGCTGCCGTTCGTTATAAACGTCTTAGTTCCATTGAGTATCCAACCACCATCGGTTTTCTCAGCTTTGCACTGAATCGCTGCAACGTCGCTACCCGCATTTGGCTCGGTGATAGCTATAGCGGAAGTCGTCTTGCCGCTAGTAACGGGAGGCAGATACTTCTTCTGCTCTTCACTACCAAAATACTTCAGCATAGGGCAGCCGAGCGTTGCAGTCATCAAAGCTGAACCGATGCCGCTGTCAGCTCTGCAAAACTCTTCAGAAATAATAACACATGCTAAGTAATCGAGGTTCTGACCACCGTACTCCTCTGGTAAATCCGCTCCTATATATCCGAGCTTTGCAGCCTTTCTTAGAATATCCCACGGATATTCCGCTTTTTCATCGTATTCTCTTCCGTAAGGCTTTATTTCCTTCTCTGCAAAATCTCTAACCGCTTCTCTTAGCAATCTGTGCTCTTCACTAAACTCAAAATTCATTCTCCCCTCCACCTCGCTCTCCTCTTCTGCACAAAAGCTGTCATACCTTCTTTGAAGTCTTCAGTTGGAATAAGCTCGATAATCTCGTGCATTCCTACATCTAAGGATGTTCTGAAAGTTTCTCGCAGTGCACGCATAGATTCTTTGATCGCTTTAGCAGATAGCGGTGCTAAGCGGGAAACTTTGTCCGCATACTTAACTCCGGCAATTTCAAGCTGGTCTGCTGGAACGATTACATCTACGAGTCCAAGCCTCATAGCTTCCTCAGCATCCATCTACTCACCCGTCAGACAGTATCTTGCAAGCTTCCTGCCGAGCAAAGCAACACCTAATGTTGAAGCTATTGGTGGAAGTGCTCCAATTAACCCTTCGGGAACGGCAAAGCTTGCTTCTTCGCTTGCGATGACGATGTCGAAGAAGAGGTTCAGTTCCATCCCTCCTCCGAAGGCGTAGCCGTTGACGAGCGATATTACCGGCTTCGTGTACCTCATGAGAGTTTCGATGAAAGGTGAAGCGACCTTCTCAAAGAACTCTTTTCCATCTGTAAATTTCTTCCACGGTCCCATTACCGCTATGTCGTCGCCAGCGCAGAAGGCTCGACCCTTTCCCGTAATCACGACAGCTCTGACATCTTTGTCCTCCTCAGCTTTCAGAAAGGCTTTATTCAAACCTATCCACATATCCTCGTTAAGCGCATTGAGCTTGTCGGGTCTGTTCATCGTTATCATCGCATAGTTGTGTCTCTTCTCGTAGATTACCGGACCGAATTCAACTTTTTCGTAATTCCATTTATAAAATCCTTCACCGCTCTTCTTTCCGAGCTTGTTAGCATCAACCATTTCTTTCAGCAGTGGATCGACCTCGTACTCTTCAAAACCTGTCTCATTCTTTCTCGCCTCAAGCATTTTTACGATAGCGTCTATTCCGTAATCGTCAGCCATTTCGAGCAATCCTCTCGGATAGTTCATGCCGAGCATCATCGCTTTGTCTATGTCCTCCTTACTCGCTATTCCGTTTCTTATCAGCCATGCCGCTTCATTGACAGCTGGGGCGATTAATCTAAGCGGATTTACTTTGTATGCGAGACTCTTTGGAATCTTGGCTCTGCTGTAAACTCCCTTGTATTCGTAGAAGCCCCTACCTGTCTTCATTCCGAGCTTACCCTCTTTGACCATCTCTTCGATTATCTTCGAAGGTTTTATCTTTACACCCCTCTTCACAACCTCGTTCATCACATAGTAAACCACATCAACTCCGCTGAAGTCCACGACCTCAAGAACACCCATCGGCAAACCCAGTCTATACCTCGCAGCGGCATCGACTTCTTCGGGCTTGTAACCTTCTTCAACAAGTCTCAAAGCCTCTGTAAACACTCTAAGATTTATCCTGTTCACAAGGAATCCTGGAACATCTTTCTCAACAACGACGTAGTCCATTCCTATGCTTTTTGCGAATTCAATTGTTTTCATTAGCGTTTCATCGCTCGTCTTTTCTCCTTTTATAATTTCGACGAGCTTTATTAGCGTTGGTGGGTTGAAGAAGTGCAAGCCGATAACCTTGTCCTGCCTCGATGTAGCCGATGCTATATCTGTGATTGGAATTGTAGAGGTATTCGTTGCGAGAATTACATCTTCTCTACAGTTTTCGTCAAGAACTTTGAAGACATCTCTTTTCACGTCTGTATTCTCAACCACGGCTTCAATGACAAAATCGGCATTTTTTGCCCCTTCAGTGAGATTCGTTGTCGTTTTAATCCTGCCAAGTACATCTTCTACTCTCTCCTTCAGCTTTCCCTTCTCTGATAGCTTTCTTAAGCTCCAGCCGATTTTCTGCATCGCCTTTTCGAGAATTTCATCTTTAATATCAACCAGAGTTACCTCGTGCCCCGCAAGTGCGCACACTTCAGCTATACCATGGCCCATCGTTCCGGCACCAACTACCAAAACCCTCATAATTTACACTTCTCCATTTCTCTTTCCTTCAAAACCCTTCGTAAAAGCTTCCCAGCAGGAGTTCTAGGTAAAGACTCAACAAATTCGACTTCCCTAATCCTTTTATATCCAGAAATGCGTTCCCTTACCCACTCAATTATTTCATCCTCGCTAATCTTACCACGGTATTCCGGCTTTAGAACGATGTAAGCCTTCGGTATTTCTCCAGCCTCTTTATCTGGCTTACCGATTACAGCTACATCTAGAACAGCTTCATGCTTCATCAGAAGTGCTTCGAGTTCGAATGGGGCTATCGTGTAGCCTTTGTATTTTATGACTTCCTTGACTCTGTCTTGAAAATGCAGGAACCCCTCCTCGTCAATGTATCCTATATCTCCTGTTCTGAAGAATTTTCTTCCCTTTTCATCATACCACCAGCACTCCTGATTCTCTTTCTCTCTTTTCCAGTAGCCTTTAAAGACGTTTGGACCTCTAATTACGATTTCCCCACTCTGGTTAATCCCTAGCTCTTTCCCCGTTTCGATGTCTACGATCTTTAATTCGATATCTGGAAGCGGGATTCCCTGAGTGTGGCTTTTATCCAGTCTCAGAGGAGGGTTCGTTGTCACCATTGGACTAGCCTCAGTCATGCCCCAAACCTGATTGTGGGCTAAGCGAGGATTGTTGCACTTCTCAGCGGCAACCTTCTTTAGCCTTTCAATCAGAACTGGTGCTACGGGCCAAGCGCCAGTAGCAAAAACTCTAAGATACCTCCAGTCGTAAGTTCTGTCTGAGTTTTCTAAGAAGTTGACGAGGGCATTGAGGGCTGGTGGAACTGCCCAAGTTACTGTAGCTTCGTATCTTTCTATGTTTTCGGCAAGTAGTTTTGGATCGAATCTACCCATGATAACGTAAGTTCCTCCACATCTGAGAAGTATGTTGAAAAACCCAAACTCTGCCATGTGAAACATAGGCATGCTGCCAACGTGCGTGTCAGCGTGACTTAGACCGAACGCAACAGCAAGTTGCAGTGCATTCGACACCAAATTATAGTGCGTTAGCATCACACCTTTTGGCATTCCAGTCGTTCCACCAGTATAAGGCAAAACTGCTAGATCTTCCTTCGGTAGAATTTTGGGTTTTTCGATCTCTCCAGTACCACTCTTTATCAGCTTTCTTAGTTCCCCGTTGCCGCAGGTAACGATTTTCTGAACCTTTGTCTTTTCCTTTATGTTCTCAAATACAGGATAGTTCAAATTGTGTATTATGATTGCTGTAGCTTCAGAATCATTTAAAATGTACTCCAACTCGATTTCTTTGTACATCGGATTTATCGGCACTACAACAGCTCCAATCTTCCAGAGGGCATAAACCGATACAACGTAGTCAGGAGAGTTGGGTATGCACACACCAACTCTTTCTCCTTTTTTTATGCCTATCTCGATCAATGAGCTTGCGAGTTTATCAGTAACGTCATCTAACTCTTTGAAAGTCATTTTTTCTTGTGTATCTATAGGAAACTTTGGTTCTGCGTAAACTAATGCAGTCTTTTCGCCATACTTACTTGCAGCGATTTCAAGTTGTTCAGCGAGAGTTATCTCTGGATAAAAGAGGGATGGAAAACCTATCCTATAAGCTACTTTGTCTCTCATTAGCTCTCTCACCAAAATTGTATATGTTTTAACATGATATAAATTTTACGATCTGTATTGAAAATTTTTTAAACTTTTTACATGTAACTTGTAACGATATGACGAATATTGACAAAATTCTTGCAGATAAAAAAACATTAAAAATCCTTGAAGGAATAGTAAAAGGTTTTACTCTTGAGGAAATAGCAAAATATGCAGGAGTTTCAACAAAAACAGCATTTAATAGAATTAAGTTACTTGAGGAAAAAGGTATACTACATAAAGACAGAAGAACATGGAAAATAGATTACCAGAAAGTTGGTATGGATACTATTGGTATACTACTAATTGCTATTCATAACGATATAGAGGGATATAAAAAGGTTGTAGAGGTTCTTGAAAAATTAGACTTTGTTGAATGTGTATATAACTTAATAGGCTCAAATTACAATCTTTTGGTCATAGTTAGATATAAAGATCTAAAGGAAGCGTCTAGAGAGCGTGAAAAATTCTACGAATGGTTACATAAAAAAGGAATTAAAGTCGATTCATATGCTGAGTTTATAGGAGAAACCCTTAAAGACCACAAGAGAACAATATTTGTGTACGATTAGTGTGATTAGCTATATTATGACATAAGGCAATGTCAAAATTCGAGGTGCCTTATTTCATCCTAATACAACATTTCTCGTTTTATCGCTTTTTCCTATTCAACGCTCAAAGTCGAAAAGTTCAAAGAATACTAATCCTTCGGGAATCAAGATTTTACAACCCTTTCAGTAGTTTAGATTTTAGGAGTTCTTCGCTTCAGAAATTAGAGAAAAATAATCACTTATATACTTCAACGAGGCTTGGGGAGAATTCCCCAAAACTTTTTAGGTTTCATTTTTCTTTTTTCGAGGAAGTCTTTACCTCTTTCCTTAAACTCCTCGGATGCCCATATGAAAGCCGTAAGATCCCTTGCTAT
>Ga0190326_1000071_pt1 | contig 14688 bp, 17 predicted proteins | sample 4870111112_MG_FD_165049 | JGI IMG/M metagenome (GOLD analysis project Ga0190326, IMG submission 165049) | Hydrothermal vent sediment bacterial communities from Southern Trench, Guaymas Basin, Mexico - 4870-11-11-12_MG | ecosystem: Environmental > Aquatic > Marine > Hydrothermal vents > Sediment ... | reverse complement strand
TTAACGACATCATGTATCCCGGCTATCCTAAATGGACGGTGGATGAGATAGATTGGTGGAATGTAGAGCCGTTTTCAAAGATAGTGAAGTGAGTTAAAATCCCAAACCTTATAAAACTCAAAAAAATAGTTAGGACGTGAGAGCTGAAATCAAAATTGATGGGATTGATGAGGCCATATTTAAAAGCATAAAGCAGGAGGAAAAGGAAGCCATAAGCAGGGCAAAGGTTTATCAATCTGGGGAAAAGCTGGTATTAGAAATTGAAGCTGAGGATGTTTCAGATTTAAGAGCAGCCATAAACTCTTGGCTGCGACTAATCAAAATGTGTGTAGAGGTCGAAGAGGTGTTGAAAAATGGGTGAACTTCCCCCGCAAGTTCAGAATCTGGTTGCGCAGCTTCAGCAGTTGCAACAGCAGTTGCAGGCTGTAATCACTCAGAGGGCGCAGGTTGAGGCTTTGCTCAGGGATACTGAGCAGGCCTTAGAGGAGCTTCAGAAGGTTGATGATGACACACCCGTTTACAAGGCTGTGGGCAACGTGCTGGTTAAGGAGAAGAGAGAGAATGTGATAAAGGAGCTCACAGAGAAGAAGGAGACCTACGAAATAAGGATAAAAACCTTGCAAAGGCAGGAGGAGAAGCTGAGAGAGAGATTTGCCGAGACGCAGCAGAAGCTGCAGAACATGCTCAGTCCTCAGGCAGGATAGCGTCGAGGATTTTAGAAAGCAATTTTTTATCAATTTCTCTGCTTATCCTCAAGAATTTCCCCTCGTAGGCAATGAAACCTTTTTCAAATCGCCATGCGGTTTTGAACGGGTGTAGCTTAATCCTGTTTGCCCCAAATGATTCGAGGTTCACCGCCTTAACGTCATTTTCAAGCTTTACCGTGAATGAAAGGTCGTCCCCCACCGCTATTACATTCTCATAGATCTCTCTCATTTCCGTCTGCAAATCCCACGGCTTCCAGTCCTTCTCGTTGGCCTTGTCGTAGAGTTTAAGTATAACCTCTTTCATGCCACCACTGCCACAGCAGTTTTAAAGCCCTTTTCTTACTTCTTCTGTGAAACTCTGCAGAGAATGCTACAGCATCATCGGTGAAGGGATAATTGCTGAAAACTGCGAAGCGTGCTGCAATGCCTTGGACAAAGCTGAGGAATTTGCAGAGGAAATTGTGAAGGCAATGTCCGTTTATGAGTTCGAGACTTTCAACGTTGGGAGCAGGGTGTGGGGGAGTTTGAAGGCGTTGCAGGAGTATCTTTCATTAAAAGGGGTTGAATATGAAATAAAGCAGAGGTTCAATGCAAAGCTGGCGATGGTTATTGAGAAGAGCAGTGGGAAGAAGAGGAGTCTTAACCCGCACATAAACGTCCTTTTTGACCTCGAAACTTTCAGATTTGACCTCCAGATAAAGCCTGTGTATATCTATGGGAGATATCTCAAGAGGGTGAGGCACATCTCACAGACAAGGTGGCTTTGCGGTTACTGCAAAGGCAAAGGCTGTGAGGTGTGCAATTTTACCGGAAAGAGGTACGTTTCGTCGGTTGAAGATTTAATCGCCGCACCAGCAATAAAACTTTTCCAGGCGAGGGATGCGAAGCTTCACGGAGCGGGGAGGGAAGATGTGGATGCGAGAATGCTCGGCACAGGCAGACCATTTGTGCTTGAAGTAATCGAGCCGAGGAGAAGATTTGTGGATTTGAGAGAGCTTGAGAGGGCAATAAATGCACAGAGGTGGGTCGCTGTTCGCGGGCTTGAGTATGTCGATTCAGATAAGGTGAAAGAGGTAAAAATGGAAAGGCACAGAAAGAAATACAGGGCAAAGATTGTCTTTGAGGAGGAGGTTGAAAAGGAGAAGCTTATTGAAGCTCTTGAAAGCTTAAAGGGAGAGATAAAGCAGAGAACTCCAACCAGAGTGTCTCACAGGAGGTCAGATAAGGTGAGGATACGGAGACTCTTCGATGCTAGGCTGATTCACCACACTGGCAGGGCTGCGGTCGTGGAGTTTGAGGCTGATGCTGGGCTTTACATCAAGGAGCTTGTGAGCGGAGACAATGGCAGAACCACTCCAAGTTTGGCGGAAAAAATAGGAGTCCCAGCTAAGGTGGAGAGGTTGGACGTTATTGCAGTCTCTAACTAACATCAACAAGCCTGTAGTTCTGAGTTCCCAAGCCGAGTTCTTCACGTAATCGAGCATCCCCTCAGCATCCGTCCAGTCCCAGAACTTCTTATCCTTAAGCAGCGCACCGCTAAGATTTTCAGCCTGCTTGTACAGATCAACACTTGCCCTGTCAATCGCAAGAATGTGCAACGCAGCCGACTCCAACGTTCTTTATGCTTCCTCCGAAACCAGCCTGTATGTGCAGCTTTGAGAGTCTGATGCGTGTAGCTGTTCTCCTCAGCTATATTTATTCTTCCCACAGCCGTGCATCTAGGCCTTAGCAACCCCAAACCGGTCGTTTCGGTAACGAATGGCCTTCCACCAGCCTCTATTACTTTCTCAACGACCGCCCTTATGAATACACTTCTGATCGCTCTTGTCGTCCCCTATCTCCAAAGTGAGCCTTAACAGCCACAACATCTCCCTTGGAAACTATGTCGAGAACTCTGCCATCGTCAATCAGCCTGCCTCACAACACTGATACACTTAGCAGATCTGTAACTGCCCTTACGTTTGTGTAAAAAACATCTTTCATACACTTTCTTGGAGCATCTTTCTAATTATTTCTTTTGCCTCTTCAGCGTTAAACTCATTTTTATCGAGAGGAATTGAAGACTTTACAACTCTAACTTTACCGTCTTCTCTCGTTTCTAAAATGTTGGGAAAATACATTGATATCGAAACTTCAACAGTCTTTTCGTGCGCATCCTTAACAAGTGTGAAAAGACTGTTCGACCTTTCCCTTTCCACTCTCACGAGCAAAGTCCTCAGGAAGTGAAGTATTCTCTGGTAGGTGTGGTAAACTAGCAATCCTGAAACTGAGTTCATAACAAGCAGGTAGTTTCCTTTCATGGAATCAAGGACTTTGCCTATAGCCAGACTTATCTCGTTGAGGTTGAGGGGGTTGGATACGACTATATCTCTGTTTCCCCCAGAATCTTTCCTTCCCCAGGTGTAGGTGTCTATAATCCAAACATCATCTCTTTTAAGCCTCTTTCTCACAAAATATGCACTGGAAAGGGTAGTAATCCAGACTACATTATCAAATTCCCGTGAGATGTCTTCAAGATACTTACATTTGCCCGTTCCCGGCGGGCCACTAATAAGTATATGCGTCATCTAAATTCCTCTCTGCTAGGTGTTGGCTTACGTGTCCAGATAGATTTTAAACTTTTACGCTTTTATCATTACCGATGAACGATGTTTTGCTCACGCCGGAGAGAGCAGCGATAGTGGGAAATACAGCTGTAATAGCTGACCTGCATCTTGGCTTTGAAAACGTTCTTCAGGAGAAAGGCTACGCTGTGCCAAGGATGCAGCTGAAGGAAATTAAAGATAGGGTAAAAAGTATTATCAAAAAATATAATGTTGACAAAATTGTAGTGGCTGGTGATCTGAAACACGAGTTCAGCAGAAATCTGCCCTACGAGTGGGAAGACGTTAAAGAGTTCATAGAATCTGTTGACGTTGAGCTTGAAGTTGTGAGAGGAAACCATGACAATTACCTAGCAGCAATTCTTGCCGATTATGGAATTGAGTTAAAGGAGATGGTGAAAGTTGGGGACTACGTAGTCATTCACGGCCACAAAGAATTTGAGGGGGAGAAAATTATTATGGGTCACGAACATCCTGCTGTTAAAATAAGGGTGAGGGGCGCGCTTTACACTTTTCCCTGCTATCTCGTTGCTGACACCAGCAAAATTGTTCTGCCAGCTTTCTCACCTCTGATGGGGGGCAGTGATGTTTTGCAGGAGAACTTTCTGTCCCCCATCCTTCAAAAAGCGAAAAAGATTGAGGTTTACGCAGTTGAAGAGGAAGTCGTTTATCTTGGAAGCATTGAGGATTTAAAAAAGGTGGTATAATTCAGGCTATTCAGGAACGTCGAGCCCTATGGTTTTTCTGTACCTCATTCCCGGAAAGCTGATTTTTTCAATAGCCGAGTAAGCTTTACTCCTTGCTTCCTCAACAGTTTTACCTCTCCCAACCACCGTCAGAACTCTACCTCCTGTTGTCACATACCCGTTGGTTTTGGCAATGCCGTTGGCATATATGATTGCCTCCTTCATTGCCTCCTCTAAGCCAGTTATTGGCTGGCTGGTGTAGTGGTCGGAAGGGTATCCCGGCTTCAACCCTTCTCTGCCTTTCAGAGCACCGCTTACAGCACAGACTGCAACACAGCAGTCATTGCTGAACTCTACATCTACCTCATCAAGCCTGCCCTCAACGACCGCCATCGATATCTCCGCAATGTCACTCTTCAGTCTTGGAAGCTTCGCTTCAGCCCCCGGATCGCAATCTCTCACGTTTATCTCAAGAACCTTTGGAATCAACTCCCCACCCTCTTCAACGAGCATGATGACAGGATAAAGCACACCCTTGAACACTTTACCCTCAATCTCCTTAAACTTCTTTATTACTGGCTCCACAACCATATCCATTATTTTTTCTTCAATCTCCTCGTTTACGTCTGGATGCGGACTCACAGCCCCCATTCCGCCAGTGTTGGGGTTGATAAGCTTCCCTTCCTTGAAAAGCTGTTCTATCTGATCCCTTGTGTAGAACTTCTTTGTCAAGCCAATGTAAAAGTCCCTCAACCCCTCTATGTCGTCGCTATCAAAAGCCCTCTTATAGTCCCTAGCGTGACCGAAGGGCTTCACGGTTTTCCCGTCAGTTATTGCAGTGAATGCAACCTCAATACCCCTCAATCTCTCCTCGATCACTATCCTGTTCCCCGCCTCACCAAACTTTTTCTGAACCATGATCTCGTCCACAGCCTTCAAAGCCTCATCAACGGAATCGCAGACGTAAACACCCTTACCTGCCGCAAGTCCGTCAGCCTTAACAACAATCCCGTTGTCAAACTTCTCTTTTATGTACTCTTTCGCCTCCTCTGGATCATCGAAGTTGGCATACTCTGGAATTGGGACTCCAATTTTCTTCAAAAAATCCTTTGCCCAGCATTTGCTTGCCTCTAAAATTGTTGCCTCCTTCTTCGGCCCTACTGCTGGAATCCCCTCCTCTTCAAGCCTGTCAACCAAACCTAGGCTCAGCGGCTCTTCGGGGCCTATGCAGGCGAGATCGACCTCATATTTTTTTGCAAACTCCACTATTTCGTCTATTGCCCTGATTGAGGGGATGTTCTCATTGAGTTTTGCGATTTTACACTTTTCGAAAAACTCACTACCTCCATTTCCAGGTGCCACGTAAACTTCTTTAACCCGCTCACTTCTTGAAAAAGCGTGAGCTATTGCATTTCCCCTGCCTCCTGCATCAACCACGAGAACCTTCATACCGTTTTTTATCTCTTCGATTATATTCGGTTTTCGGTCAATAAAAGCGAGCAAATAATTAATCTTCTTTTTTAATTACAAATTCTACCTGTGTAAAAATAACAAAGCTTAAATACGATTTGTTGAGGCTTTCGATTGTCTTTAAAGTTAAGAGTTTGATCAAGGTGGTTACCATGGATAGGACAGAAATTCTTGAAAAAATTAAGCAGACAGAGATTAAAGTTGAAGAGGCTATTAAGGCTGCAGAGGAAGAAAGGAAGAACAAAATTCTTGAAGCTAAAATGAAAGCAAGAGAAATTATTGAGAGTGCCGAAGCAGAAGCGGCAAAAGTTAAAGAGGAGATACTTAACAACATAAAAGCAGAGATAGAGAAAGAGAAAGAAGAGATAAGGCAAAAGAGAGCAAGAGAAATAGAGGACTTCGAGAAAAAGGGAAAGGCCAACATAATGAAGGCTGTGGATTTTCTCTATAACGAGTTTGTAGGGATGGTGGAACATGCTTAAGCCGGAAAAGATGGTTAAAATTTCAGTAGTGGGGCCAAAAGAACGGCTTGAGTATGCATCAGAAATCCTGCACAAAGTAAACCTTCTTCACATTGAAGATCCAAAAGAGGCAGAGCATTTCAGAATTGGCGAACCACTGGAAAAAGCTTCTATTATATCACGTACTCTGGTGCAGCTCAGAAGCTACATTTCTTACCTGAAAATTGATCCGGGCAGAATCGCTCCAAAGAGAAAGTACAGGTCAAAGGAAATTGAAGAGATGCTCAGCAGAAAGCTTGAAGAGTACCAAGAGCAGATTGGAACTAAAATCGAGGAGAATAGGAGCATCGACGAAAAGATCAGATCTCTAGAAGACGAACTAAGAATAATTGAACCCCTAAAGGTGCTTGGAATACCTTCGAGACTTCTGAAAGGCTACAAGAACTTGCGATGTTTTGTTGGGTTCGTCAAGGAGAACCCAGTTGATGAACTGAGTAAGATAACAGACAAGTTTGACGCTGTAATCAAGGAGTACGAGAAAGAGCTGTTGGTTGCAATCTTTGTAAAGGCAGAATACGGCGACGAATTCTTCAGAACACTTCAGGCTTATGGGTACAGAGAGCTGCCAGTTCCAGACATTGAGGACTACGATGCTAGAATAAATGAGATTGAGAGAGAGAAAGAGGAGCTTTTGAACAGGAAAAAACAGCTTGAGACCGAGATTGAGGAAATTAAGGTAAAAGAGGCAGATCTGCTGCTCGCTATTGAGGAGTACCTCAGCACCGAGCTTGACAAATCCGAACTGCCTTTAAGGGCACTCGTTTCAAAGTATACATTTGTAATCGTCGGATACGTTCCAGCCAAGCAGCTGGACAGATTCAAGAGCGAAGTGGAGAAGGGTGGCAAAATCGTGGTTGAAGTGATTGAGGAGGAAGAGGAGGGCGTTCCACCGACCAAACTCAGTAATCCTGCAGTAATCAGAGATTACGAGCTTCTCACCACCACCTATGCGACACCCAAATACAAAGAAATTGACCCAACCGCGATAATGGCTATCTTCTTCACGATATTTTTCGGAATGATGCTGGGAGATATGGGTTACGGTCTTCTTATAACAATACTCGCACTCTACCTCAAGAAAATTTTCAGGACAGAAGGGTGGCAGAAACTTCTGAACATTGCAGTCTACTGTGGCATCTCATCCATCATCTTCGGTTTCATCTACGGAGAGTTCTTTGGACCGTTCATAATTCCTGGAATGGAGGAGCCATCGAAGGTACACTTCCTTGGCGATGCCCTTTCAGCGCTCTACACGTTCAACCATCATCACCCGCTGTTCGACAGGGTAGAGGAATTCGGTGTTAAAGCACTGCTGTTCATCGTCCTTCTAATCGGTATGATTAAGATGCTCTGGGGCTTTGCACTTGGATTCTACAATGTCTACGTGGAACACGGAATGAAGGAGGCAATTTACGAAAAAGGTTGCTGGTTCATCGGTGTCCTCGGCTTGGTGATGCTCATATTCGGATTCAGCTACAACCTCGGAATTTTCACATCACCACCAGAGGAGGGCTTCGGGAAGCTGCTTCCAGACAACCTCTACATACTGGGAAGCTACACTGTTGAAGAGGGGAGAGCGGTTCCACTGCCAATTCCAGGCTTGGTGGATGGATGGCAGGCGGGAGTCAACATCTTCTACCTACTGGCGCTACCACTGCTCATTGTCTGGTTCGTGATATTCCTGAAAGCAGAGATTCCGAAGATGGGAATTTTTGGAATCATAATGGCAGTAGAGCTGCTGACATGGTTTGGACAGATTATAAGCTACGCTCGATTGCTTGCCATCGGCCTTTCATCGGTCTACATAGCCTTTGTTATAAACTACCTCAGCATCAAAATAGGAACACCACCTGGAATGGCACTGCTACCAGTTGCAGTGATTCTGCTAATAATAGGGCACGCAGGAAACCTGCTGCTCGGAATACTCGATCCCGGATTACAGTCACTGCGATTGCACTACGTAGAGTTCTTCACCAAGTTTTTTGAGGGTGGAGGTAAGGAGTACTCTCCGTTCGGGAGAGTTAAAAAGTTTTTGGAGGATTGAAGGAGGTGGTTAGAAATGGTTGATGCCCTGATAAGTGATGAAGCGTTCATAAAGGGATGTGCCGCTGTAGGAGCTGGACTTGCTGTGGGTTTGGCAGGCATTGGTGCTGGTGCTGGTGAGAGCGGTATTGGTGCTGCCGCCGTAGGAGCGATTGCAGAGGACAGAGGCTTCCTTGGTCTGGGTCTGCTGTTCACAGTGATTCCAGAGACCATCGTTATCTTTGGTCTCGTTATCAGCTTCATACTGATGTTCGCCTACGGGTGAATGATGGGAGAAGGGTTTGTCCAAAAAATCGCAAGGAGGATTGCGACGGAAAAGAATGTAGAGAGGTTCGTCAAATACTACTGGATAGTATCGACATTCAGACTCTCGCTTGGCGCTTCAATAGCGCTCTTGATATTATTTTTTGGATACAGGTTTGAAGACACCGTAAAATGGATCGACGTACTGTTAGGAGGTGGTTAGAAATGGTTGATGCCCTGATAAGTGATGAAGCGTTCATAAAGGGATGTGCCGCTGTAGGAGCTGGACTTGCTGTGGGTTTGGCAGGCATTGGTGCTGGTGCTGGTGAGAGCGGTATTGGTGCTGCCGCCGTAGGAGCGATTGCAGAGGACAGAGGCTTCCTTGGTCTGGGTCTGCTGTTCACAGTGATTCCAGAGACCATCGTTATCTTTGGTCTCGTTATCAGCTTCATACTGATGTTCGCCTACGGGTGAAGAAGATGCCCCTTGAACCCGTACTGGAGGAGATACAAAAAAGAGGCGATGAGACAGTAAGGGAGATAAAGGAGGAGGCGGAAAAAGAGGCTGAAAAAATAATAGAGGAGGCTAAAAGAGAGGCAGAAGAGATTCTAAAGAAGGCAAGATACGAGGCAGAGAGGGAAGGAGAAGCTCTTAAAAAGCAGGAAATATCTGCTGTTACACTTGAAATGAAAAGATTGCTGCTGAACAAGCAGAAGGAGATAGTAGAGCAGGTGTTTGATCTTCTTAGGCAGAAAGTGCGCGACATGGATGAAGGGACGAGGAAGGAGATCATTAAAAAGTTGCTGAGCAAAAATGCCTCACCCGGCATGCTTGTGTATTCAAGAAAAGAGGACGAGGGAATTGTCAAGGACGCTACAAAGGAGCTGAAGCTCGATATCAACTATGCAGGAAACATCGAATGTATTGGTGGGATAGTGCTTGAAGACCCCAAAGGGGAGGTGAGGATCAACCTTACATTCGATGAATTGTTGAATCAGGTTTACGAGCAGAAGTTAGCTGAAGTCTCGAAGATCTTGTTCGGGTGATCACAATGATTTCGAGGACGAAGGCTGCCTACGCTTACATAGTCGCCAGAACAAAAGTTATGAAGAGTAGACTGCTGAAGGCAGAGGATTTCAGAAAGCTCTTGAACATGTCCTTCGATGAAATAATCAGGTTCTTGGAGGAGACCGAATACAGGAAGGAAATTGACGAGGTTGGCTACAAATACTCAGGGCCTCGCTTGCTCGATTATGCTCTCGCCTCAAATCTTGCAAGAACCTACAGGAAGATACTTCAGGTCTCCTTTGGAGAGGCAAAAGATCTCATCAGGGAGTACTTAAAAAGATGGGATATCTGGAATATTATCAACATAATTAGAGGCAAAAATGCTGGTGTGCAACCAGAGATAATAGAGGAAACTCTTGTTCCAGCAGGCGAGTTCGGTGAAGAATACCTGAAATCGCTGATAGTTAAAGAAGTGGAAGAAATAGTCAAAGAGATGGAGGGCACAGCTTACTACGAAGCCTTATCCAAAATTGGCTCAGCCCCCATGAACGTGGTTGAGGATGAAATGTACAAGGCTTACTACAGAAGAATAGTCGAGATGCCTGCAAGGGAGTTTGAAACAAAGCTCTTCGTAAACTTCATCAAAATGGAGATCGACATAAGAAACATAAAGACGATTCTCAGGTTGAAGATTGAAGGTTCATCAACGGAGGAGATTCTGGAAAGGATAATACCCGGTGGATACGAGCTGACAGAGGACGAGGCAAGAAAGCTTGCTGCAATGTCCTTTGAGGAGATAACGAAGTCCTTGGAGGGATACTGGTTCTGGAGAGAGGTCGAGAGTATCACGGAGGAGCTTTCGGAAGTTGAGGTCAACTTCGACAAGGCTTGGATTTCTGCAATTGCAAAGAGGGCGAGCAACTATCCGCTGAGCGTACTGCCAGTTCTGCAGTACATGGTTCTTAAAAAGGTTGAAGTGGACAACCTCAGAATACTCGGCTGGGGTAAATACTACGGCTTGCCAAATGAGGAGATTGAGAAACAGATGGTGATATTATGAAGAAGTTGGCGGTAGTGGGAGATCCAGATTTCACAATTGGCTTCATGCTTGCAGGAATCTCAGACATATACGAAGTGGCAAGCGATGACGAAATAGTTAAGGCTGTTGAGGATGTTTTAAGTAGAGATGATGTTGGTATCGTGATTATAAAGCAGGAGTACTTGAGAAAACTCCCTCCTGCTCTCAGGAGGGAGATTGATGAAAGGGTTGAACCCACCTTTGTTTCTGTAGGAGGAACGGGAGGTGTGGAGGAGCTTAGGGAGAAAATAAGAAAGGCGATAGGTGTTGACCTATGGAAGTGAAAGAAGCTGGATATGTAGGAGAAATTTATAGGATTTCCGGACCCCTCGTCGTTGCAGAGGGACTCAAGGCCAGAATGTACGACCTCTGCAAGGTCGGTGAAGAGGGGCTGATGGGAGAGGTTGTAGGTTTAGTGGGAGAGAAGGTCCTGATTCAGGTTTACGAGGATACACAGGGCATAAAGCCGGGTGACAGGGTAGAGAACACCGGAATGCCACTCAGCGTTGAACTCGGACCTGGCTTGATAAGAAACATCTACGACGGTGTGCAGAGACCCTTGCCTGTGCTCAAGGATGTCAGTGGAGATTTCATAGGGAGAGGTATTGAGGCTCCGGGCTTGGACAGAAAGGCGAAGTGGGAGTTCAAGCCGATTGTGAAGAAAGGGGACAAGGTGAAACCCGGTGAAATCATCGGAACAGTTCAGGAGACTGACGTTGTGGAGCATAAGATCCTTGTTCCACCGAACGTGAGAGAGGGTGTAATTGCCGAGATTTACGAGGGTAGTTTTACTGTAGAGGACACTATAGCTGTCCTTGATGACGGCACAGAACTGAAACTCTACCACAAGTGGCCTGTGAGAATTCCGAGACCATATGTGGAGAAGCTCCCGCCAGTTGTGCCGCTAATAACCGGTCAGAGAATTCTCGACACGTTCTTCCCGGTTGCTAAAGGAGGTACTGCTGCAATTCCAGGACCTTTCGGAAGCGGTAAGACTGTGACCCAGCATCAACTGGCAAAATGGAGTGATGCGCATATTGTGGTTTATATTGGCTGCGGTGAGCGTGGCAACGAGATGACAGAGGTTCTTGAGGAGTTCCCGGAGCTTGAAGATCCGAGAACTGGAAAGCCGTTGATGGAGAGAACCGTCCTTGTTGCCAACACATCCAACATGCCCGTCGCTGCAAGAGAGGCTTCGGTTTACACCGGAATCACAATTGCAGAGTACTTCAGAGACATGGGTTACGATGTGGCCATTCAGGCTGACTCGACAAGCAGATGGGCAGAGGCAATGAGAGAGATTTCCGGAAGACTTGAGGAGATGCCCGGTGAAGAGGGTTATCCCGCTTATCTGGCATCAAGACTTGCAGAGTTCTACGAGAGGGCTGGAAGAGTGAAGACGCTTGCAGGAAATGTCGGGAGTGTTACTATTGTTGGTGCAGTTTCGCCGCCGGGTGGTGACTTCAGTGAGCCCGTTACGCAGAACACCCTCAGAATCGTGAAGGTGTTCTGGGCTCTTGATGCGAAGCTTGCTGCAAGAAGACATTTCCCGGCCATAAACTGGCTGCAGAGCTACAGCCTCTATGTTGACACTCTTAAAGACTGGTTCGCCGAGAACGTCAGCGAGGAGTGGAATGAGCTCAGGAGATGGGCTATGGAGGTGCTGCAGGAAGAGGCTAATCTCCAAGAGATAGTGCAGCTCGTTGGTAGTGATGCGCTGCCCGAATCTCAGAGGCTGTTGCTTGAGGTTGCAAGGATCATCAGAGAGGTTTACCTTGTGCAGTACGCATACCACCCCGTTGATACATACTGCAGCGTCGAAAAGCAGTATGACATGTTGAAGGCCATAAAGCAGATCAACGACTGGTTCTTCAAAGCACTTGAGGCAGGAAAGACTGTCGATGAGATTGCAGGGGTCGAAGGACTTGAGGAGTTTGCCAGAACAAAACTCGAGGAGGACTACAAGCCAGCATTGGAGGCTGCATTGGAGAAAATTAGAAAGAATCTGCTCGGAGAGTGATGAAAATGAAGGAGTATAAGACCATAACCCAGGTTGCAGGACCTCTTGTTTTTGTTGAGAAGACTGAGCCCGTAGCTTATGGAGAGCTGGTCACCATAACGCTTCCCGACGGGTCAACGAGGAGAGGACAGGTTCTGGACACATCCAGAGATGTCGTCGTTGTTCAGGTTTTCGAAGGTACCAGAGGAATTGACACCTCAAGCACTGTTAGATTTACGGGAGATATCGTCAAGCTGAACTGCGCACAAGACATGCTCGGTAGAATTCTCAGCGGTTCGGGTGAGCCGATCGACGGTGGGCCAAAGATAGTGCCTGAAGAAAGAAGGCCTATTGTTGGTGCGGCAATCAACCCCTATGCAAGGCAGTATCCGAGAGAGTTCATCCAGACGGGCATTTCAGCCATAGACGGAATGAACACACTCGTCAGAGGTCAGAAGCTCCCCATCTTCAGCGGTTCAGGTTTGCCGCACAACGACATTGCCCTGCAGGTTGCAAGACAGGCAAAAGTTCTCGGAGAGGAGGAAGAGTTCGCTGTTATCTTCGCAGCTATGGGTATCACGTACGAAGAGGCCTACCAGTTCATGAAGGAGTTCGAGAGGACGGGTGCGCTGGAGAGAGCAGTTGTGTTCCTCAACCTCGCCAACGACCCGGCTATCGAGAGACTGCTGACACCAAGAATGGCGCTGACAGCAGCAGAGTTCCTTGCCTACGAGTACGACCTGCACATTCTGGTTATCCTGACAGACATGACGAACTACTGTGAGGCTCTGAGAGAGATCTCTGCGGCAAGAGAAGAGGTTCCGGGAAGAAGAGGCTATCCAGGTTACATGTACACCGACCTTGCCACAATATACGAGAGAGCGGGGAGAATTAGAGGAAGGAAGGGGACAATTACCCAGATGCCAATCCTCACAATGCCCGGTGACGACATCACCCACCCAATCCCAGACCTGACGGGCTACATCACAGAGGGACAGATAGTTCTCAGCAGAGAGCTTCATGCCAAGGGTATCTACCCGCCAATAAACGTTCTGCCATCACTCAGCAGGCTGATGAAGGAAGGTATCGGGGAAGGATACACAAGAGAGGACCACCCGCAGTGGAACGACCAAATGTACGCTGCCTACGCTGAGGGTGTTGACCTCAGAGGTCTTGTGGCAATTGTCGGTGAAGAGGCATTGTCTGAGAGGGACAGGCTATTCCTGAAGTTTGCTGACGAGTTTGAGAGAAGATTCGTCCAGCAGGGAAGATACGAGGACAGAGATATCGAGTACACACTCGATCTCGGATGGGAGCTTCTTGCAATGCTCCCTGAGAGAGAGCTGACCAAGGTAGAAAGAAAGTTCATTGAGAGGTACCACCCCAAGTACAGGAAGGGAGAGGCAAAGGCTGAGGAGGCCGCTGAAGAGGCCTCCTGAAAACATTTTTAGAGGTGACAGGGATGGCAGAGGTTCAACCGACACGAATGGAACTCATAAAACTCAGAAGAAGAATAAAGATGGCAACTCGCGGTCACGCACTGCTGAAGATGAAGAGAGACGGACTCATCATGGAGTTCAGGCAGCTTCTTGAAGAAGCAAAGGAAGTCATAGGGGGGATGGTGCAGAAGTATGAAAAAGCCCAGAACAAACTTGCTCTGGCCATAGCCGTTGACGGGATTGTGGCTGTAAGGTCAATTGCTCTATCTTGCCGCCAGATGCCTCCAGAGTTCAGCATGAAGAGGAAGAACATCATGGGCGTAGTCGTTCCGGTCATCAAGAGAGAACCAGTTAGGAAAAAGCCAACTGAGAGAGGTTACGGTATTCTGAGCACATCCACAAGAGTTGATGAGGCTGTTGAGGCCTACGAGGAGCTCGTTGATGCTGTACTAGAGGTTGCAGAAATTGAGACCACGCTCAGGAGACTAATTGAGGAGATAGAGAGAACTAAAAGGAGAGTTAACGCTCTCGAATACCGCGTCATTCCAACAATGGAAGAACTGGCGAAGTTCATCTCGTTCAAGCTTGAAGAGATGGACAGAGAGAACATCATCAGGTTGAAGAAGCTTAAAATGAAGAAGGGCAAGAGTTAAAACTCTTTTTTACTTTTACGTGGACGTGTCCACTTTTACGCAATCACAAGATTCTTAAACACGTTAAGAGAAGTTTATAAAAAGCCGGGGTTGCAGAGAGGTACTGCGCCAGCCTTGAGAGCTGGTGCCCGTAAGGGCTCCTGGGTTCAAATCCCAGCCCCGGCGTTTCTGAACGCTTGATATTAGATTTTGTAGATTTTGCCTCCAAGCCCTTCCCCAAAAATCGCAAACCAAATAA
>Ga0190326_1000070_pt1 | contig 14714 bp, 21 predicted proteins | sample 4870111112_MG_FD_165049 | JGI IMG/M metagenome (GOLD analysis project Ga0190326, IMG submission 165049) | Hydrothermal vent sediment bacterial communities from Southern Trench, Guaymas Basin, Mexico - 4870-11-11-12_MG | ecosystem: Environmental > Aquatic > Marine > Hydrothermal vents > Sediment ... | reverse complement strand
TAGCTACTGAAATCGTAAGGATAAGGCAGATAGTTATCAGTAACTTCTTCATTGCATTTTGTAATAACTCTAAGAAGAAAATACTTTCGATTAAAAACGCCCGGGCCGGGATTTGAACCCGGGTCGCAGGCTCGACAGGTTCAGAGGCTCAAGATTGCGGGGGATTATAATGGAATTGTCAGAAAAGGAGATAAAGATTTTGGAGTGCTTATTAGTAGGTCCACTGACAGCAAGCGACATAATTAAGAGGACGGGCATACCGAGATCAACGACATACCGGCTTTTAGACAAACTCGAAAACGGAAAACTGATTAGAAAGGAGAACGGGGCTTACAGGATTACAATACTCGGAAGACGACTTTTCGAAGGATTAGACGGTAATATTAGAGTTCACGCATGTAAAGTCGTCTTAGACGCCTTAGACGTAAACCTGTTTGTCGCAAAAGAAAAGGGTAAGGAAATTAAGATGAAAAATTGGAATTGTTACTACCTTAAATTGGACAAATACGGAATCAACGCAACCGCTCAGATAAACATAGCTGAAAAGACAACCGTAGTTTTACATCTACCTGAGTTCAGGACTAAGAATCTTCTCCATGCGATGCTGATAATACAAAATCTCACTGCTAAGTGTAGAAGGGCTTTGGAGATTGAAGGACTCATAACCGAAGAAGAATGGAAAAACTTCAGTTTTAAGGTTAAATACGCAGAATACGGCTTTAAATTACCAGAAAACGATCCATCAGAGCCTTATGAGATCGTATTTGATTACAACGCTCGTGGCTTATTCGGTGAGGAACTAGACTTCAAGGCTAAGGCTTGGATTGACGAATCTCCTGGCTACAAAGAGCTTGAAACAAATGATACTGTTTACGCTCATAAACGAATTATGGAGCCGATTTGGACTGAAGAAACACATAAGAGAACGGAAAGAATTGAAGCCATGATAATCGATGTTCGCAACCTCAATAAAGAAATGAAAATTCTTGTTGAAGACGTCCACAATGTCCTCTTTGGCTTTGATGATAGGTTTAATCAAACTCTAATGAGATTTAACGAGATCCTCGATAGGATTGAAAAAAGTCTAAACGATTACGAAAAAACGTTCAGAGCTTGGAACGAGATGATAACGAGCTTTACACAATCTCAAAAAGCCTTAAGCCAAAATATCATAGAACACATAAACCTCGTCTCTAACGTCTCAAATTACGCCGAAGAGGGCTTAAAGGCTCTGAAAATCTACAAGAACACGATTAAAGTTTTAACGATCTCCGTTTTAGTTTTGATCTGCCTTTTAATCGGGGTGACTTTATGGAAGGGAGCTTAGAACTTAATCCTTCTAAAATCAATCTTCTTCAAGGTTTAGGGGTGAAGATGGCTATGTTTTACGGTAGATGGCTTAAGCCGTTGATATGGTTTCTATCACCTTTTTGCTACGTTTACATCCTCTTGGAAGAAATTGTGACGAAATTGAAGAAATGGCAAAAGCAGTCATAATTTCATTACATAGCCTTTTTTGTTTCCGTTGGGTGGTATGAGGATGAATGAGATAGAATTTAATGAGCTTGTAGAGCGGTTTAAGCGGAAGTTTCCGAAAGAGTATTGGGTGAGGTGGTGTATGAAGAAGGGCATATACACAACTATTGACAAGTTGTCGGCGGAGGAATGTTTGAGTTGCCCTTATTACTTCAAAAACGGGGGAATATGTCATCCGATTTAAGGAGAAGATGGTTGAAAAAGCTGATAATCCTTCTTACATTCTTGATAATCGTCTTAATTCATCATTTCACGCATACATCCACGAACAGGCTTGAGATTTCCGCCGTAAATGGCTCGCATATTGTCATAAAGCTTGAAGTAATGAGCTTTGACAAGCCGGCAAAGCTTTGTTGGAAGGGTAAGGGTGTTAAAATCGAGTTTCACGACGTTAGAGGGAATATAATCGATAAAATTCCTCCGAATTCAACTATAACCGTTCATGCCCACGTTGACGTCTTTGAATCTGGAAAGTTCGAGATCTGGGTAGAAAATGGCGTAGTGCTTAATTATTCGATCATTTGATTAACTATAGCGGTTAACCAACCGAAGTGTTTTTATCTGACACTTAAAATTTGAATAGTGATAAGAGGATTTAATTCGATGGAGGATTTGAAACATGAAGATTTACTTCACCAAACACGCAAGAGAACAGCTTGAAAAGCGAGAAATCGAAGAAGATGTAGTTAAAGACGTTCTGGAAAAAACCCGATAAGGTTTACTACGATTTAAAGGAGGGAAACTTCGTAGCGGTTAAGAAAATCGGAGATATGCTTATAATAGTTGTGTTCGATGAAATGTCTGGAGGTTTTAAGGTGATAAGTGCGATAAAAAGCTCGAAGTTGAATATTCCCGAAAATAGGGTTAAAAGAGGTAGGTGGATGGAGATATGAAGGTTAGATTCGATCCCGAAGCAAACATCCTTTACATCTCGATTAAAGAGGAAAAAGTAAAGGACATGGAAGATATAGATGATGATATCTGGGTTGAATACAACGAAAAAGGCGAGATAATAGGAATAGAAATTCATCGAGCCAGAGAACTAGTAGTTCCCGAGATTTTGAAGTTTATCGATGCTGTAAAAAGCTTGAAAGCTTAAAGTTCTCTAATTTCTTTGAATAGCATGGATCTCATGAAATAGACAACCGTCAAGATTGCTAAAATTGAAGCATGCTCGTAACCACTCCGCAGGGCTACGATTAAAATAACTCCTATCACGGCTATTAAAAACAACGGGAATAACGTAACACTCTCTTTTGGCAGTTTAAAGCGTTCATTTTCGAAATTCCAATCTTGCCAAAACTCTACGAGCTTTTTATTAGCTAAAGCCCTTCGTTCATTTTTCACTCCGCAATACAAAGCGGAAATCTTACCCAATTTTATCAATTCATCAAGGAAAACCAAAACCTGCTTACTTGCATTCTCGAAATGATTAATAGCTAATTTAACCTTAAAATCAGCCTCCTTCAAAGCCCTAAACTTCTCAACATTGGTTTTAAGCCCTTTTTCCTCAATCCCTGCAACTATCAGAAGAGCTTTCAAAATATAAGAAGCTGTAGGATATTCAACAAAAACAAAGCTGTCATCTATGTGCTTTTTCAACTCTTCACACTCGAAAATTTTGAAGCTTGATGATTCACCTTTTGGTTGAGTCATAACCTCTGGTCCAGATGCGGGTTCTTGATTCGTTAGCTCTTTGGTCTTTTCATCGATTAATGCTCTATCATAATTTCCATTCAAAACCGCTAAAACTTTCAAGCCCTTTTCAGTTAAACGAGCTTTACCAACTCTCCACTCGATCAAACCTAACTCCTTCAACTTGTCCAGTTTACGATAGAATGTAGCCCTTGAGAAAGAGAATCCATTAGATTGGTAAACGTCGTGAGGGTTAACGTATTCCTCTCCAAATCTTGAGAGGATGGAGAACTCTTTGAGCATACGTAAGCCACCCTAACTTTCTTGCTACTATTTTCTTTCAAAAGCTCGTATAAATCTCTTCCTGTCCCTAAAAAGTCTCTGTCATCATAGGATATGATCAACTTATTTCGCCAAACGGATCTTTTGAGTTCCTTAACTCTAACGGTCTTGTGAACTATCTCTCTATCGACTTTCTGAAAGTCTAAGACTTCAACGTTTAAAATCTGCTCATCGTTGATTATCTTGAGTTTACCGTTCTGAATAAACCCTATTTTTGATTTGTAGTCAGTCCAAACAACTTTCACACGATCCAAGTCATGAATAACGCCATTCTCAATCCACGAGAGTCTAACCGTTACGTCGTTCTCCTTCGATAATTCGAAAATTCTCGTTAGCTCTGCTTTTTCCGTAACTACATAACCGATTAGCATCGAAGAAATTATCAAAACTCCTAAAAACGCAAATTCTGAGCTTGATGATGTCTTGATTCTCCAATTAGGCGGTAAAAGGTAGTAAACAGTCTGATTCGGATAAAACAGCTTAACACCGCTAACAGTCATCATATCTCCAATCAAATGACTAAAATAGGCTAAAAACCCAACCAAAGCTATTTTCAAGCCGAATGGTATTAAGAAGGTGCTTGCAACGATGGAACTGTACAGGGTATGTGTGTATGTCCTATGACCAATCCACTTCTTGAGGTAGATGTCTACGTCTAGTAAAACCGCAAAAGCTGAAACAACGGTATAAGCCAGATGAGATTCGAGTAAATCCACTAAAAAAGCAATCTCCACGACTTTAACTGTAAAGAAAGCCAAAGCGATGTGAGTGATCCATCTCACTTTACCACCTTTTGATTAACCATTGTGGTTAATCAGATCTTAATCTTATGAACTTCCTTGGCTAATTCATTCCAGCCTCAATCTTTCTTATCTCAAACGGAAACCAGTCTCCTAACTCCTCTCTGTGCTGTTCCAACCTGTAGAGCATGTTTTTGATAGCATTGTCCGATAGGTCCGTAGCTATAGCCAAAGCCCTCTGGCAGAGTTCACCATGTCTACAGTTGCACACATCCTTCTTTCTGAGATTAATGCAGTAATCGAGATTTTTCTTAATCTCTTCAGCCATCTGCAAAGCTCTCAGAACCTTGAGCCAGTTTACCAGAGCCATGATTAACCATTGCGGTTAACCACTATTTTAGCCTTTTGATTAACCACAGCGGTTAATCAAAGCTTTGAGATTAGTTCACCAGAGTAAAGAAGTTGTAACCGAGATTATAGGGACCCATAGTATATTCCCTTATAAAAATAAAAGATCTTATATCCTGGCTTAACTTCGAAGAGTTCTTGCCATCCTGGTTTTTTGATATAAATTTTGATAGGCATAGCAAAGAATAGCTTACGTCCTCCTCCAGGAAGGGGTACTTTATATGACTTAAAGATAGTTCCCCAATCGATCGGATTTCGAATATTGGTAATTGGGATAAGCCAATTTTGAGTTATATTCTCATTTGTGTTAATATCAAATGCCATAATAATAGCTCCATTAAGGCTAGTGTACTTAGGTAATCGAAGAAATGTATAATAATATGCATCCCATTCGTTAATTAATGCGTATCTAAGATCTAATACCGCAATTTTATAGTCTGCTTTAACTTTTTGTAGTTGATTATTGCTTTCCCAAAGGGCTTTCTCAATTTTATTAACTCCTTCATTGATAAAGTAGTCAATGGGACAGTAAACAACACCACAACTGTATTGAAGGTTTGATACCCTACGATATTCGTGAACGACTGGTATTAGAATGTCACCATGTCTTACAAGAGTAGCCTTTAGGAATCGACCGTAACCCATTACATCACTTAAAATCTTTACACTTTCGTAAAAGAGCTGATGAGGCTTAGTAGCTAAAGAAATAGTCTTAATTTGAAAAGCTAATACTTTTCCGTCAGTATAAGCTTTAACATCTGCATCTCCTGAGTTTTCGTGAAATTCTAAACTTAAATTTTCGCCTCCAATGTTTCTTGCTAATTTGAGTGTAAAATCAAGCGTAGAATTGATAGAATGAGCTCGATGTGGATACTTTTTTATAGCTTTTCGACATTCTTTTTCTAAATACTTGGGAAACTTTATACCTAATTCCTTAACTCTGGACAGCTTCTTTATTAAATCCATCTCTTAGATTGATGTTTTTGCTAAAAATAATAGTTTTGCCTTGCTGGATAGTAAAGCAATAATCAATGAGATTAATTAAAGGCTTTGAGATTCTAAAGAATGTTCGTTGCCGTGATTGGTTTAAGCTCGTTGCAGGATGTGGTAGAGTGCTATGTCACAGTTGGAACCTTCTTGGCTCAAAGCTCGTGTTTTACTTAGTGTTCTACTTACTTTTTACACTTAATCCTCTCTTGCCTTAGCTTTGTAGTTTATAGAAAATCTTTTGTATTATTATTAGTGGTGGAATATTTGTGAGTGAGTTCCAATGCATACTTAGAACGATAGACGAAGCTTTAAAACCCGAAGAAAAAGAAGAGATCAGAAGAATAGTCTACGAAGAATTAGAACATTTTATGGGTTGTTTAAGACAAAGTTTGCAAGATTTAGAGAAAAGTGAATCTATCGGACAATTAACGTTTAAAATGGAGAAGTTTTCGAGTATTTGTAGTTTGATGTATGATAGTATAATGCATAAAATATTTAAAAAGATTGATTTAATAGATTTAGCTGAAAGATTACGCTTGCGTGTACCATATCTTTGGCGCTATCCTTTAAATATCGTTTATAATTCGTTAAAAACATTTGTTATTTATATATTTGAAGATGCATTCGAAAAATTTCATGAAATGGCGATTGATGAAGCTATTTCGATTGCGAAACGTATTGGTAGTAAATTCGGATTAGATAACATAGGAATAACTGTTGGTATTTCAACAGGTTTAACAGGAATATCTTTTACGATACAATTTTCTCTTAACGTTGAAGTAAAATCAGCAGGTTCTAATAGTGACTGAGTAAATCTTAGATTCAAAAAAATCTGCAGGTCGAGATGTGCTAATTTCAACATTTAACTTCAACATTCTAACTATTTCTCTTCAAAATCTCTTACGACTTTTTTTCGTTTTTTCCGATCTCCATCCTTAGCCATAAGCCTGCATCGTTTTGACAACTTAGGTTTTTCGCCTTCGGCACACTTTCAGCATCTAATCAAAAAGAAAAGCATGAAAAAGCCCACTTTTTTGGTTTAGTGGGCAACGGGAGTTTTTAGTTTAGATCTTATTTGGGGCACTACTAAGCTCGCAACGAGGAGCGGGCTTATTTTCCAAAAATAAAAGGAAATTTTACAGCTTTCAGCTGAAAAACGTAAGAGCAAAACGATGACAATCGGCTATGGCTGGGTCTGGAGTTGTTTCGGAAAAAACGGAAAGGTTTGTAGTTTGGCAGATGGAAGAAGGAAAATGGATCGTCTTAAGTAAGGACAGCACATTTGGAAAGCCGAGGCAATACTGCGTAACACAGAATGGCTATAGATTCCTCTGTAACTGCCCACATTTCCTGAAGCATTGCGAAGATGTAAACTTCGCATGCAAGCACATCGTTGCAGTGCTTCAAGTACTAGGAACACAAACAGAGGTCAAGAGGATAACTAAGCAAACAAACAAGCTCGAAGATCGCATAAAGAAGCTCGAAGAGAAGATAGAGATGCTTGAGGCGGATGTCGCTTATGCAATCAATCCAGCAAACTTCTCCTAATTTTTTGAGGTGATCCAAGTGAAGTTTTACACTCCCTACGGCTGGAAAGGTGACAAGTACGATGAAACCAAGCACCTTCCAATCAAAGAAATCGCAAAGCTGATCAAAAAGGAGATTCGGAAGAAGTTTCCAGATATCAAGGTCAGCGTTAGATCAAAAGTCTATTCGGGAGGTTAGTCGATCTACATAACCATCAAAGAAGTTCCGTTCAGAGTGATAAATCCCAAGTGGAGACGGAGCATCTACGTCACCAGAAAATATACCAAAGAAGCAGAGAAGTTAATAGAGGAAATCGAAAAGATAGCCAACAGGTACCGTTTCAGCGATTGCGATCCGATGATCGATTACTTTCACACAAACTTTTACCTCATCGTTGAATTCGATTCCAAATTAGAGAAACAATAACTTTTTAACCTATTTTTTCATCTTAATTGGGGAGGCTAAGGGTTTTGTGGAGTTGTTGTTACAACTCCAGACCCAGCCATCCCTTAGCCTTTCCGCCTTTTATGTTGAACATGATTAACCACTAAGGTTAATCAGAATGCTGAGATTAGGAGAATTATAACCTACCCTAAATAATAGTTATAAAAAATTAAAAAATTAAATTATTAAGAATTTATTGATAGTGTTTATTGCGATCAAAGTCATTGCTGTCATCTATTTTATCTTTATCAGAGGCCATGGTTTTATCTCCATCCTCAAATAGTCTTTCTAAAAGCTTTTTGTGGGCTTTAATTATATCAGAGAGGGATTCTAAAGCCTTACCGTGATATTCTATTGGTTTAATACGGGATTCAAGCTCTTTAATCTGATTACTGAACTGAGAGAATACTAGGGTAAAAATGTCTAAAAGTCCATCGGAATACCCTTTGAGAGCTAGGAGGATGGGAGACAGAGATATCGCTGGATAAAAAGACATTGTATTTTTGGAGAAGTTAAGAAGGTTTTTACATTGTAGTCCTAATCCCCAGCAGATAATAGAAAGCCCTTTTAAGATTTCTTTAATAGTTGGATCCTTTACATACTTATCTGCAAATGATTCTATGTTTTTAGCATGTCTTATGATGGTATCTACTAACTGAATATCATCATTTAACTTGTCAATAAATACTTTCATTTCAGGTCGACTTTCAAATTCCTGTTTAAGATAGATAATTAGCTCATCTGGCTTATCTAAAAGTTTCATGATTTTGGGTGTATCGACCATAGTCATTTATCACCTCCTTACATCATTTTTAAACACTTTTTCACGATCTTGCTCTTCTGAAGATTATTGAAAGTACTTGTACACCAAACCATAGTAGAAACAATCCAGTAATCCCTGTCATCAATATACCGAAATCATCGGAGTCCTTTCTGGACTCCTCCCTTATTGAGGGCAAATTCGTCTCCAATTTTCGTAGATTCTTATGGCTTTATCGCCCTTTACAATCTCAAAAACTCTGTCTGCCGTTTCTATGCACGCGTTTTCTATGTAAAAGATCTCCTTTGTTGTTCTACTCCCAGCTTTTCTTCTTTGAACAGGTTTCAAAACGACTTCACCCATATGCATCACCTCAACCTTAGGTACATAAGGTAAGATATATAAACCTTATGCACCTTAGGTTAATTGATGACAATGGAAAAGAAGGGTAAAGTAGTGTGGGTAAGGGAAGAAATCTACAACGTAGCAAAGGAACTCGTAAATAAAGGATTTGCGGACAGTATATCAGAGGTGTTCACCAATGCACTTTTAGAATATACAAAAAATAAAAAAATAAAAATAAATATAGAGGTGAAAAAAAGAGAGGCTCTTAAGGAGAGGTTAAGAGAGGTTGCCAGATTCCTTGAAGAGATTAGTAAAGAGTTATAGATAAAATTTTTATTTTATAAAAATCTATTTATTTAAAATTAAATTGTAGGATAATCTTCAATTATATTTTATTGTTATAGAAATGTAATCATTCAGTAGATTCACGTTATTCTAACATATCTTGGAATAGTTCATTTCTAACGTAGATAAGCGGGGTTAAATGCATCAAATAGCCTAAGACTAAGGTCTAAATCCGTAGATGTTGAAAATTTTTTAATATTACCTACTTTAATATTAATATTTTTCAACCATCTACATTTTACTTTATCAAATATAATAAACAAGTTCTAAAAATCTGTTTTTTGCAAAAATTAAATAACATTACATGATAAATTAGTGCGACGAGCTCATGCTCGTCATCCTTGAAATCGACGATGCTTTATACAACAAAGCTGTAGAACTCAGAATAGACCTTAGAACATTTGTAGAACTCAAGCTGTATGAGTATATAACGGGAAGGGAAAGTTTGTTGAGCTTTAAGCCCATTAAATATGAAGAAATCAAGCCAGAATTTGAAAAATGGCTTAAACAAAGAGTCAACAAGGAGACGGCAGATAGGTATCTAAAACATTTGGAAGGCTTAAAAGAAATAAGCGTTGAATCGATTTCCCGGCTGTATCAGAGTAAACCGACAAACAACATGGCTAAAGCCATTCGAAATCTCATCAACTTTTTAGAGGAGAAGGAACTCATAGATATCACAACAGCCAATAAATTCAGGAAAATAGCAAAGATCAGGAAAACAAAATCCGATAAAGTCGTTCCAACAAATGATGACATTTTCAAAGCCTACAGCTATTTTAAAAGTCGTCTGAAATTTGAGGATTATCTAATCGCTCTAATTCTGCTTTACAGCGGTGCAAGACTCAGCCACGTAGTTAAAATGCTCAAGGATTTCGATCCGAAATTTCTCGTCTTCAAAGATGGATTTGCAAGATATGAGATTGGCCACCTATCTGAAGGTTTCAAGGAAGGCTTTTGGATATATATGCCCGATTGGCTTGCCAAACAACTTAAACGCATGGACGTGAACAAATACGTAAAAGATGCAATCAACTATAAAGCCGAATCTGGAAGGACGGTTTCACCGAAGTACATACGAAAGTGGTTTAACAATCTCCTTGTTAAGTTAAAGATCGACAAAGATATTAGAAACTTCATTTTGGGGAGAAGAAGAGAAATTAAAGTTTCAGTTGAGGCGGATAACTATTTAGAACTTCTTGAGCATGCTGATAAGGAATACAAGCGGGTTTTGGAAAAATTCCCGTTTAAGTTCCATCTTTCTGATTAACCGTAATGGTTAATGAGACAGAGTGAGACTGATGCATGGGAATATCGTTCAGTCGAGAAATCAAACACCAATAACCATAACTGCTCAGGTTTAACAAAATTGGCTTTCATGTATTTTTATTCATTTTCAACTCTGATTAAGTCAGAAACCTAAAATTAGGCTCACTGGAAAAATATTGACTCCGTAAAATTTTTTCGAGTCCCAATTTCTCGGTGTATTGCATTAGAATGGGACGCAATTTGGGATTTTATAAAAATCTTATAAAAATCTCTCATAGTCCATTGATCTTCTTGGAAATCCTATCTAAGTTTGCCAAGGTACCCCTAACGTGTCTACCAATGAAATCGACATATTCGTCGAAAGCCTTTAAGAATTCTTCAATTTCTTGTTTAACTTCTGGATCAAGATCGGGGCGTTTTAAGAGTTGTTTCAGCCTTATATACCTTACAAACATCTGATTTCCAATTCTCAAACCTTCTGGGCTTGGCATATCGAAACCCTTTTAACTTTACAAATTATAAGTAGTTGTAGTTAGCGCCCGGGCCGGGATTTGAACCCGGGTCGCGGGCTCGACAGGCCCGCATGATAAGCCGGGCTACACCACCCGGGCTATAGAAGACAAGTACACTGAGACTTTTAAAAGTTTTGGTAATTCTATTTGCATCTCCTTTCGATAAAGCTAATCGTTTTTCTTACGATACCGTTAAGTGTTAGTATTTCAAACTCTCTTACCTTAGCTCTTCCCAAAACCCTTCTGAACACTATAATTGTTCTTTTCATTCTATGTTGTGGATACTGAACTCTCTTTAGCATATCCTTTAAATTCGATAAAAATACCTCTATTTGTTCTGATGTTGCAAATCTTTCAGATTGTTTCGAAAATCTAACCTTACTGAGGAAGTAGAGTATTATCGCAGCTGCATGACTAACGTTCATAACTGGATACTCCTCACTTGTAGGAATTTTAACAATCAAATGACATCTCTCAAGCTCCTCGTTTAACAATCCGTAGTCCTCTCTTCCAAATAAAACTGCAACTTTTCCAGCTTTTTTTAATGCTTCACACATCTCTTCTGGTGTAAGAATTGGCTTTCTCAGATACTTGTAATCTCCAGCAGAGATTCCCGTTGTTCCAACTATGATATTCATAGAATCTAAAAATGAAAAAAGGTCATCGATGATTATCGCATTCTCTATTAAATCAGATGCATGCATTGCAGTAGTTAAACACTCATCCGAAATGTTACAGTTGTACAAGCAAAGATTCTTAAATCCAAAGTTCTTGGCTAATCTTGCTATAAATCCTATGTTTTCTGGAATTTTTAGCTCAACCAGAACTATATAGACGTTCTTCATAGCTTTTTAAGTATTTCATTAGCCATTTCCATTGTTTTCAAATTTCCGCCCAGATCTGGTGTAGTCTTTCCTTCGGCTATCGTATCTTCAACTGCTCTTTCAATTTTAATCGCTTCGTTGATGTAGCCAAAATGTCTTAACATCATACAAGCTGATAGTATCATTGCCGTTGGATTTGCTATTCCCTTTCCAGCTATATCAAACGCTGCTCCATGAACAGGCTCAAATATTGCATGTTTTTCGCCAATGTTTGCAGAAGGAGCTAATCCTAAGCCTCCAACTAAACCAGCAGCTAAATCGGAAACTATGTCTCCAAACATATTAGTGGTTACGATTACATCAAATCTTTTTGGATCTGTGATTAGGTATAGACATGCAGCGTCGATGTAATACTCGTTAAATTCTATTTCTGGATATTCCTTTGCTATTTCTTTGCAACAATCTCTAAAAAGTCCACAAGTCTTTTTCATTACATTCGCCTTATGCAAAGCTGTAACTCTTTTCCTATTTTCTCTTTTAGCCAATTCAAATGCAAATCTCACAATTCTTTCAGATGCCTTTTTAGTTATTACCCTAATGCTTAAAGCTGTTCCATTAAGTTCAAATTCCAAACCTTTGTAAAGGCATTCTGTGTTCTCTCTGACTATTACTAAATCGACATCGTTGTATAGGCATTTAACCCCTTTTAACGATTTAGCAGGTCTTATATTCGCAAATGTTTCAAGTTCTTGCCTAAGTCTAACTATTACATCTGCAGCCGTTTCACCAGCAGCTCCAAATAAAACTGCATCACTCCTTTTACAAGCTTCAAGTGTCTCATCTGGTAGGGCTTTACCGTATTTCTTGAATGCTTCATCTCCTGCTTCGTAAAACTCGTATTTAATCGGCAGATTTAGGGAATTTAGTATCAGCATCGCTGCATCCATGACTTCCTTTCCTATTCCATCTCCGGGTATAACAACCACTTTTTTCATATATTTCGATCTCTTACATAGCTTTAACAGTTTTGTGTTATTATGATAAATGTCAAGAAAAAAAATGAGTCTCTAAACTTTCCTTAAAAATTCGGTAACTTATAATGTCGATAAACTTCTTAGCTCTCTTACTAAGTTTAACATAGAACGTAGTTCTTTTCGAGTTCTTTAGGATCTATCATCTTCTATCACCCTTACTTTGTATGCTTTAGAATTTTCTTCAAGCTCTTTTAATTCATTCTTGTTCAGTACCTCAAATAATCTTCTAATTCTTCTTAGCTTTTTGTCAATGCTTCCAAACTTTTTCTTATATCAATAAATTTTTATCGGTAAGATTGAAAGTTAATCGTTTAGGAATTGTAGTTAAAGCTAATCCGATCGTTAGTAGAACTACTGTGTATATTTTCACTTTTTTGAGTTTTTGAATTTGTAAATTTTAATACATTTTAATACACAAAAAAGATATAACTGAAAGAATAAGGTTATATGACTATACTGGGGGTTCGCCATGGCGAGGTAGAATCATCATACATAATATAAGAAATATAATTTTAATCTATGCTCTTGGATTTGAACCGGGTTCAGAACCCGGCTTTTAAAGCTGGCACAGTTCGATAGCGCCATAATCATAATATAATTTTATAAACGTTTAACTATGTCTAAAAAGCCTTTATCACCATTTGACGGGATTTGACCCCTCAGAATTGATTTCAGTCTCGCCACGGCGAACCTCCATACTAATTAAGTGGTAAGAATGGCAGTAGTTAGGGATCTAGTTAATATACTTGCAGAGATACCGCTTGAAGTCTGGAGTAAAATAGTCGAGAATGAACCAGAATGGCTACACATGAAGGGAATTCTTAGAAAGTATGAATTTAGCAGATTTGCAGTATTAATGATTACAGCTGGCTTAAACGATTTCCAGCTAAAAGGGAAAGCTGAAGTAGCTTACTGGCCTAAACTTAGAGAATTGCTCGATAAAAATGAAGTCCCAAGTTCTCTCAATGAAATGAAACATATTTTATCTGAATTTTACAAAAGAGAAAGATTTGCAAATCTAAAGCTCAAAAGGTTAAATCGTTTTTTGTCAAGTGAACTTGCAGTAAAACTCTGGAATGCTGAACCGAAAGATGTTGCGAGCAATTTTTTACGAATATGGCACGATTTAGCAACTACAATGAGACAAAACAAAGATGCAAAAACTATAGTATTTGCAATGAAATGTCTTGGAATAGCGTTGATTATGGCAGGAGAAAGTAACTTTAGATTTGAGCAGATTCCAATTCCAGTGGATTATAGAGTGAGGATATTTACTAAAAGGCTTGGTGTAAACGCGGAAACTGACGATGAAGTCAGAAGGTTTTGGAATAATGTTCTTGAAATGCTGAGAAAAGATGTTCCAATTAATATGATCCATCTTGATTCACTTATCTGGCAGATAGGCACTATGAGCAATAAGGAGATTATTGAATATTTCAAGAAGTTCGGTCTTGAGTCAGTTGGTGAGAAACTTGTGGAGGGGCTGAAATGAGACTTTGTGTAGTTCCCTGTGGAAGCTTGAAGATATGGGATAAAAATCCAGATGCTGGACCCGTTAAGGCGAGAGATGCGTATATAGGTTCTTTTGCCAAGACTTGCATTGAATATGCTGAAAAATTTTATCCCAACTCATACGTAATTCTTTCAGCAAAGTACGGATTTCTATTTCCCGACGAAGTAATCCCGGGAAATTACAACGTGACATTTAATGATCCAAAAACTAACCCTATAAGCGTTGAAGAGCTGAAAAAGCAGGCTGAACAGAAAAGATTGACAAAATACGACGAGATCGTTGTTGTAGCTGGAAGTAAATACGTTAAGATTGTAAAGAAAGTTTTCACTGGAAAGAAAATCATAACACCACTGAAAGGACTTAGAGGTATGGGTTCAATGATCTCTGCAATGAAAAAAGCTATAAGAGAAGAAAAAGAGTTATAATCAAGTCTGACTAATCAACTTCTTGCAATAATTTATTAAACCGCCACTTTCAATTATTTCCCTTA
>Ga0190326_1000069_pt1 | contig 14817 bp, 13 predicted proteins | sample 4870111112_MG_FD_165049 | JGI IMG/M metagenome (GOLD analysis project Ga0190326, IMG submission 165049) | Hydrothermal vent sediment bacterial communities from Southern Trench, Guaymas Basin, Mexico - 4870-11-11-12_MG | ecosystem: Environmental > Aquatic > Marine > Hydrothermal vents > Sediment ... | reverse complement strand
ATAGCAAGGGATCTTACGGCTTTCATATGGGCATCCGAGGAGTTTAAGGAAAGAGGTAAAGACTTCCTCGAAAAAAGAAAAATGAAACCTAAAAAGTTTTGGGGAATTCTCCCCAAGCCTCGTTGAAAAGGTATATTCCTTCTCTCCTAAGCTTTACCAGATGACTCTCAAGAATAAGCACGTTTGTGAAGAAAGACCACTTTTCTCCAAACAAAGCTTTGCCGAGTTCTTCTCTGCTCTTTACACCTCTTTCAATCGCCTTTAAAATCCTCCTTTCCCTCTCTTCCAGAACTCTTCTCTCTTTTTCGACCCTTTCGATGCTGGTAACATCACCATGCGAAGGAAACACCCTCTCTATCTTTAGCCTCTCAAGCTTCGCGAGCGATTCTAAATAGCCCTCAACCCCTCCACCACCCGGTGAGTACCAAGCCATTATTTCCCCAAGCAGATCTCCAGAGAAAAGAACCTTTTCACGCTTAAGGTAGAGTGCAACGTGTCCTGGCGAGTGTCCGGGAGTTAGTATTGGCTTTATCTCGTAATCACCAAAGTCAATCTTCTCTGGTAACGGCGAAGCATCAACTGGATGAATCGGACATAAGCCCATGAAATATTCTATGAGATCGAAATCAATATTCAGGATTTTCCTGACATGATCGACGTTAAACGGCTCAGATAACAGCCTAGGGTTCTTTGCATATTTAACTTCAATTTCGTGAATGAGCACGTTTGTTCTCAGAAATCTCGCTGCACCCATGTGATCCGGATGAGCGTGTGTAAGCACAACGGTCGATCTTTTAACTTTCTCCTTCTTCAAGACGTTCTCTATCAGCTTTGCCCTTTCATCAAACCCACATCCAGGATCTATTATTAACGCCTCACCGTCAGAAAGCAAAATATAAGTGTTGGACGATGCTGGCCATTTTGGATTTTTGGACTTCAACATTATGAATCCTTCATAACGGATAATATCAACCATCATAGCTATTATTCAGCTATCCTTTTAAGCTCTTCCTTTCTTTCTAACTTGTCATCACAGTATCTGAATACCGTTTTGCTGCGAGATCGGGCATCTCAACGGGCAGCATTGCGTGCTATGTTGGCAAGAACGTTCAGACAAAAAGCAAGGCCATGGTGCGTTAGGGCTATGCATCTTTCTGGAAAAACTAAAAATTTTGATGTAGCATCTAAGAAATAGGTAATATCACTGCTTCACTACAATTGATCTCACACTTTTTACTGTACAGGCATGCGTAGCAGGTTTTTTTAGATATGTACTTGGCAGTGAGTTTGCTGTTTCGTTTATCCTTTCGCTTCATATTTCTTTAAAAATTTTAAGCTTTCTTCATCTCACTTGAAATCAAGCTTATGTTCTGTAACTCTTTGGCATACCCAGAATGTGCTCTGCAATGTAATTTAGAGCCATCTGCTGAGTTATTGGAGCTAAGCGCAGCAAGTTTACTTCTCTCCACCACCTCTCAACATCATACTCTTTTGCATAGCCATAGCCGCCAAAAGTCTGCATAGCCCAGTACACAGCTTTTATCGCATTCTCTACAGCAACTACTTTCGCCATGTTTGCAGCATCGCCAATCTCTTTAAAGGCTGCAGCCATCTCAACTCTCTTCGCCGGATCAAGCACATCTTTACTCTTAAACTTTGTATCGTAGAGCCATGCAGCCTTGTACGTCATCATTCTTGCACATTCCAATGCTGCATAAGCCTCAGCAAGAGGGAACTGCAAGCCTTGATAGCTTCCAATTGGATCTGCAAACACTTTTCGCTGCTTTGAGTACTCAACTGCCTTTTTTATTGCAAGCCTCCCTATACCTATAGCACCAGCAGCAGCACTCATCCTTTCGGGATTTAGAACATCGAGCAGCAGATACCAGCCGAGATCTTTCTGACCAAGAACTGCATCCTCAGGCACCCTCAAATCTGTTATGCTAACTTCACATGTTTTGGAGAAATTTATTCCATGCTTCGGTATTGGATTCCATTTAACAGCTTTGTTCGGCAGGTCTACAAGGAACAGTGTTATACCAAAACTCTTCTTAGGTGCTTGATCTAAAGGCGTCGTTCTCGCGACAAGAAGCATACCCTTTGCCCTATCTATCCCGCTTATGAATATTTTACTGCCGTTTATAACGTACTCATCCCCCTCTTTTCTTGCGAAAGTTTGGATTCTGAACGTGTTCGTTCCAGCATTTGGTTCGGTTAATGCCATGCAGAACTCCATCTCGCCTTTCGCAATCCTCGGCAAATACTTCTCCTTCTGCTCCTCGCTACCGTAGCGAGCAATTGGCAACGCTCCGAATATCTCAGTTAAAACGAGATACCACAAACCTCCAGCACCGCAGCCATTAGCGCAAAGTTCTTCCATCGCAATAACCATCTCCTGCATCCCGTAGCCAGCTCCACCGTACTCTTCTGGAATAACTATGCCAACGAACCCAGCTTTGCTTATCGCCTTCCAGAATTCCTCAGCGAACTCACCTTTTTCCTCCTTCTCCCGCCAGTATTCAGGTGGAAAATCCTTCGCTATGTCCTTTGCTGCTTCAGCAATCATCTTCTGTTCATCAGTAAGATTGAAATCCATTTAAATCACCCCTCTGCTCTCTTCTTTATAAGCAACTTTAAAATACACGACAAAACGACTTCATCCCTTTGATTTACAACCTTAGAATCAAGCACAACAAGACCGACTTTTCCTCTATCCTCTTTTTCGGTTATCTTAGCAATAACCCTTAGCGTATCTCCTATATACACTGGTTTTACGAATCTAAGTTTGTCTACGCCGTAAAACGCGTATATCGTCTCCTCGATTATTCCCGTTCTTACAAATAGTCCAGTCATTATAGCGAACGTTAAAGCTCCATGCGCAACTCTCTGTTTGAATACACTGTTCTTGGCAAATTCGACATCTGTGTGTAGAGGATTCCAGTCACCAGTTAAACCTGCGAAATTTACGATATCAGCTTCTGTTACAGTCCTACCAGCAGTTATTATTTCATCTCCGATTTTGAAGTCCTCGTAATACCATCCCTTAAACGTTATCTGTGTCATGGAGAAAACCTCTTTTTACCAATATACGGTTTCGCAGCTTCTACAACCCTAAACACGGCATCAGGATTCATTATGCTGTCCAGATTGACTGCTTTCTCGATCTCCCAGCCCATGAGAATCTTCTTTATCGGAACTTCCAGCTTTTTGTAGTTCAGAGTCATCGGTATGTCAGGAACTTGAATTATGTAGTCGGCGACAAAATACGGACCTAGCTGCTCTCTTAAGGCATCATTTATCTTCTTCTTTAACTCGTCCGTCAGCTGGACGTTCGGTGCTAATACTACAAAGAGAAAAATTTTTCCTTCCACTTCGACGACGAGGCTGTTAACGACTTCCGGCAAAGCTTCTACAACCTTGTAGAAGTCGAGAGTTCCCATTCTGACACCTTTCCTCTTAACCGTCGAGTCCGACCTTCCAAAGATTATTGCTGTCCCTCTGTCGGTTATCATCAGCCAATCGCCGTGCCACCACACGCCCGGGAACATGCTGAAATAACTTTCCTTATACCACTTGTAATCCGGATCGTTCCAGAAATAGAGCGGCATGGAAGGCATTGGGAGTTCGACCACTAACTCTCCCACTTCATTGATCACTGGCTTACCCTCGATGTTGTAAGCCTCAACTTTAACACCTAACCACCTGCACTGCATTTCTCCCGCCCAAACCGGTAGAATTGGACAACCACCAACGAATCCAGTCATAACATCAGTTCCACCGCTTGCAGAGTTTAGCCATACGTCTTCCTTCACGTTCTTATAAACCCACTCAAATCCTTCTGGCGAGAGAGGAGCAGCAGTTGAACCGATCATTCTGAGATTTTCAAGATCGAACTGTGAGCCGGGCTCAAGTCCAGCTTTCATGCATGCATGTATGAATGGGGCGCTCGTGCCTAGAACAGTCAGCTTTTCCTTCTCAGCAACTTCCCAGAGCGGTTGTAAACCTCTGTACATCGGGCTCCCATCGTAGAACACTATGGTTGATCCAGCCAGAAGACCGCTGACAGCGAAATTCCACATCATCCACGATGGTGACGAATACCAGAGATACCTGCTTTCTGGATTAAGGTTGGTATGAAGCGAACACTTGAGCATTTCAACGACTATTCCTCCGTGCCCATGTACAATAGGCTTTGGAATTCCAGTTGTTCCAGAAGTGTAGAGAACCCAGAGCGGATGGTCAAATGGGAGAGGTTCAAACGATAGCTTTTCTTTATTCTCTATCGTTTCTGCCCAGAGGTAAGTGGGTTTACTGAGTTTTACCTCTGGTTCGTCACTTAAGTTGGGGATTACGACAACTCTTTCGATTGACGGTATGCCATCAACAATTTTTGCGATGTCGTCACCCTTTCGAAACTCTTTACCGTTGTAGTAGTATCCATCAACGACGAGAAGAACTTTGGGCTCGAGCTGCCTAAACCTGTCAATGACTGCTCTAGGCGCTATTTCTCCACCGACAGCTGTCCATATCGCACCAATACTCGCTGCTGCGAGCAAAGCTACGACCGCTTCTGGGACTTGGCTGACGTATGCAACAATTCTGTCGCCCTTCTTAACGCCTATCTCCCTGAGCCAGCAGGCGAATGATGCCACCTGCCTTTCCAGATCATTCCAGCTCATCGATCTTCTCAGTCCATCCTCTCTAACATAAACGATTGCTTCATCGCTTCCTCTAGCATTTCTGAAGGCATGCTCAGCGTAGTTCAGAGTAGCTCCTGTAAACCATTTTGCACCTGGCATCTTTTTTGATTCAAGCACCCTGCTGTAAGGTGTGTGGCTGATAACTCCAAAGTACTCCCAAATCGATTCCCAGAACTGCTCAAGGTTTTCTACGGACCACTTCCAGAGTTCCTTGTAGTTTTCAACGTTTTTTAGCGGGTCGTCGGAAACTTCAAATTCCAGACCTTTATTTTCCCTCAGCCAATCCACGTACTTCGTGATTTCAGCGTTCTCTATAAATTCCTGAGACGGAGTCCAGAGAATTTTTGGTTGCATCGAGATCACCTCAAAAATTGTTTTTCAGCCTTGTAGAGATCTCTGTACTTCTCGCGGAGCTGATACTTCTGAATCTTAGGCATCTCGCTTACAAAAATAACGTTCTTTGATGCCTCGAATCCTGCTAAATGCTCTTTACAGTACTTTATCAGCTTGTTAACGAATTTTACCTGTTTAGGAGTCCAAATTACTCGTTTTAGGTCCGCATCCTTAGTCTTTAATAAACTTGGGTCTTTTGGAACAATTACTGCTGTCACAGCCTCACCCCACCTTTTATGCGGCAGCCCTATTACCGCAGCCTCTATAAAGTATTACACTCTCGACCTTTATTCGGAATGTTCTTGCCACCTGTCCACGAATTTGAGAAAAGAAATCCAATACTCATCACTCCAGAGGCTTGAAGTACTTTATGTCCGTAATCTTACCTTCCCTTTTTTCATTCCATACAGCCTTTACCCTCGTTCCCGGCTTCATCTTCTCTATAGCCTTTTCGGGGTCTGAGAAGTCTATACCTCCTATGAAGTGCGAAAATCCGACATCTGCGCCATCGAGTTTTATAATAGCAAGACCATAAGGTGGCTCCATCGGCTGACCCTCAAACCTCAGTTTCTCACCAATGAGCGTAGATGTAACTATAACACCCTCATCGCTTACTTCAACCCACTCCGTTGTATCGACAAAGCATCGTGGGCAGAATTTTCTGGCAGGCACGAGGACTCGGCCACACTTGGGACATTTCGTCCCCATTATTCTCTTATTCTTCAGCTCGTCGAAGAATCTCGCATCCGTCGGGCTAAGAACCCACTGGTATGTTAGGGATATATATCCAGTTAAAACCCTTACATCTTCCACAATCTCACCTCCCCAAAATCATCAAACCGTTAAACTGATTCACACCACCCATTGCATGAGCTAAAGCCGTCTCACAACCGTCAACTTGATTACTCGCTTCACCCATGATTTGCAAAGCCGCTTCTGCAACACGTATTAGACCGGTTGCACCAATCGGATTTGTGCAGAGGACTCCACCAGACGGATCGCAAGCAATCTCTCCATCCTTCGTAACTACGCCTTCGAGCACAAGCTTGTAACCCTCGCCGGGCTTGCAGAAGCCGAATAGTTCGTAATAAAGTATTTCCTGATACGTAAACGGATTGTAAATTTCAGCTACATCGATTTCCCTGATGGGATTCTCTATCCCGGCCATCTTGTAAGTCTCTCTGGCTGCCTTTATTGCTGACACCCAGTTTACGAGGTCTTTATCTCCGAGATTGTGCTCATCTCCCGCATAAGATAAACCCTTTACCCAAGCAACCTTATCGATCTTCGCTTTCTTCACGAAATCCTCGCTTGCGAAGATTACGGCGCATGCACCATCAGAGATCGGACAGAGATCGAGAAGTCTGACAGGATAACTTACGATTGGCGAGTTGAGAACATCTTCAACCGTAATCTTAACCCTTATGTGAGCGTAGGGATTTTTCAGAGCATCGAGGTGATTTCTCACAGAAACTTCAGCAGCCGCTTCCCTAAGCTTCTCCTTTGGAATGTCATACCTGTGGATATAAGCGTTGCACTGCTGTGCAAATATTCCCGGAGCTCCGGCGGTGAAAATTCTCTGGTAAAAAGGTTCCGCTACTGTAGTCATCGTTCCCTGAGGATCGTTTTCGTACATCTTTTCCATTCCAACAGCCATCACGACATCGAACAACCCAGATGCGACATGGTAGTACGCTGAATGGGCAAGAGAGATGCCCGTCGATCCGCAAGTTGCGACGCGCATAAGGGGCTTTAAATACCCGCCAAGCGCATCTGTGAGCCAGAGTTGAGGATCGTTCGTTCCTTCCATTGGAGCGGGCATCGATCCTGTAACGATGGCATCTACATCCCCAATTGTAATATCGGCGTGCTCCAAAGCTTTCTTTACAGCTTCGTATACGAGTTCGGGGTAATTCACGTCGTTCCTCTTCCCATGTTTAGTCTGTCCAACACCGATAACGGCTACTCTCCTCATATTTTCACCTCCTTAAAACAACAACAGCGTGATGCTGTCCAGCATTACCGTAAGCTTGGTGCGCAAGAGCGACTTCAGCATCAGCAACTTGATGAGCTCCAGCAGCATTCATAATCTGCAACGCAGCCTCAGCAACTCTGAGAAGTCCAGCAGCCACTGGCGGGTTAGTTGCAAGCGATCCGCCCGAAGGATTTACGGGCAAATCACTGTCTATTGTTGTTAGCCCGTTTCTTATTGCATCTACCCCGCTTTCGGAGAAGATATTCTCGAACCACAGAAGTTCTTGATAAGTAAAGGTGTCTGAGATCTCAGCAACATCTATATCTTTTACCGGATTCTCAATCTTAGCCATTTTAAAAGCCATCTCCGAAGCTTTTCTCAATCCACCGGATTTAATCAAATCTCTATCTCCCAAGAAGTACGGATCCGATCCCCATCCGACTCCCGCAATCCATGCGGGCTCAATATAGCCGTTGCAGATTTCTTTTACTTTTTCCCTTCTTGCAATCAAAAGTGCAACTACTCCATCGCAGTGTGCAGGACATTCAAGTTCCCTGATAGGCGTTGCCACATATGGCGAATTCAGAACATCTTCAACTGTTATCAACATTTTTCTGTAGGCTTTTTCGTTGTAGAAAGCATTTTTAAGATTTTTAACGCACACCTCAGCGAAGTCTTCCTCTTTTGCACCCCTCTCTTTCATGTACTTTGTAGCCTGAAGTGCAGCCGCTGTAACATCGCAGATGCCAACGGGTCGCTGGTAAAATGGATCAGAGGATATGTGCGTTAGTGTACTAATCTGGGGGATTTCGCTGGCTTTTGTGACAGCAAGAATTAGTGCCGTATCGAAGTGACCAGAAAGAACTCGCATTAAAGCATATATAAATGCGTGAATTGAATTGCCTTCGACTTTGGTAGCATCCTTAAGATACGAAGCAGCTGCTTCAAAGTAGTAAGAATTCGAGCAGCTTATTCCTTGATAGTAATCTGACGAAGCTGTTACGATTGTGTCTATGTCGTTTCTGTCAATTCCCAAATTTTGCAGGAGTTCCTTCGTACACTCATAGACAGCATCTCTAACAGTTTTCCCGAAAACCTCATTATGCGAAGAAATCTGCACACCAACTATTCCTACATCCAATTTCATCACCCCTCTCTTTTGCAACTCTCTCCCTCAAAACTCTCCTCAGAATCTTACCTACCGGGTTCTCCGGTAGCACCTTGAATTTCGCTAGATACTGCCTACAAAACTCAACTATGTCGTTTTCGCTCACCTTGCCATTGTATTCATCTTTCAGACTGACGAAGGCTTTCACAGTTTCACCTCTATAAGGATCGGGAACTCCTATAACGGCAGCTTCCTTCACTGCGGGATGCTGCATTATAACACTCTCGACCTCGTATGGAGCTATGTTGTAGCCAGAAGCTATTATGAGATCCTTATATCTATCTACGAAATGCAAAAAGTCTTCTTTGTCCAAATAGCCCGCATCACCCGTATGAAGCCATCCATCCTCCCTGAACGTCTTCTTCGTCTCTTCTGGCATGTTCCAGCACCCCCTTAGCAACTCCAAAACGTTATCTCTCCAACAACTTCTCCCTTGTCATTGACGAACGCATCCAGATTTTCTCTTTTTAGGATACTGCCGCAGTTCATTTTAGTTAGTCCGTAACTGTCAACTTATCCCATTGCTTCTTTGCGACTGGTGGCAGCAGAGCACCGCAAGGTATAGGCATTCTCAAGCTCGACAAGTCGTATTTCTTGAATTCTGAATAGTTCATGAGGAGCAAAGATTTTTGCATGAGTTCTTTGCATCAAAGAGGAGGGCAAGAATAATTGTTCCGCTAGTATACAGCATCGGAAGCCGTGCAATATCTCAACGTTGTTCTCGTTAAACCCTAATAAGTATCTCGCAACCCACACATTCATATATAGATTCTTATGGGAACTTATAATTCTTTTGGTCTATCAGTTGTTCCAGAAGTTCAGCTTTTGAGGTGTATGATCCCTCAAAAGATCGATAAGGGAGTGGGTGTTCCTCTTTCTCAACATCAAACGGCTTTTGCGTTGTCCACAGCAAAATCCCTATATTAGTTACGATCACGTCCTCCACTTAGGATCTACTTACCTCCGGCACCTTAGCACCGTTGTCGTTGGACTGATATTCCAGCTCTCTCGGTGTGTACATAACGTTGTTAGGCACGCAGATAGCTTCAATCATCGTAATAGCAAAGAAGGCAACTGTTGTGCTGTATAGAGTTGGGAAGACTCTATCTCCTTTCATTACATCCATTGACTGCAAAATATTTGCGAACCTATCACTTAAATCGTTCAATTTAATTTCTTTATCTAGGCAAGCCAGCGCAGTTTTATCTGAAATCGACTTGTTTGGCAAAGGCAGTGGAGGTTCTTCAATCCATTCAAGGTTAAATGTAGTATATTCTTCAATCCATTCCTTTGGATAACCTATAGGTTCAAAAAACGCCCGAATTTTCGGGTCTCTCATATAAAACTTTAGTTATGAGCAAATATTAATTTATTATCAGTAAATAATGAGCAATATTGCGTGTAGTTTGAAATTTTATCTACGTTAAATCTTTTAATTCAAACACCACCTTAGCCTTTAAGAGTATATCACCTCAGTTTTAAAATCTTTAAGCAAACAAGATAGAATTACTGTTATATTCCGCTATTGAACTATCTAATGCTATGAAGAAGTTTTTCAGTCATCTTTTTAAACTCTTCTCTATACTCTTTTTACTTTAATTATTAATAATGTTATTTGTAACTTTTCCAAGATTCGATATTACTGTCTCTTTCCAAATCTTTTATAATTAGTTCTTCAAATCAATCGAAAAATTTGTTAGATTGAGCGGAGTATAGATCACATAGCCGACTTAAATATTTCTGACAGAATCAAAGTGGAAATCTTTTTCTTTAAATCTGTTTGAATCGACTGTTGCAACAATGGTGCCTAGCCTAATCTGTAGATCTCACCAACTTTTTCTTTAACATTTGGGGCTTCTTCACGACCGTTCTACCGCTTAGCTTAACAAGGTTTTTCTCGCTCAATGTTGACATCTCGCCGCTATAAAAGAATGTAGAATTCCTTCAGCATCTTGCTAACGCTCTATCTGATTCTCACTACAAAAGGCTATTCTGAGTATTCGTTAACCCCTATATGGCAATTAAGAAAATATTAAGTTTAAATTTTTTAGTTTAGAAGTTTAGAGAGTATACATGAGCATCGATACTCACACCTTACGGTAGAACTTCAGTGTAAAACCATTGGTCGAAATACTCTTCATAACATTCCACACCTTAGAGTAGTACTTTTCATAAATGTAAAGGATGTGCATTGCCAGAAACTCACTCACCTCTTTCCTTCTCATTGTGTGTTCGCAGAAAAATTGTATCCAACGATCTCCCTTTGTTATCTCCACGTAATCGACTCTGTTCAGAATTTTCCAGCCTCTTTTTACAGTCTCAAGGAATTCTTCTAAACTAATTTCTGGAAATGGTTTCTTTAAAAACCACTCAACTGCCGTTTCCATCATGCTTTCCTTTACAGCCCTTTCCAAATCGCCACAGACGAGGTGCATGTACTGGCTTCTCCCACAGCCCGTGAAGTCTAGATCCCTGATAAACTTTATCAGAATGATATCATCGTCATTTAAGTTTTTATGTTCGCTGTCAAGCAGTCTAAGAGCAGCTTCAATAACCTCATTTATACTTCCGTATTCTGACTTGAACTTCTCAATTATCTTAAAGGCTTCTTCTGAGAGGGTTGTCTGCAAGCGCCTTTTTATAGGCATACTGATATATTATCATCTTTGATAATAAAGATTTTGGTTATTAGGCTAATCAAGGCCGTATTCAAAGATTCATGATTTTCGATACTAGAGACTATGTTTCTCGCGAAGATTCTTGACTTTAGCCCTTCTCCGAACTCAACACTCAAATCTTATATCTGTAAGGATTCGTCGAGAAAGAGATAGATCTTCGAACCGAAATCATCTTCGTTGGCTTTATAACTGGAATAATCTACCCACTAGACCTATTCAGAATCTTTTTTGCATTTAAAGCTCTATCTGCTAATATGAATCTTTCATCGTTGTGAATTAAAGCTTCTCTAACCCTAACGCATACGAAAAGTTCGTTTAAAATCTTTATACCAGTTAAAAAACTTTTGTGAAATCGAGAGAAATATACAGATAACTTATTTGGCTTAAAAACTCGTTAAGCTTAGAGCTTCTTGGCTATGTTAGGAATAACAACAAAAAATAAATGATTAAGATAAAAATATACGTAACCTGTTCTTTGGTAAATTACACTAAATCTACAAAAGACTTTCGGAGGGACAAGAAAAAATAGAGTTAAAAATACTAGCAGCTCTATCATACCTTTTTCGATTTTCTTTCATTTTTTGAAGAAATAAGTCATGAATTGGTCAGAATTTATTACCATAGACCTAAGAAAGTTCTAAAAAACCAAGAAAAAAGAAAAGAAGATTAATAGCAATAGATGTAACCAAAATAAAGCTCGATAAGGAGTTAATATTTTATATGGGCTGCTATAGACGTTGATACCAATGAATGCTCAGCTATATGGGCTTCTGAAAGTAGAAGTTCTTTCCATGCTTACGTTTTAAAAAGTTCTAAAGTACTGCAAAAATAAGCCAATGTAAACAAGAGATTCTGGCATAAATGAGCTTTGAAGAGGCTTAGTTTAAAAATACGAGCACGAAACATTTGGTAGGAGAAATACCATGGAAAGACTCTTTTTCAGGCTTAAAAAAAGAATAAGGAGATTCTAGAATAGATTTCCTTTTAATATCTCTTTTAGCTCAGTTCGGAGCTGGTTAGATAGTTTTATGATTCTCTATAACTGCTGGAGGTATTTATCTTAACAGCTTCGTAATTAAAACTAAAACTAACTATATAAATATAATATTAAGACTAATTTTTTCTTTTTTTAATTATCAGTTGGTCATCCTCGATTTTAATGATTACTTCTTCTCCAGGTTTAAATGGAAATGCGGAATCTTTAGCAACACTGGTAGGAATATATATAAAGTACTTGTCGTAGGTTTTACCGCCGGTTTTAGTGGGTCTGTTGATTACTTTGCCAACATTATCTTGTTGCACCATTTTGGTACTACTATATTTTTCTGGCTAACAAATTGGTACACCAATTTGGATACCAAAAAGTATAAATAAGTTTGTATATATAATAATGCTGAGGTGAAAATATGAGAGCTACTATGATGCTGGTAGCCGTTGTTTTGATCTCTGTTTTTCTCCTTGGATGCGCTCAAAAAGGAACGTTAACAATCGGAAAGCCTGAGATAAGAAGCATAAGCAATGAATGGGGTAAAGTTACAGATTCAACAACGGAGATAATAACAAAGGTTAGAGTTTACAATCCAAATCCGATTTCTATACCGCTGAAGGATATTCTAACAGAAATATACATGAACGACATAAAAATGGGAGAAGGATCAGCTTTAAAAGCTGAAATTAAGGCAAATTCCGAGTCTACGATAGTCATTTCAACAAAGCTTGAAAATAGCAGAATTCCGGAATGGTGGGTTTCGCATATAAAGAACAACGAAAAGTCAAAGATGACAGTGAAGAGTTACTTAGTCTTCGATCTCAAGGTTACGGAGTTCAAGTATCCAATTGAGCTATCCAACCCGATAGAAACTGATATACTCGCAGGTCTTAGCTCGGATAAGCCACAGAAGATCAAAGTAGGTACTATAACGTTAACGATTGAATCTATGGAGTCTCATTGGGGTGACGTCAACGAGGACTTTACTGAGATTATAACCTTAGCAAAAATACGCAACGACAATCTAATCCCCGTTCCGATAACCAAGTTCTATTACTCAGTTGAGATGAACGGAATAAAGCTTGCTGAAGGATTTAACAACGTTGAAACCGTGATAAAGCCGAAATCTGATGCAACTTTAACGCTTGTAACCAAATTAAATAACAAGATGCTCGATGAGTGGTGGGTCAGCCACATAAAGAACGGAGAAAAGACGAAGGTTAAGATAATACTACAGCCGGTTGTTGAAATCGATGGTAAGGAGTTTAAGTTTACCTTAGCCGAGAAAGAATCTGAGTTTACAACCAATCTGCTTGGCAGTTAGCGTAGGAGGTAAATGGATATGAAACGATTGGTTTTGTCAATTTTATTTATATTGTTGCTGATGTCTCCAGTTTACGCTTTAGGAACGCTTAAAGTTACCGTTATACCTAAGAATCCAACCGCTGGTGAAGAAGTAAAAATTATAGTTACAACAGCTGTTACAAACGAGCCTGTAACAGGAGCTAAAGTCTACATTAAAAGCGATGTTCTCGGTAAGACATTGATCGGTGAGACCGATTCAAATGGAGAGTTGAAGTATGTCTTCGAAGAGCCTGGAACTTACGTGATCGGCGTAGAGAAAGAAGGTTACGAGTCTATACCTGTTGAATCTGGTGAAACTGTAGTTGTAAAGCCGAAAGGAGTTTTAAAGTTGACCGTAACAAAAGTTAAAGTCGTTGAAGAAGGAGGCAAAGTTAAGCAAGTAACAAATATATATGTCTCAGTCGATGGAAAACCAGTTGAAAATGCTGAAGTTTACGCAAGTGGCAAGCTTATAGGCTACACCGATTCGAACGGTTTGCTAACATACGAATTTGAGCCGGGAGTGTACATTATCGTGGCAAAGAAGACAGGCTATTTGCCGACAGCTGAATTCACTTTAAACATCAACGAGGCTGAATTGAAGGAAGAACTTAAAGAAAAGTTAGAGGAGGTAAGAGAAAAGCTACTGCCAATTGTAATCATGAAAGATCTGTATCCTGAACACTTCGTTATTGGAGATGATGAAAGTTATACGGTTTCAGCCATAATCTGCGATGAAAAGGGTTTGAAATCCGCAAAACTTCTGTATTCAATTGATGGTGTGAACTGGAAGGAAGTAGAAGTTAGCATTAATACGTTATCTAGCGTTAAAGTTAAAATTATCAAATTTAAGCTAACCCCACCAAAGATATACGGAATAAAAGGAACGATTCCACCTCAAAAGGCGGGAACAGTCGTATTTTACAAGTTTGTCGCTGAAGATGAAGATGGAAACAAGGCTGAAGGACCAACTGGGATGTATTTCGTCGTTGATGATGAAAGCGACTTAAAGATCTTAATAGTAGATCCTTGGGTTAGACTGTGGTTACTCAAGCTAAATGCTGAGAAGTATGCCAATGCAACTTTAAAGATGGTTAGCTACGGCATAGAAGCTGATTGGTTGAGCAAAATGTATGAAGAAGCAAAGAAGTTTGACATTATAAAGAGACATTACTGGGAAAAGTTAGGCAAGTACAACTTCATAATCGTTGAACCAGAAGAAGTTGAAGAAGCTCTCAGCTTTAAGCCAAAGGTGATCATCCTATCGAATCTATTGCTTTCGCAGTGGGTAGTTCCGCATAAGCTTATAGAATACGCACGAGAAAACAATGTTGGTATCGTAGCAACACACGGAACAATCTTTGACGAAGTCGTTTGGACTGGAGATACGAGAAAAGAGGCTAAGGAAGTGGGAGCTAGGAAAAATGTAGGTGATAAACCAGAAGATTACGAAAGAGAAACTGTAGCGTTGTTACTCGGTTTAAAGCTCTCTCCTGCCGTTGAATACGCAAGAGATCGTGTTGCTGAAACATTATGCAAGAGCAACGATCCACAGGTTAAAACTGCTGGAA
>Ga0190326_1000068_pt1 | contig 14860 bp, 19 predicted proteins | sample 4870111112_MG_FD_165049 | JGI IMG/M metagenome (GOLD analysis project Ga0190326, IMG submission 165049) | Hydrothermal vent sediment bacterial communities from Southern Trench, Guaymas Basin, Mexico - 4870-11-11-12_MG | ecosystem: Environmental > Aquatic > Marine > Hydrothermal vents > Sediment ... | reverse complement strand
AGCTGAAAGTTAGCCTTCAATTCTTTTTTGATCTATATATACCTTTATTATTACATATTTCTAGGTGCACCTGAAGAAAGTAGGGTGGATAAGGGTGAATCAACTAACTTACTTATTATTTTTCTAGAGAGTCTGTAGAATACTAATAAGTTGGTTGATTCATTCACTCTTATCCACCCGGGGTGAATGAGGGTGAATTACACTTTGTTCAAATTCATAATGAATTAGTTTAGGGTACACCTTAAGAGACGGTCTAGGCTAACTTCTTGGTGTAGTTCTAAGCCATCTTCCACAATTTTGCAGAATCATAATTGATGTTCAATTCTTTCATCATCACGTATATTACAGTGAATACATATATAGAGTCAATCTCATTTCCATTCTTTCTTGGTGTCCCCTCTTATAGTATTATATAACATTATATATTATTATATATGTGTGGTCCTCTTTGCTGCTGGCTTGGGGACTTGTGGGGTGTTTGGGAGTCTAACTGGTTAGACACGCCATAACAAGCTATTACTCTAATAAAATACTCTATCATGATCAATGTCTCATTCTTCTGTTTTCACATAGGATTTGATGGGGAGTCTAACCGGTTAGATATGCAAATACAAACCATCGTCTAACCATAACCGCTTCCCTTTTAACTCTTTGTAGCCTTTCCTCTTGGTCTTATTGGGGAGTCTAACGGGTTAGACACCCAATCACTCATTGTTCCTCTCTTTATCTTGTTTTCTGCTTTACTCTTTGGTGTGTTGGGGTTTCTAACTGGTTAGACTTGCAATAACCTTATTAACCCCTCTCTCCCCAGTTTATTTTTGGTGTGTTTGCGTGTCTAACTGGTTAGACTCTCAAAGGGGATTCAAGTTTATTGTGCTAGGTGAAACACAAGATCTTAAGACTAGTAAGAGGCTCATTGGTAGGTATAAGTCTGAAGAGGAGCTTAGGGATATCTTTGAAGCTGATAAATTGAGGAAACCCGCAAGGAGGAAGCTTCTTGTATTCAAGGTTACGGATATTGGGGATCCAGAGGCTTGGTTTCTTGTAAGCTTCGATATCAAGGAGGTTATAGGTAAGAAGACTGGGGTCCCAAGGAAGGCTACTAAAGAGTACACTATTATCAAGGATCATGCATTCTTTAGTTGCCTTTGCGGTAGAATTGATAACTCAACCTATATTTGTCCGGACCCCTCACTAGCTGATTTTGTTAGAAAATATACAGAGTATGTAGAAGTGTATCCCGTAGCTCCCTATGACTCTAAAACACTTAATGCTCTTAAGGACTCTATTAGACTGTCTATAGCTTACATTAAGGCTAAACTGATAGTTCAAAGTAGTAAGCTTAGACATGGTAGGGCTAGAGCTAAAGCTAGGGAAATGCTAGAAACATTAGATCATACATTGAAACGTGTTAAAGATAAGGTAGCTAAACTAGTGGACCTAACACCTCTCATAGAGGCTAAGGATAGACTAGAAAACTCACTTAAAGTGTATGAGGAAAAGACTATAAAGTGATTGCGTGTCTAACCAGTTAGACTCTTTAGCCCCTCGAGGCCTCCAAGTCAGCAGCATGAGAGGGGTTTAGGGTAATGGGTGCTGCTAGGGTCCTACTATTCTTGGCGATTATGCTGCTTACTATTGTAGTTGCTTTACCGGTAATTGTTGTTGGTGAAGACGGTAAAAACACTCCTATTCAAGTTAATGCTACTTCCCAAGTTAGGAGAATTAGCCCGGTAAATGTTACGTCTTTGAATCTTACTATTCCATGTGATAGTTGGCTTTTACTTGTTTTTCATGGTTCAACAGATATTACTGTTAGCCTTAGCTTAGCTAGGCCGGGAGCTAACTATTCTATAGTTGTTAGTGGTGGTGGTGTTAACTTCACAGCTTCAACTTTTGGACCTTACATTTTCAGAGTTCATGTTGTTTACCCTACTCTATCATGGTATAATGTTACGATTAGAGTTTACGATCCTCATGGTGTCGTAGGCTATACGACTACAGTTAAATATTATACATGTAATCTCACAATTGAAGCTAACATTAATGTAATCTCTCTACCCGAATACCCAACCCCCGAGGAGATTGTTAGAGCTAACTATAACGCTACACTAAGCTTCATTAGAAGAATTATTAATACTATTATTCAAGAGTCGTTGGAAACTAGGAGTGAATTAAAGAGGCTTGAAAAAGTTACGGATAAATTAGCTCTTAAACTTCAAGGCTCTCTAAGAGAGCTCTCTAGTGCACTAAAAGAGTTTAGGAGTAATGTTGATAGAGTTAATGAGCTTTCTTTTACTGTTATAGTTGTTTATACTATTACTTCTATATTTGCTATTATTGTGTTAATGCTTTGTGCAAGGTATCTTATTTTTGGTTATGGTTGATTGTTTTGTTTCCTCTTTCCTTCTTCCATCTTCTTATAGTGCTCTATGTCTGGGTATACGCATATAATGTATTTTCCCTTGGTTGTTGTGAATACTCTTTTTAGTACTTCGTATACTTCATGGTCTACTTTGTACTCTTTCACCTTTAGGTTTGGGAATGTGTCTTTTATGAATTGGTCTAGTTCCTTTATCTCCTCTGGGTTGTCTTCTTCATGCCACCAGTACTCTATTCCATAGTTAAAGCCGATAATGTATAGGTGTTTCTCCCCCTCTCCACCCTTAACTTTAACCTTAGTTACCTCTGTTACCTCTTTACTTCTCTCTCGTAAATGCATTCTTAGGAGAGGTGAAGTACCACCATAGAGAAGTGAGATCGTCATTCTCCCTACTCACCCCTCACTTATTAGTCTGTAGAAGGCTAGGTAGCTCCTTGGTGCATGTGGGAATCTATTGTACATTTCTTTTAGTTCGTTTTGTGCTAGTATTTCTGCTATCTTTGTCCTCTTTACTGCGGGGTTATCCCAGTATTTCCTTACTATTGTTAGTAGCTGCTTCTTTGCAGCCTCATACTCCTCTCTTGTCACTTCCCCCACGTCTTTACCGTATAGCCATGCTGCATAGTAGTGTACTAGGCTTGGCTTATGGTATAGTTTTCCTTGTTCTCTAAGTCTCTCCATTGCTCTTTTTGTTCGTGCTCTTACTTCTTCTAGGTATGCTTCAGCCATAGCGAAACCTATGTCTAGGTAGAATTCTCCTATAATTGCTATAATGTTTGTTATGAGTGTTCTTGCAGCTTTAATGAATGGTTTGAGGACTGGATCGCTTATGTTTGATAGTGCACTATCTATTCTCGATATGAGGTTGTCTATGTCTATGTTTAGTCTTGGGTCTCTTACGAAGAATATTTTAAAGCCCTCTTTCAGCAATCTTATATATGCTTTCTTACCGGCCTCGAAGTTTCTAGCAAGCCTCGATATATCCTCAAACACTATAGCCTTAATGTTCTTTCTCCTAGCATACTCTATCATACTCTTGAATACCGGCCTCTCAAAAGGATCAGTGGCACCACTTACCTCTGGATCCGGAAAATACATAACCACTTCAACATTATTCTCACGAGCCCACCTATCAATAGTAAACCGCTGATTCTCTAAACTCTCATCCTCACGACTAATCCTCAAATAAGCTACAGCCTTCAACCCCATAATCTAACCGATAAAATATAGTTACCCCCTAGAGATAAAAATTCTACCCCAAACCCCCCTAAAGAAAACCATCACAACGAAGGCTTGGGAAAGGCCCCCTAACGAAAAGGAGGGCCGCTAGGATCCACATATATAGATATATAATGTATATATGTTTCTCGATAAAGAATTGAAGATTGAATTTATTGTTTTTCTCCAGAGGTGTGTTGTTTATATTTCTCTCTAGAGGAGGTTCTTGAATTCTGTTTGTCTGGTAGTTTAGCTTTAGCTAATGCTGTAGTGTTTACCTCACTAGCTAGTCTGGTTATACCGGGACATCTAGAGAACTCTAAATTAAACTCCCTAGGACTAATTCTAGAAGTTAAATTCCCCCTTGATATTGGTTTGTCTCTTGTGTTTACAGTTAAGCTTATATTTGATCTTAACCATACATTCATAGTTAAGGATGGTAGTATGCAGCTACTAGTATTAGTTAGTATACTAGCTAGTAGGATTCCAGAAACTGCACTCTTAGCCGTACTTAATGCTATAGCTATTCTCCTAACATCCTCTCTAGAGAAGAGTAAAACAAGTATTCTAGAGTTCCTAGGACTACTCTAAATTACTAAGGCAATCTTAATAAATTTATTAAGAATAGGGTAAGACCTCTCTTTGCTCTTGTGCATTTATTCTTTTGAGTGTACTAGTATGCCTCTCTCACCATGCGTAAACGATTGTAAAACAATTGACAATTGGTAATACCTTTAATCCCCTCTGATGAGGCTAGAATTGAAACTTGGTAATTCCAGTTTTTAAACTCACTCTTACGCGTTAACCAGTGATGAAAGATGTACTAGAAAAGTTATCAAGTGCTAGCATAAAGATAAGGCATTTAAGAATAGGGCTGAAGCTAAGCGGAGAGAGAATAGTACTATTCATAATAGCAGTTGCAACATCACCAGTAACTGTGACAATGAAAATACTACCATTATTCCTATTATCACTAGTAGACATCTCTTTCGACTATGGAGAAAAGAAAGAGGAGTACACTAGAGCATGATAGGGATACAAGCATATTAAAGACTAAAATACATTTAATATCTTTTTTCTTTATAGTTTACACATCTTAGTATTCATTAAGCTCTAGCAGAGTTAAGTATCGAAGATCCCCAATGCTTCCAAGCGGAAAGGGTAGGGAGAAAAATCTAAATGACTTTTACTCTACTATAATATGCTCTTTTTGTAAATTAAATCTATGTCCTCGTGTACAAGCTACATTAGCTCCTAGAGCTACTGAGCGGGGTAAAGCAAACTCTATATTACATGTTGGGCACTTTACAACTCTGAAAGTTGATAATATTGCTTTAAACTTCCTAGAATTAATATTCTTTGTAAGCTCCTCTATTTTCTTAGTTAATTTATTAATCTTCTCCTTTAATTCCTCTACCTCCTTTAGGACGGTTGGTTGGTTTATGTCTATCTTTTTTAGTTCAAGCCATTTCTCATAGAGCTTTTTAACCTCCTCTGGGTCTAATCCGGTTTCGATAACTATTCTGGGTAATGTTTTACCTTCCTCTAGTCTCTTGAATACTTGGACTACTGGGGTTCTTTTGGCCTCCTCTCTAGCCCTATATCGCCTATAGGCCTCGTACACAGTACTCTTCTTATACCCTTCTTTAATGAGGTCCTTTGGGTTTTTTCCTTTCTCAAATTGCTCTATAAGTGACTCAATAATGGACATATCCTTGCACCGAATAGAACAATATAGGTCTAAGACCTATTAAAGTTTACCATATATTAGACTGTTTTTAGCCTACTCCTATTACAGTACGATTGAAATGGAAGATAATGAGACTTGAGAGCGATTTTACAGTCCTATTAGTCAAATGTACTCTTTAGCACCAGAGCACACTATTCTATATTCTAGTCCAGCCCTAGTTCATTTATATTTGGAAAGCAAAGTTTAAGTTCTATGAGGGATATAAGTAGGGGATGAGAGTGGTAACTAGTGAGTCAAGTTAAGATAATGAAAACACCAACATTTGAGAGATTGCTAAGTAAGCTTAGCCCAGAAGTTCAAGAGAGAATACTATCTGAAATCGCTAGTGTACTATCTGAGAATCCGGAGGCTGGTAAGCTCCTAAAGGGATCTTATACTGTTAGGTTTGCCGATACGACTTTAAGAATCAAACTTAGGAGTTTTAGGGTTGGAGATTACCGTGTAATATACTGGTATGATAGGTTCAAGAATACTGTTTGGTTACTTATAGTTGGACATAGAAAATGGGTGTATAAGCTCCTTAGGAGACTTTAGCCTTCTCGATTTCAACCTTTAACTCTTGACCCTTACCTAGAACAGCCTCTAGGATGGCTTTGTCTAGTTCTCTTAGTGCTTCCTCGCTTAACTCCTTAAAGCCCCTCCTAGTTATCCTAATTTTACACATAAGTTTACCCCTCTAGTGGTCCAGTTTACATTAAAGTGAAACATAGTATAAAAATTGTTTTACACTGTAAACTGGTATTACTAGGGAGTAGCATACTTGTAAACTTATTGTAAACTAGTAGTTTACAGTGGGGGTTACAGTTAGTTTACAATAACGTTACATGGTGTTCCGATTGGAGTTTACAGTAATCTTACTAGTAGCTCTAGCTTTCATGTCTGGTGTAACCTTAGTGTACACTCTCGTAACACGAAGAGAGAATAAGATATTGAAGAGTAGGGTCCAAGAGCTAACCTTGCATATTAAAAGGTATGAGAGACTATTGGAGTCTATGAGGGAGAGTGAGGAGCAAAAGGAGAAAACCGTAAACATAGACTTAAGGATTCTAGAACTCTACAATCAAGGTTACAGTCTTAGAAAGATAGCTAAAGAGGTAGGCCTATCACATACAACTGTAGCTCGAAGGTTGAAGAAGCTGCTAAGTGAAGGCAAAGCTAGTGGTGTTCCCACAACTTTAGGTTATAGGGAGAAGGTGGCGTTAGGAGTTTAGCTTTATGTAGATAGTTAAGAAGTTATATGTGATAAAATACTTAAGCGATTGTGTTTTACAATTGTTAATGTGTAGAGTATCAATTCTAATCTAAGAGTTGAGGCCTAGGACTTGATTATCCCTAGGCGACGTAGGCGTAGGGAGAAAAGGGATCCAGAGTTAATATTGAATTTTGTTAGAGAGCAAGTTGTTGTTTATGAGAGGCAAGTTCAAGTAGCGTTAGAGGATTATATGGAGCATAGAACAACTAGAGAGTTATTAGAGGAGCTTGTTCGGGAGGGTGAGTTAGCTTCATCTGTTGAAGAACACTATGTTGGTGGTGGTAAGAGGAAGATTAGATGGTTTTACCTACCTAATGCTGATGAGGAGGAGCTTGAAACGGCTAAACGGACTAAGCTAATACTAATGGGGTTCTATACTGGTTATGAAAGGACCTTTATGTATGAGGGTATGAGGTATGATGATTATGCTGAGTATCTTGTTGAAAGAGCATTTCTTAAGGCTGGTTATAGGGTTGTAGGTAAGAGCACTAACTACTTTAATGGTAAAAGGTATACCAAGAAGGATGTTGACTTAGACTTTATAGTTTACTCTCCTAGCGGGCACTTTATTGGTGTTGAAGTTAAGAATAGACTTGATTATCCAGAGTTAAAGGATATCGTAAACTTTCTTGATATAACCTCTTTCCTAGGTTTGAAACCACTATTTATAGCACGATTTATGCCTAAAAAGTACATAATGGATATTATTGAGGCTGGAGGCTATGTTGTCATTACTAAAAGGTACTTTCTAAGGCCCGGAGTACCAAGACCTATATTTGATGCACTTATTCGTATAGGTATACCTTTGGGTGTATATAATAGGCCACCAAAGTTCCTAGTAAGAAGACTTGAACAAGCAATTGAATATTTTGAGCAAAAAGACCCTTAACAGTTTCCGCACCTCTAGACTTGAACTAACGACTATGATAGGTCTTGAAAGAATAGAAGTGGGTGTGCAGTTTCTGAAAGAGCTCTACAGAGTGAAGCTTAACTATGTGTTAAAGGTGAGGTATGTATAGTGGATAGGTTTTAACTATCTCTTATTGTAAGCCTCATTTCTCGGTTTTATGTCAAAGGAAACTATAAGCTTTTCATCTTGTAGTGTAATGTAGAATAGTTGATACTTTCCCATCTTGAATTTTATAACCTTATGCTCATCAATGGTAAGGATTACTGGGTTCTGATAGAGCATTCTAATCGTCCCCTTTTGGTTCCTCGCTAACATTTCTTTTAAATCGTCAAGAACCCTCCTAACCCTTCTATAGATCCTCCTCCTTTTCAACTCCTCAATAAGATCCTCAGTAAACTTAATAGACAACACCTTGGCCATCCCGTGTGCATACTTTAAGATAGGTAGTATTTAAATCGCAACATGAACTATTTTCAATTAAAAACTCATACACACAGCTGTGCGAATATGCCTAGAATTGAAGATGAACTCCTAAACCCATTATCATGTATTAGGGGGCATAGCTGCTTTACTAGGGGTATCCTCGGGTAAGAGGAGTATATCCAAGGGGGTATACTAGTATAATTTAATACATGTACTAGTATATTATGAGGAGAGACTTTTAAAGGAAGGGTATAAACTAGGTTTACACTTAGGGTTCTTTTTAGTGTAAAATGTTTAGCTTTAGAGAGATGGAGTGGTATCCTAGTGTAAACTTTGCCTAGTTTACAGTTACACTAGCATACTCCCTCACTATACTTGGCTAGGAGTTTACTTAGCCTACCCTTAACACTTACTAGCTCCCCATTCTCTCTTAACTTTAACTTACCAAGTCTTACAAGTCTACTCTTACCTTCCTTAACCACTATAATTTTGAAGATTCTTTTCCTAGGTGGGGTTAATGTTTTCATTCGCTTATACCTTGATTTAGCTAGATTTGCTAGTCGCTTAAGGATCCAATCCCATCTATCCCCCAATTCTCTAGTATCAATTGTGAGAAGGTGAAAACACAAAGAGTATACTTGAAGGAAAAAGTACAACTTACACGCTTTTCTTCCACCCCTCACACTCCCCCCTTATAATAGACTACTAGTAGAAGCAGCCTCTCCCCGGCCCCCAGTACTAGTATAGTCTATATACTGGGGGTGGGAGTGTGACCCAGACCTCCCTATCCGAAATTGAAGAAATTAGGTTATTAAATGAGAAGATTAGGGAGGAGATGAAGGTAACAGAGGACCCCATAGAGTTAGAGAGGCTGCTACGTAGGTCTAGAGAGATCATTCTAACGGTCATGGGTAATAAAAGACTCGAGAAAGCAGCTAAAGAAGAATACGAGAAAACAAGGAGGCTTTACGAGGCAAGAATAAGGGAGGTAAAGAGTCGAAAATGAGGGATCAAGAGTACGATATAATCATTATCCCTTAATTTTTTACCTTCAATGATGGAGAGGTAGAGACAAGCATGAACATACAAGAGTTAAGAGAGAAACTTAGGCTAAGCTTCGCAGACGCTATAGCTGATACCTCATTAATGAATGTTATTATGAGTATATGTATGGAGGACTATTATAACGCATTCATAGAAGCTGTAGCACTTTGTCGTGGATTCGGAATAGACATAGACAATGCCTACATGTTATACGAAAAGGCAAATACAATACTAGAGGCTATGGAGAAAGGAGTATCCGCATACCCAATAATAAGGCATAACCTTAAGGTATTAATGAAGCTTAAAGTAGAGCCTTGGACGGATATACCTACAGCTGTGTCAATAGCCATACTAACAACCTACCAGCTACTCTACCTAGCATGGCTAAAGCTAATAACAGCATTAGTGGAGATAGTTGAAGAATTAGACTTCCAAATATCAGAGAACATGCTATTTGATACACAATATTCCCTAATGGGTATAAGAGCTTCAAAGACTGATTTAGACAATGCATATCTAAGTGGAATAGTAATCTACAGTCTACTAGCAAGGCATCCTCTAAGTGAACTATTAGAACTATTATTCAAGGCTCTTGCATACAAGGATATAGCAAGTACTAATGCTAGAGAGCTTCCTAGCTCAAAAAATGTATAATCAAACAATGTTACAACTTAGACTGCTATTTGCAGAGGTAACGAGAACATACTTTATAGAGGTAGAAAGAGAATATAGACTAAAGTATGAGTGGGCTACTAAGCCAAAATACTTAGTTAAACTAATGAGTAAAGCCAAGGAACTAAAGGAGGAAGGCAAGTCATTACTATACGAAGGCAAATTCCCCAAACCATTCTTAGAGATACCAAGGAGATATTGGGGAAGTGGCAAACCCGTAATACACGGAGTAATAGAGATAAGGCAAGCAAGCCTACCAATACTGTTTAGGGATGAACAGCCGGTAACAACGTTAATCGTGTCACCGAGAGGCGGAGGTAAAACAGTAACACTAACATCAATAAGCGTATATGCCGTTGATAGAGGCTATACTGTAATAAACTTCTCAATAGACCCAGAGAGCAAACTCTATTAAACCAATTACCAATGTTAGAAAGTCATCCAGCATACAAGCTATTGACAGAGTTCTATAGGATAAAGCCCAAGCCGGTTAAGGTTAAGAGTATTAGGTGGAGTAAAGACATCTACCCGAAGGTAGAGTCAGACATAGACTATGACTTAAATAGTATGGATTGGGAGCAATTATGGAGTGGTGTAACAAGTGAACCCGGAATAGTAATGTTCCGATACCATGCCGGAATAGCTGGAGTACTAGTAGAAGCAATAAGAGCATTCATGAATTGGAGGAGGAAGAATAAGGAGAAGAGAGTATTAGTGGTGATAGATGAAGTCCAAGAAGTAGCTGGATCAAGAATATTTGCAAATGAGAAGGAGAAATATTACTTAATGGGCGTAATAGAGGAGTTTATACGACATGCTAGAGGCCTAGGATTACCACTAGTCTATTCCACACAGAGACCATACAGTATAAGCCCGATATTGAGGGCTGAAGCTACGTACATTATGATGGGAGCGTTCAAGGAGGAGCAAGACCGTAAGGCTTTATTGAAGCTCTTACCTAGACACCCAGACCTAAGGGTAATAGAGAATTTGCTTACACACCATATGATAACAATGCACAAAGACTATAAGTGGATGATACTCTATGACTCGGTGAAAGAGGAATTCACAGTAGTGAAAGCAATACCTCCACCATGCATGATAGAGCAAGCCGGCAAATCACCATACAAAATCCTAGAACAACATGGTAAAATAGTAGAGCATAGCCCTAAGAGGCTGCTACAGAAACAAGTAGACCAAGTCACAACAGAGAAAAAGATAATAAAGGTAATCGAGACATGTTCACAAACGGAATAAAACATTACAAACTAATATTTCTACTTAAGGTAACTAAGAGGACCAAGATTAGAAAGAGGTATATCCATAGGTATATTCATTTAATGACTTGTGAAGTAACATTAAGTGAGTTAATGAATCCAATATTTGTGAGACTTGTTTTACTAAGGAAACTGGGAATGCTAGCTGAATTAAAGTATCCACCAACATTAATGAAGCCGGACGCCTACACCATAGTAGTATTGAGACGGAAGAAATCAAGAAAAGAGGGTAAACACCAGAAAAAGGGATACGTAAAGCTAGGGGTTCTAAAGATAACAAAACATGGACTAATAGCCGATACTGAGGGAAGACTACTAGAACCACTAGATACAATGATAAAAGCCTATGAGGGGACACCACTAGCAGTAATCGTAAGGGAGATGAAGCTAAAACAATACATGAAATACAAGGAACAAATAGACATACAGAAAAAATATGAAAAGTATAAGAAGAGACTATCCGAGAACATTGAACTATACAAAACACTATACTCAGAATAAGAGAGGCAAAGGGGGTAAAGGATATCAAGAATCGGGGAGGAACACTTGGGTACACAAGCACTCTACATGTACAGCCTTACCGGTTTCAACACCCTCAAATCGAATGGTATGAAGCTTTGATGAAGTCATAGAGCTTACAATTCACCTCTAGAACACTTTTATTTCACCTCTAATACACTCTACTCTGGGGGAAGAGTGAAGAAAAAGAGTAAAGGTAAATACTCACTTGAAAGTTTGAATAAAATTAAAGCTAAGTACAAAATTGAAGACCTAAAGTATTTCGTCGAAAACATTATAGAAGAGAAGGAGCCACCCACCTTAAGATTCTTTATTCTCGTACTTACAGCTTTAACTAGTAGGAACCATCTTAAACTCGCTACAATAAAGAAGATTTTAACATCACTTAATGTTAAATGGTGTAATAAGAGAATATACTTTACCTTAAGAGATCTTCGATTAAGAGGGCTAATAAGAGTAATAAAGGAGTCATTCCGAGGTAGAGGAGAGTATAGTGTTTGTATTGAGGAGAGAATACTTGACTATGTTAGAGAGGTTATTTTGGAAAGGCTTGAACCAGAGTTTACAGCTTTACTAACATACTACCTAAACGTTATGGGAGTTAAACTCTGGGATGGTGTAAAGAGAATACACAACATGTACAAGGATTTAGTGAAAAAAGCACTAAACAAGGTAAAAGAGAAACAACTAGAAGAGTTAAAGAAAATTGACATAAAAGAAGTAGAGAAGATAAAAGAAGAATTCAGTATAAGCTAAGAGACCCACATTAGAGCAATTACATTGCATTAACTAATTAAAGAGATGACACAATCACCAAAACAATGAATATCGGATCATCAATTCTATCCGTATACGCACAGCTGTGTGCACGAGGACTAATACTTAAATAGCTAAAAGCAATATATAGTTTATGAGTAGGTACGAACACGTATGAAAAGAGTATAAACGTGTATGGAGATGCTTCCTCATGAGTAGGAAGTTAGAAAAATTGTATACAGTTGATGAGGCTGCTAGAATTCTAAGGGTAAAACGAAGCACCATATACAAGTACCTCTGGAATGGAAAAATAAGAGCCTACAAACTAGGGGGAAAGTGGAGAATACCACAATCAGAATTACGTAAGCTTCTTGTTGAAAAGAAAAGCTAGGAGGTTAAATAAATGTGAAGCTTACCGGGGTGATTGAATGAAATGAAAATGAGGGAAGGAAATCGGGGAGTAAACCCCCCTCATGAAGGCCCAGAGGAGCCCCGCACCCCCGTAATATCTGTTAGTGGCGTGACTATAAAAAGTAACGGACTTAACAAGCCTCAAAACGATGAAGAAGAAACAAAGATAGCTAGTACACTCAGAGACAAAGAACAAGGAGAAATCACAGGATTTATAGGAGTCTCACTATATGACCTAGCTAGACTTAATGAAGTAAACCTAAAGTATGAAGGTGGTGAGGTAAAGAAGGTTCTAGAGGAACTTAGACATGTAAGAGTATCACTATGTAGTAAGGACGAAGTAAAAGTAATCTACAAGGATAATGAGATAATACTACCATTAGAGAGGCTTAAGGACTTCTACGCTCTACACTTTGCACTACAAAGTCTAGAAATCTCAAATGATATGAAAGTCTTAAACAAAATAACATACATGGTAGCTAGCCGCATTAACCTTGAAGAGGCAAAAACAATACTAGAGCTAGGAATAGAAAGAGGCTATGCTGAAGTCGTTAAGGTATTAACGGATAAAAGACGTGAAATACTAAAGAACCTCGATCTAGGAGAAATAATTAAGCGAAAAGATACTCTAGCACTATATCTAGCATTAAGGGTACTGGATGAAGTAATACCGTACTATATTAAGCCCGAGAAGGGGAGCAAAGGCCTAATCCTAGTATTCAAGGATGGGGTTTATATTGAAGGTGAAGAGTACATCAAGGCAATAGCAAATAAGATAGCTACTGAAGAGGGCTTTGTAGATAAGGTTACAAGACAAGTACTAAATAACATGATGGAACACATAAAGGCAGTAAGCATACTAGCTAAGGAAATCCAAGACCCAAAGAGAGGAATGTTTATAGCCTTTAAGAATGGAGTCCTAGACCTAGACGAATTCATTAAAACAGGGAAACTAGAGCTAAAACCATTCAATCCCAACCTATACGTATTATACAAGATACCCCACGAGCTAAGAGTAGACGTATACGAGAATCTAAGTCTAAAGGCTAAAGCGGATCCTGTAGAGGCATTAAAGGAAATCGATAAGGAACTATACAAGGCAATGTGTGATTGGTTCGATATAGATCTTGACAAAATTAAGGAAGAGAACCCGAAACTAGAGGCTGATGTTGAATTTGCAAGACTAATATATGGTATGCTAGGAGCATTAGATGAAGATGAAAAGAAGGTTAAAAATAAGGATAGAATTATAAGGTTATTGTTACAGATACAGGGTAATTGCCTATTACCTGACGTTTTATTTGACTTTTTAACATTACTTTACTCTATGGAAACTATGACAGCTAAAAGTACATGGCTTAGAATGGTATCAACAATGCTAGGATGGAGAAATGTGGCCTCAATACCACTACAAGAATTAGCTGAAGATGAATTCGCAAGAATAGAGCTCTTTGGTAAGTTAGCTAACATCTATACTGATCTACCTGCTGGACGTATAAAGAATCAGGGAGTCCTAAAGCAAATAATTAGTGGTGAAGAGATAACAGCTAATGTGAAACATAAAGGTAGGATTAGATTCAGACCTATTGCTAAACATATCTACTCATGTAATAAGCTACCAAAAATAGAAGATATAAAAGACAGAGCTTATCTAAGGCGAATACTAATAATACCATTCCTAAGGAAGTTCAAGAGAAATGAAGAATTCAAAAAGTACCTTATGAGAAAAGCCCATAAACTAATAATACCAAGCTTGATAGCATTAAGAGACATGTACTATAACGGCTTAGCTTTGGACCCAGTGGATGTAGTTGATAAAATACAAGAATTCTGGAGACTAAAAAGCGATCCAGTCTATAGGTTCCTAAATGAAATGGTTAAGCATGGAATACTAGTACTCGATAAGAATGGAGTAATAGATGATAACGAATTACTAGAATTATATAATAAATGGGCTGAAACCGTGGGAGAATCAACATTAGACATGGGAGAACTAACCAAGAGATTGAAGAAACATCACATTAGAAAGGTAACAAGAAAAGGCTATGGGTACTATAAAGGAATAAAGCTGCAAAAGTCACTAGATGAAGCAAAGAAGACATTAGAGACTTTTCTAGAGGCTGAAAGTTAGCCTTCAATTCTTTTTTGATCTATATATACCTTTATTATTACATATTTCTAGGTGCACCTGAAGAAAGTAGGGTGGATAAGGGTGAATCAACTAACTTACTTATTATTTTTCTAG
>Ga0190326_1000067_pt1 | contig 14987 bp, 20 predicted proteins | sample 4870111112_MG_FD_165049 | JGI IMG/M metagenome (GOLD analysis project Ga0190326, IMG submission 165049) | Hydrothermal vent sediment bacterial communities from Southern Trench, Guaymas Basin, Mexico - 4870-11-11-12_MG | ecosystem: Environmental > Aquatic > Marine > Hydrothermal vents > Sediment ... | reverse complement strand
TATTTGCCTGACACTCTTTGATAGAGGGAACCTTAACCTTCTTGGATTCAACCAGCGTGAGCCCTAGCTTCTCCATCTTGTCTCCCTTCGCTCCACTCAGCGTTCCAGCCTTCCAGACATCCTTCAGAAGTTCAATTGTCGGAACCGCAACCACAAACTCTCCGCATTCCTTAATGAGGGAGTGCGTGTACCTGCTGTGCCCGATAGCCACTCCAAGAAGCTCCGGGTTGAAGGACAGAGGCACGACCCAGTCGGCAGTCATCACGTTCGGTTTTTCAACTCCCGAGACTATCAGATAGGTTCTTAGGGGATACAAATACTCCAGCATTCCCACCACCTCACTCTTCACAGCTTTTCTCTCTCAGAAGAGAGATGAAGTCCCTTGCACTGCTTACGGAGTAGAGTTCTTCCTTCAAAACAAAGACGACCGATTCAACCTTTTTTCTGCAAACCTTGTCAGTTATGTATGCTGCCTCAGCATCTATTGCCTCTGAAATCCTGCCAAGGAGTCTTGCCCTCTTTTCAATCTCCCTTACCTGTTTGAATCCAGTCAGAATCTGGTCTTCTTTAGCCTGTGAGACGGCATCAAAGGGAGCCTGCTTGACAGGATAAACTGATAGCCCTATAACTCTAAGCTGCTCAATTATCTCCCCTTCTTCTCCCTCAAAATTTTCTTCCTCTTTAATATCAGCCTTAACGAAATTGAGAAGGTCTATTTCCTTTATCGCAAAAGTACCGATAATTTCCTCAATTTTTGCGGCTGTTGAAAGCGTTGTGTCTGTCCCTTCTTCATACTTCTTTACCGTTCTTCTCGAAACTCCGAGCATCTTTGCCATGTCTCCAACGCTCAGCCCCAGTCTCTCCCTTGCCTCTCTTATCTTCTCGCTGTCAAGCTTAACGTAGTATCCACCGGGAGCGGAGTAAACGTATGGATGAATTCCTTCAACAATAAAGTCGTAAAAGGTTGCGAGGTTGATTACGGGCAAACCGTAGCGTGTGTAAACAACCCCTCTTTCAAGGAAGTCGAATTTGAATCTCTCTCCGATTACTAGGGGACTTGCTTGCAAAATTTTCGTCAGCTTTTTCATTTCCTCTGCCGCTTCAGGTTTCAGAGAGTCGACGTTGTAGAGAACCTTGATGAGCAGAACAACATCATCTTTTCTTGCAACAATGTCGAAGCATCTAGGCTTAGTCTCGGCTAAGTCTGCAACGTTAAAATTAGCCTTCTGCAGGATTTTAACCACTGATTCGATTAAGGCTGCATACATTTAAAATAGATGTATATGCGTTACTATATAAGATTTATGTCCTCTGGATTTTTTCCTCCCAGACCTTTTTTACAGCTTCTTCGACAATTTTGAGGCATTCTCTGGCATTTTCCTTTGCTTTCTCTACAATCTCCCTGTAATCAATTTTCTGATTTTTTATTCCGTGGGCATAGTTGTCCATCGTGCAGATGATGGCGTAGCTAAGGCCAAGCTCCTTGGCTATCGTCGCCTCACTGCCAGCAGTCATGCCGACACAGTCAGCGTAGTTTCTTATCATCGCAATCTCAGCCTTGGTTTCAAGTCTTGGCCCTCTGGTCTGGAAATAAACGCCCCCCTCAATTACTGGAAAGCTCGAATGTTTTTTTGCCACATCCAAAAGCACACTCCTCAAATAATCGTCGAATCCGGGAGTGATGTGGACAAGCGAGTCGTTGTAAACTGTAACACCGCTGAAGAAGTCTATGTAGTCGTCTGGGATGATGAGGGAGGGGAGGGTGAACTCTTCTTTGAGTGCTCCAACAGATCCCATGCCGATTACGTACTTCACGCCTAAGGATTTCAGCGCGTGGAAGTTTGCAGGGTGGTTAATTCTGTGTGGTGGCTTGTCCCCCTTTTTGCCGTGCCTCTGAATTATTGCAACATCGATGCCATCGATTCTGCCAACATCAACCTCTGCAACACCGTATGGAGTTTCAATCCTTGTCTCCTCCACGTCTTTCAGAACCTCGATTTCAAGGATGTGCGTCCCTCCAATGATTCCAATCATTCAACCAGCCTCCAGTAAACCCTTCCTCCCTCAAGTTTCCCCCTCACTACACCTTTCAGCTCCATTAACTCGAGCACTTCTTCAAACTTGCCGGGAAAAACAGCTTCTAATGTGTGTATGTTCAGACCTCTTTCAGAAACAACCCTTCTCAGCTTTGACTGACTCATCTCTCCCTCTTCGCGAAGTATATCGCGTATAAGCTCCGAAAGGTCTTCAATAACGTTCCAGGGAAAGATTACCCAGTAGTGGTCGGTAAGGTAGTCTCCAAGGTAATCGGGGATGAACTCGGACTTTTCCAGCATCAGCAGCGATGCAGTCCTCACTTCCTCACCTTCAACAAGCTTTAGGGCCCCCTTCATCGTTTTTCCTGTGTTGATGAAATCATCTACCAGCAGTAGCCTGCTTCCTTTGACTTTCTTTTCCTCTTCTCTGATATCTAGACACGCAATTTTTGAAACGCCAAGATGGCCACTCAGAAGGCTCCCTACAAAGATCCCTCCCTTCACCAGAGCAACTATTTTGTCTGGATTGAAGCCATCCTCGACAATTTCGAGTGCAATCTTTCTGCAAAGGCTCTCCACGTATCTCCAGCTCAGCACGAGGTACATTTTACTCACCGTAAAATCTCAGTCTAACAACCTCTCCACCCGGCCTGTAAACTGCCACGTTCCCCGGCATCGGATTGAGGTTGACCTTTTTCTGGAACTCAGTCTGAGCCTGCCAGGTTGAGGAGTTGACCATGAAAACACCTCTGTAGAATCCTGTTCCGTAAGTGTGGATGTGTCCGCAGTGAAGCACGTCGGGGACATCTTCAATGACGAGGTGATCCTCTTTTTCAGGGGCTAATGGAGTTCTTCCACCGTAAATCGGGCTGAGGTGTCTCCTTTTAAGGAGTTCCTCCATCACTTTCTGTGGTTCATCGTAGCTGAGCCTCGGAATCTTGGAAATTACATCGTCTATGCTTCTTCCGTGGTAAATCAGCACCTTCACACCCTCTATATCTACATAGGCAGGGTTTCCCACATGCTCAACATTCTTCGGAAAAAGATTTCTTATTTCCCCATCAAAAGCGGGTTGGGGTTCAGCCTGCCTCACTGCATCGTGGTTCCCGGGAGAAACTATCACCTTTATGTGCTTTGGTATCTCCTCCAGATGTGAGGCTCCAAACTCATACTGGCCGTATATGTCCTTTATTGCCAAATCCTCCTCCTGTCCCGGATACACGCCTATGCCATCAGCAATGTCTCCTGCTATTATTATGTACTTTACCCTCTCAGCAAGCTCCTGACTCCTCTTCCCCCCAACCTCTCCGTTCAGCCACTTGATGAACACCTTCCACTCCTTTTCGAGAAACTCTTTACTTCCGAAGTGCGTGTCGGAGAGGAATACAATGTAAAAGTCTCTCTTCTTCTCACCATTCCCGTTAATCGGGATGTCGGGAAAAATTATTCTGTTTGCGTAAATTGAAGAGCCTTTAATCACTCCTGTCACGCCTATAACCTCATCACCAAGAAGCTCTCTGGCAATTTCAGCGGTTTTGCCAGTCGCAACACATGTTATCATTCCGGTGTCATCCTCAAGACGAATATAACATCTGTCACCTCTCTCGTATACTTCGTTCACCATTCCAACAATGCTAACATTTCCCCTAACTTTCCCCGCATAAGCTATCGGTGTGGTGTTGACTCTGCTCCTTATTATCTTCGAAAGCTTCTCAAGCCTGGAGTTGAAGTACATGAGGAAGTCTTCCACATTGCCCTGGCAGGAAGATTTTCCCGTGATATCTTTTATTATTTTTAGAGAATTTGAAGTTTCACCAATCTTTTTTTCCTCCTGTAGCTTTGGTTCTGGCTTCGGTTTAGGCTTTGACATATTTCGCAAAAACTCTTCAACAACGCTTTTTTCTATGATGAACCCGTTATTGGCTATGTGGCAGATTTTGTCTACGATCTCGTCACTAAAAAGACCCGACTTGCACAAAATTTCAGCAGCTTTCGGGTCTATGTTGTACCCTCTGACCAAGAACTTTTTCGCCACTGTTGCAGCATCGATATTTTTAATTACCATCCCATCTCCTCCTTAAAGCATGGACACTGAATCCAAGACATACCAGTTTCTGAAAGATGTGGTCTCAACGTTAATTATCGTTGCGGTTGTAGTGGGTGGGGGTATTGCAATAACTGGCACATGGCCCTTTATGGTTGCGGTAGAGTCTGGCAGCATGAAGCCGAATCTGAATCCGGGGGATGTTGTTTTCCTCCTCAACCTATCCCGGACAGGAGGGGTGGTGACCTGGGAGGAAGGAATTGAGAAAGGCTACATGAGCTTCGGGAATTATGGTGATGTCATCGTTTACAGGCCTAATGGTTATGGAAAACCCATAATCCACAGAGCCATTGCGTATGTTCATAAGGGTGAGCATATTCCCGCCATTGTTGACGGAAAACTCGTTCTGACGGACCAGATAGCGGAGAGCGATGGCTACATAACCCAGGGTGACAACGCTAAGACGAACAAATATCCTGACCAAGCTGTTCCGGCAGTGTTCTCCCCAATTGGCGAAAAAATTCTGCCTGTAAAGGAAGAGTGGATTATCGGGGTTGCCAAGTTCAGGATACCCTATATCGGATATGTTAGGCTGCTGATTCCTATTTAGCTATCTTAATTTGAGGTAAGTGTAAACCACCCTGTGCAGAGCGGTTATGTGGCTCAGAACGGCTATCAGCAAAATGGCTTCGTAAATGTAGCCTGAAAGCATACCCAGAAGCAGAATCAAAAGCCTCTCACCTCTTTCAGCAACCCCAACGTCGCACTTCTCGATGATGTTCTCCGCCCTCGCCCTAGTGTAGCTGACAAGCAATGCACCGCTCATCGCTAATGCTACAACCACCCAGTCTATGCCGTAAATTCCGAGAGATATGAAGAGGATGACGTCAACATACCTGTCAGTAACTGAATCCAGAAACGCCCCAAAGTTTGAGGTCATTCCTGCTTTTCTTGCCAGCGCTCCATCCAGCAGATCGCAGATACTACTCAGCAAGACAAAAACGCTTGCGAGTAATATGTCTCTCTCCACTATCAGGTAGGAGGAGACAAGGGCGAAGACGAGCCCGAAAAATGTGAGGTAATTGGGTTTAACTCCGAACTTGGACAACCTTAAAGCTAACGGTGAGATGAGTTCAGTGGTAAGAGGCTTTATCCTACTCAGCATTTTACTTCCACAACTTTCCTCTGTAATGCTCTGTCACGGGACAGCCCAAACAGAGATCTATTTTCCAGTAGTCGCAGTTCGTACAGCTTCCATCACCGCATGGAGCATTCTTCTGCCTTTCGATGTACATTTTAATAGGCATAACAGCGTCTCTTTCAGCTCTCACGACTATCCCGGCTTCAACGTCGTAAACGTCTGGCTCGGCTCTGATGTGCTTATCAACGATAGCCTCAAGTGTTGTCAGATCTTCACTTACCAGCAAAATTGTGGCATTCTTATCCCCCGCTAAAACAAGCCCATTGAGGAAAAACGGGCAGTTCGAGAGCTTGCCGAGAATTTTTGACGGTCTCTTACACTTCATGTCGACCTTGAGAATGTAAAGACCCGATTTCTTTATGTTGAGCCCGTAAACGTGGCTTATCACACCAAGCTCTTTGAGCTTTTTTATTCTGCTCCCCACTGAGGGCTGCGAGAGTCCAACGACTTTTGCTATTTCACTTTGTGACATTTCTGGATCCCTTTCGAGAAGCTCAAGTATCATCCTATCTTTGTCATCTATCTCGATATTCTTAGCCATTTAGAACACCCTCCACGACTCTTGGTGTTAACTTATAAAAAATTAGCGATTTTTCTTAATGGATATTCAACAATCGGCCCTTTGTCCCACACTCTAATTTAAATCAAAACTGAACTAAAATCCATATTACCAATCCATATTACCAGGTCAAAGAATGTTCTAAAAAGAATAGTTCTAAATATTCATCGTAAGATATTTCAATAAAATGCATGCGGGTGAAAAAATAAAAGAGGTTCTGGAAAGATATGGAGAAGAAGGGATTTTGCAGAGTGAAATACCCGCTCTAACAGGTTTGTCCAAATCAACAGTTTCAGAAACTCTTTCGATGCTTGAGGAGGAGAAGGAGGTTGTAAGAAAGAAAGTTTCTGGAAAGTCCTACAGAGTGTGGCTCGTCAAGTATTTCCCTGAACCTGTAAAAGGCGTGGCAAGGGTTGGAATTTTAAGGGCGAGTGAGTATCCGAGAGTTGTAAGAGCTTCAAAAAAGCTGAATACTCATTTAAGAGTTTATGGAAGCAGTATAGAACTCACTAAAGACCTAGTACACGGTATTGTAGATATAGCAGCCTCTCCTTTCATAACTCAGGCTTTCTTTGGAATACTCATGAAAAATATCACGATTGTGAGAAAGGTTGCAATGAACGGTGCTGGGCTTGTTTTTTCTGACATAGAATCCGACTACTGGGGATGTTCTGAATTCTCAACCATGGAGAGAAACCTGAGAAAGTATTTCGAGTTGAAGGGAATGAAGGGAAAAGTAAGGTACTTCAGAAACCCTGAGAGCATGATTAAGTCCCTTGGAGAGCTGAAAGCGATAGCGATTTGGGAGCCCTACTTCACCATGCTTGAGAAAAGGAAGGAGCTTTTCAGCGAGCAGCTGGGAGATTACCTCTGCTGCACTCTTGCCGTGAACAACACCTTTGCTGAACAGAATTCAGATTTGCTTGAAAACTTCCTTAAAGAGTTTGACAGAGCGAAAGTGGGAAAGAAAGATGGAGAAGTTCTGGCGGAGTTGATCGGCTTCCCCTCTAATGTTGTAGTAAAGTCATTCGAGAATTACGATTTCTATCCAGAGCAGGAGTTTAAAAGAGAGGAGCTTGAGGAGTTAAGATTCGGTGGACTGGAGGGAGTTATACGCCTTGATTAAGTCACTGAGCTTCAATATGCTCATGAATTCCTTTCCGGACTCTTCCCTGTCAACAACCGCAATAATTCCAGCAACAACTGCTCCACTCTCCTCCACCCTCCGTGCTGCTGAGAGTGCAGAACTCCCAGTGGTTATTACGTCTTCAACAACCACGACTCTTTCGCCTCTCTTCACCTCACCAATCCTGTCTCCCTTGACTCCGTACTCCTTTTTCTCCTTTCTGAAGATTATGAGTGGCTTCTTAAGCTTTAATGAGAGAGCAACTGCAATGGGTACTCCTCCAAGCTCAACACACGCTATCCTGTCGAAGTCTAAACCCTTAAGCTTGGCTGCCATCTTTTCAGCAATCATCTCAAGAATATCGGGAAAGGTAGAGGCGAGCTTCACATCAACATAAACCCTGCTTCTCTTGCCTGAAGACAGTACGAAATCACCGAATTTTAGTGCTCCAACTTCAATCATTCTTCTAACCAAAGCATCAACTGACATTACCACGGCACCTCCTTAAGATTTAGTTTGTAGGCAATATAGTTTACTCCGAGGTGGAGAGCGGGAGTTATGATAATTGCCAAAACGATGAGTTCAATCGTAAAGAGCTTCCAGAAAGAAGGGTAGAGAGAGGCTATGAGCAAGGCAACGAAGAGGAATGTGAGCTGGTCGAGGAATAGAAGCCTTGCACCCCTTTCATAGCCGAGCCTCCTCTTAACGAAACTTCCGCAGACATCTCCAAACATCGCTCCAAAGGCCAGCAAAAATGTAAGGGTGAAGAAATCGCTATAAGGGAGGGAAGAGTAGATAGCAACGCCTGAAAGCTCTTCAACAGCAAACTGAAGGTTGGCAATAAAAACACCTCCCGCAATACCTCCTATGAATCCTCTCCACGTTTTACCGTCTCCAAGTATTCTTCTTCCGTCAAAGAATGTTCTTCCAAAATCCATTGGCGTTCCGCCACCAACAAGAACAGCAAAGTTATTGGGCGTGTAGCAGGGGAGGAGGAGCCAGATTGTCTTAAGAATTAAATCAAGCATGCTTGCTGTTTGAGTCAGATTTTAAAATTTTTTCACAGTTGGGCAGGTTTGGAGATCAACATATTCCTATACAAGCAAATCCACGATAAGCATAACAGCTTACTCCTTTATTTTCCTCAACACCTCAACAAGTTTCTCCAGCGACTCTGAAAGCATCCTGACTTCCTCAACACTTCTCGACTCGGCAATCATGTCGCAGACCTTTAAAATCGCTTTTTCCACCTTCTCGGGTAGTTCTGCGTAATCTGTTCTGGATATTGTTTCCTCCCTGACAGTTTCATCGTATGCGGTCTCAGACTTGGTCTGAGCTTCAGGTAACTCATTTTCCCCCTCTATGATAACTTCTCTACCGCATGAGGGACAGAAGACTTTCTCATCCTTCTCAAAAAGGGGCATCTTACATTCTGGACAGTTATACGCAAGCATTTTGGCTCCTTTGTAAAGAAGCTCGGCTGCGCTTTCAATCTCTTTTTCCGAAATTTTTTTATCACCCACAAGTTCCACTTGGTTCCGAAGTATTAAAACTTTCCAGTTTTGCGAGGTGGTGTGCATGGCGAAGAAAGAGCTTGATGAGGTTCTGGAAACGCTTGATAGAATCATCTACGACGAAACTGTGCCAAGAAACGTGAGGAGAATTGCAAGTGAAATTAAAGAAAAACTCACAACAACGGATGAAGTTTCACTGGAAGCTGCGTCGGCCATATCAGTTCTTGAGGATATATCTGCAGATCCGAATCTACCGATGCATGTCAGAACGATGATATGGAATCTTACAAGCCAGTTAGAGAGGATATCCGTTGAGTGAGCTTAAAAGAGAGTTCCTCCGAAAATCCACTCATTTTTCCGGACTCATTTACATTCCGGCCTATCTTTGTTTAGGGAAAGAGTGACGATTGGGGTAGCTTTAACTTTGCTATTTGCGCTTATTTTTGAGTTCTTCCGCTTGAGGTACAACCTGCTTTCCGGGATTGTGAGGGAGTATGAGAAAGATAGAATATGCGCTTACATCTACTTTGGTGTTGCAGTTCTTCTCATCACTTTGCTTTTTCCGATGGACGCTGCGTTTTCCGCAGTCCTCGTCACACTGCTCGGAGACGGTTTGGGAGGTATAGTGAAGAGGCTCGTGATGGTCTGGTTCCATTTGCCGTTCTCGTGCGTTTCGGGAGCGATTGTGAAAGGGTTGAGAAAAGTAAGGGGACTGCTACCTTCAGGACAACTTCTCTGTCCCCATAAACTGCCGCACTCGTTTACCACTCAGTAAACTACATATTGCCTTAAACTAACCATTTCTCATGGATGAAAAGGATGCACTGAGAATTTCGAGGGAGATAGCCAAAAATGTGAGAAAGGTTATCGCTGCGATGCCCCTCAAGGAAAGATCTAAGGATATTGGAATGGGGAAAGATGGGACTCCAACCAAGGCAGCAGATAAAGTGGCAGAGGAGGCTGCACTGGAGATACTTAAAAGAGAGAAAGTTACAGTGGTTACAGAGGAGTCGGGGGTAGTTGGTGACGGAGACATCTTTGTAGCACTCGACCCCCTTGACGGAACATTCAACGCCACGAGAGGTGTGCCTGTATATTCCGTCAGCCTGTGCTTCTCTGAATCCGATAAGCTTAAAGACGCGTTTTTTGGCTACGTTTACAATCTCGCCACCGGGGATGAATACTATGCAGACTCAACCGGATCTTACAGAAACGGAGAAAGGATCAGGGTGAGTAATGAAAGCTCACTCTACTGCAACGCGATAATCTACTACCCCAACAAAACCTATCCCTTCAAGAGAATGAGGATTTTTGGCAGTGCGGCAACAGAACTCTGCTTCTTTGCGGACGGCTCCTTTGACTGCTTTCTTGATATACGCCCCGGGAAAATGCTTAGAATATACGATGCAGCAGCTGGAATTTTCATAGCCGAAAGAGCTGGAGGGAAGGTGACTGAGATAGACGGAAGCAGCTTGGGGAATAAAAAATTTGATATGCAGGAGAGGTTGAACATCGTTGCCGCAAACGAGAAACTGCACGCAAAGCTATTGGAGCTGGTTCGATGAGGGCTGCAATAGTTTACAAAACTGATGGACTCCCTGACAGGGTTAAGAAAGTTCTTGAAAGTCTGAGCATTTCCTTTGAATTATTCAGCGAACCGTCTGAAGAGCTGGAAAACTACGACTTCATCGTGAGCATCGGTGGAGATGGAACAATCCTGCGAATACTGCAAAAGATAAAACGTTGCCCCCCAATCTTCGGGATAAACACCGGCAGAGTTGGATTGCTGACACACTCAACACCCAAAAACTTCGAGGAAGTGCTTAAAAGAGCGGTAAAAAGCTTTGAAGTTGAGGAGTTTCCAAGGATTACCTGCCAAGACATTCTCGCATTAAATGAGTTTGCAATACTGAGCAGACAGCCCGGGAAGATGGTGGATGTCGCGATAAAACTTGACGGTGCTGAAATTGACAGGCTTAGATGTGATGGTATTGTAATCGCAACCCAAATCGGCTCTACAGGCTATGCCTTCTCTGCAGGAGGGCCAGTTGTGGATCCATACCTCGAATGCATGATAATCGTGCCAATCGCACCCTTCAGATTTGGATGGAAGCCCTATGTTGTTGACATGAGCAGGAAAATTGAGATCAGCGTTAAAGATGCTGTGCTGATTGCGGATGGGCAAAGAAGTATAGATGTTACTGGAGATGTTGAAATCCGCAGGTCGGAGTATTCAGCAGTCTTCTTCAAGAAGGAATCGAGAGTTTCGAAGTTATTTAGAAGGGTCAAATTTATCAAATAGCCATAATACATTTCTGCCAAGTGAAAATATTAATAGCTCTTCGAGATACACATTAATGTCCCCGATCGGGGAAGAGGCAGAGGTGGCAGTGCCGACGATGAAGCTTCTCTGCGAGCTCGGGGACACACCATGTCGATAGGTCCCCTTAGGAGTGAGGCGAAAGCCTTACGATGAGTATGGGGCAACCCGGACATGGGACAGCCCCCAGAGGTCAGCCACTCTGAGGCGGCAGAGCCTGCGATGAGGGGTGGTGTTACTCTGGGGGCAGACCCCCTTGAGCTGAAATCAGCCTCTTTGAATTTGTCAATCCCTCGTACTAACTGATACAAAACATACTAAGTGAATTTTATACTCGGGTGGCAATTAGTATAATGCTTATATAGTGAAACTCCAATTAGTCTCAGGTGATGCAATGGAACACGACATCGTTATTGTGGGAGCAGGGATTGCAGGGATGAGGGCTGCTATTGCGGCAGCAGAAAAGAGCAGAAAACTATCAATCGCGTTAATCGCAAAAACATATCCCATCAGGTGTCACAGTGTTTGTGCCGAAGGTGGGACAGCAGCAGTTTTAAGGGAAGGTGACAGCTTCGACCTTCACGCATGGGACACAATTAAGGGCTCCGACTTTCTCGCTGATCAGGATGCTGTAGAGTTTTTCGTAAGAGAGTGTCCAGTTGAAATCTTAAGACTGGAAAACTGGGGGTGTCCATGGAGCAGGAATGAGGATGGAACCGTAGCCCAGAGACCATTCGGAGGGCACAGCTTCAACCGAGCCACGTATGCGAAGGACAGGACTGGTTTTCATGAAGCCCACACTCTCTACGAGCGAATGCTGATGTACGATAATATAGAAATCTTCCCTGAGTACTTCATAACAAATCTGGCGATTGAGGATGGAGCAGTTCAGGGAGTTTCGGCGATTCAGCTAAAAACGGGTGAAATGGAGTTTTTCGAGGCAAAGGCGGTGATTTTTGCCACCGGAGGAGCTGGGAGACTTTACGGTTTCACAACCTACAGCCATCAGGTTACGGGAGATGGACTGGCCATTGCTTACAGAAACGGCATCCCGTTAAAGGACATGGAGTTCTTCCAGTTTCACCCTACTGGCCTTATTCCCTCGGGCATCTTGATGACCGAGGGCTGCAGAGGAGAAGGGGGTTATCTGCTGAACAAGAACGGCGAGAGGTTCATGAAGAGGTACGCTCCTGAAAAAATGGAAATTGCTCCAAGAGACGTTGTTTCAAGGGCGATGTGGACAGAAATAATGGAAGGGAGAGGTATTGAGGGGGAATATGGTCCTTACATAGCTCTCGATCTCAGACACCTTGGTGAAGAAAAGATAGAGGAGAGATTGCCTTTAATCAGAGACGCTGCGATAAAGTTCGCTGGTGTAGATCCAGTAGAGGAACCAATTCCTGTGAAGCCTGTTGCCCACTACACGATGGGAGGAATTGACACTAATGTTAGGTGCGAAACTGCAGTAAAGGGTTTCTTCGCTGCTGGAGAGTGTGCATGTGTCAGTATTCACGGAGCCAACAGACTTGGTGCAAACTCAACCGCTGAATGCCTCGTTTTCGGAAGAGTTGCAGGAGAGGTTGCGGCTGAATACGCTTTGAATGCCAAGCAGGGCAAGATCTCTGCCGAATTCAGGCAGAAGGAGGAGAAAAGGATTTTTGATGATTTGCTCGGTAAAAGCGGTGATGAGAGTCCGTATCAGATAAAGAAGGAGCTCAACGAGACCATGGACAGCAACATGTGGATATTCAGGGAGGAGAGAGGACTGAAGGAGGCCGTAAAGAAGATACAGGAGCTAAAAGAGCGCTACAAAAACGTGGAAATCAACGACAAGTCGAGAGGTTTCAATACTGATCTGACCTCTGCTATTGAAATCGGCTACATGCTTGACTTGGCTGAGGTGGTGGCAATTGGTGCACTTAAGAGGCAGGAGAGCAGGGGGGCACACTACAGATTGGATTACCCAAAGAGAGATGATGAGAACTGGCTGAAGCACACGCTTGCCTATTACACTCCTGAGGGGCCAAAGTTCGACTATAAGCCGGTAACAATCACGAAGTGGGAGCCGGTGGAGAGGAAGTACTGAGGTGGTTTGATGGTCAGGTTCAAAATCAGGAGGTATGATGGTGAAAAGTCATACTGGCAGAGCTTCGAGGTTCCAGCAAAGAAGGGGATGACAGTTCTTGAGGCTCTCTACTACATCAAGGAGAACTATGAGTCAAGCCTCGCTTTCAGAGCCTCCTGCAGAATGGGTATCTGTGGTAGCTGTGCGATGAAGATAAATGATAGGCCGAGATTGGCGTGTGAGACGCAGGTTTTGACGCTCGGCGATACTGTGAAAGTAGAGCCTCTGGACAACTTCAAGGTGATAAAGGATCTCATAACCGAGTTTGACGGATTCTTTGAGAAGCACAAGGCTGTGAAACCATACCTTATCAGGAAAGACGACAATTATGCGGAGCCAAAGGAGTTGCTACAGACTCCGGAGGAGCTGAATGAGTACTATATCTTCACCCTCTGCATCAAATGTGGAGCATGCTACTCAGTCTGCCCTGCAGCAGCAACTCTCGACGAGTATCTCGGCCCCGCTGCCATGACCGCAGCTTACAGGTTCTGTGCAGATAGCAGGGATGAGGGGCAGAAAGAGAGGTACGAAATAGCAAGCTCCCCCAACGGGGTGTGGAGATGTCACCTTGCAATGGAGTGCAGCGAAGTGTGTCCGAAGAATGTTGAACCGGCCAAGGCTGTGCAGTTGCTGAGAAGGAAGACAGCCTTCAGCATACTTAAGAGCCTTTTGGGGTGGTAAGATGGGTGTTTCAGGCTGGTTCAAGTTTAAGGGAAGAAGTCTTTTCAGCTGGGCTTTCACGTTTCAGCGATTGACAGGAGTTGTGCTTTTAATTTATCTGCTTGCACACCTCACCTACCTTTCCTCTCTCCTCGACAAGACAGGGGCGACTTACGAAAGCATGATTGCAATTACCGTCTCAAGGCAATTTCTGGTTTTCGATATACTGCTGGTTTTATGCGGAGTTTTTCACGGCGTAAATGGCTTTAGGATCATCCTGCACGAGTTTGGAATAGCCTACGAATACAGGAAGCCGTTGCTGGTAATATTTACTGTGATAGCTGTTGTGGTGTGGCTGTATGCCAGCTACGTTATGTACTCTCTAGTAGGTGGTTGAAATGGAGTCTGCAAAGAGTGTTATGGAACCTATAGCCTGGATTCTCCAGATGCTCACAGGACTGATAATGATTCTGCTCGTAACACTCCACTTCTATGTCACTCACATGACCTCTCACGAGGCGCTTAGATATGCTGAAGTGATCAGCAGAGTTACTCAGCCAGAATTCAGAGCTATGTATGCAGTTTTGCTGCTTGTAGTGTCCTTCCACGCATTTAACGGTCTGAGGGCAATACTTCTTGACACCACTGCAGGGATGGAGAGTAGAAAAACCGTCAACACCCTGATAACACTTGGTTTCCTTCTGGCCTTTGTTTACGGGCTTTACCTCCTATTTTCAATTTAATTTTTAGCGTAAAGAAGGTAGATTGCCTTGCTCTACCAATTCGACTTGGAAGGTCACCCTCTTTCCATAAATTCTACATATAAAAATGCTAATAATTTTGTCCAGTAGACCAAGTCTTGAGTTTACAAGTTTTATAACCCTTTCACTCTCCTGCTCATCAAGTTCCGTAGCTTTACCTTTCAACCAGTCTCCAATCACTTTTCCAGTTCTTGTACATGGAGCCAAACGAAGGTTAGGGTTTCTGCGCAGTCTCTTTACCTTTCCAGATTTTAGTGGTGTATGAAAGTATACTTTGCCGCCTTCAACCGTAAACCAAACTGGCGTCCTTACCGGCTCACCATTTTTCTTATAAGTCTCAAGACAGATAAACTTGGCTTTTAGTAATTCATCGAGTTTATCGATTTTTTCTCCTTCTCCCATACTACTGTACAATTTAAGTTCCTAATAAACCTTTGGGATCTTTTGATGGTGATGGCGCGCGGATTTATTGTTCTGAGCAAAACTATTTATACCAAAAATAACAGACCAGCTGCATGGGCAGAAAGCGAATCTACGAAGTTGTAAAGCATTTACCAGCAGAAGAACTAGATAAAATCAAAAAGCTCGAAAAAGATACAAGAGTTCTTAAAAGTTATACTTCGTAGACACCTTTACAGAGG
>Ga0190326_1000066_pt1 | contig 15008 bp, 14 predicted proteins | sample 4870111112_MG_FD_165049 | JGI IMG/M metagenome (GOLD analysis project Ga0190326, IMG submission 165049) | Hydrothermal vent sediment bacterial communities from Southern Trench, Guaymas Basin, Mexico - 4870-11-11-12_MG | ecosystem: Environmental > Aquatic > Marine > Hydrothermal vents > Sediment ... | reverse complement strand
AGGTGCGTTCAGATCGAGGTATGGAATCTTAGGTGTAACCATCAGCCCCGAATTCACAACGAAGAGTGGAATGGACGTTAACCTCAAGGCTGTGTAGGTTATAAGTGCCGGCGTTGGCTTTCCGTCAGGCGTTGCCGGAACACCATCGATTGACTGACACCTGCCGTGATAAAGCAGTTCTGCATCGGCTGGTGGGGTGTACTTTACGAGTTCAGGGTTAGCTCCTGCAACTGTTATACCCTCAATGTTGGCTGTTTTTGTGTTTCCAATGACAAGAACAAATGCCACCTTACCTTTTGCCAGCTCAATGATGTCGCTTTCTCCTTTAATGAAAGTGTAGCTCATAGTTTTACTGTTTAGATAAGGAGAGAAAAGGATTTGGATTGTGATACACATATAATACTTTAAAAAACAGTTCAATTATCGAGCTTCTACCCCTCGTTGTAAGCACACTTCCTCTTCTGCATCCAAGGTGAGGGATATGCCATTTCTGCTGGCAAAAACCCGAACAAAGACTGCTGGCCATAAGCCTCTTAAGTTATGCACAACTCTGGCCAAATCCCAAACAGTCAAATTCAAATAACTTTAAATACTTGGAGACTACTCCCATCCATGCCGGATAACACTCCAAAGACTATATCGATTGATTATAACAAATGCATCAGCTGCGGAATATGCGTCTACGTGTGCCCTCATGATGTTCTGGAGTTGAAAGATGGAGTACCAGTGATGGTTGGAAAGTGCAAGGTTTGCGGGCTCTGCTCTGCCTCATGCGTAACCAAGGCCATATCGATGACAGCCAAGAAGTTCACGGATGAGGGATTGCTTGATGCCGAATTGAAAGACGTTGTGGTTTTCACGTGCAGGAGAAACGTTGAGAAGGGTAAGGACTACGATGCAACGGTGATATCCCTCCTTTGCTCTGCGAGGCTCGACCCATATCTGATTGCAGAGGTTTTTAATAGAGGAGCAAAAGCTGTTGTGGTCTCAACATGCGGGAGTGACTGCAGAAACTATCCCGGAAGTGCAGAGGCGAAGTATAAGGCAGAGGCTGTCAAGATGATGCTGGAAAAACTCGGTGAGGATGGAGAGAGGGTTAAGGTTGTTGAAGGCAACTTTGAGGATGCAATTAACGAGCTTAAAGCAAAGAACTTCGATGCCGTAAAGAATGCTGATGTCCTCAAAAATGCCTTACTGAACAGAGATTTGAGGGCGATAATTGCGAGAATGAGGGGAATAGTTGAGGAGGGCAACGTTTACGGAGAGAAGATCGATTACGAAGAATATCTAAAGGTACTCGAAGATGCTGCTGATAAGGCGATAAAGTTCTCAATTATCTCAAAGAACTTGAATGGCGGGGCGAAAGTTTCTGAGATAGTTAGCAGAGCCGGTCTCACTTACAGAGAAGTCCTTGACGCTATTCTTGAAATGAAGAGGAAGGGACTTGTGGAACTTGAAATTGATGAAGAAGTTGTGGTATCTGCAAAGGGGTGAAAAGATGCCAGTTGGTGCGGTTCTGGTTATCGGGGGTGGAATTGCGGGGATTCAGTCTGCCTTAGACTTGGCGGAGTCCGGATTCAAGGTTTATCTGCTTGAAAAACTTCCGGCAATCGGCGGAAGAATGTCCCAGCTCGACAAAACATTCCCTACCAACGACTGTTCGATGTGCATCCTCTCACCGAAGCTCAATGAGGTGGGGAGGCACGAGAACATTGAGATAATAAACAACGCTGAGCTTGTGGGTGTGGAGGGTGAGGCGGGAAACTTCAAGGTTAAGATCAAGAAAAAACCACTCTATGTTGATCCAGCTAAGTGTACAGGTTGTGGAGCGTGCAGCGAAGCCTGTCCGGTGAGTGCGATTGATGAATACAATGAAGGCTTGAGCTATCGCTCCGCCATATTCCTCCGCTATCCGCAGGCAGTCCCCAAGGTTTACTCGATTGATAAAAGCAAGTGTATCGGATGTGGAATCTGCCAGAACGTCTGTGTGGCTAAAGCCATTGACTACAATCAGAAGGAAGAGGAAATCACCATTAACGTTGGCACAATCATCCTTACTCCCGGAGGTAAGCTCGCTGACCCGGTTAAGAGAGAAGAATACGGATATGGAATTTTCCCGAACGTTATAACAAGCATCCAGTTCGAAAGACTGCTTTCAGCAACCGGTCCGTTTGAGGGACACGTGGCTCGCCCTTCTGATGGTAAAGAGCCGAAGAAGATTGGTATAATTCAGTGTGTGTGCAGCAGAGACGCAAAAGCGAACGAATACTGCTCGTCCGTCTGCTGCACCTATGCAACAAAGCACGCAATCATTGCAAAGGAGCACATTCCAGATGCAGAGATTCACGTCTTCATAATGGACCTCAGAACGTTCGGTAAAGGCTTTGAAGAGTATGCGAAGAGGGCTGAAGAGGAGTATGGAGTGAAGTACCACAGAGGGAGAGTTTCTATGGTAATGCAAAAGAAGAACGGAAACCTGCTTCTAAAGTACGAAAAGGATGGGAGGAGCTACGAAGAAGAGTTCGACCTTGTAGTCCTCTCAGTTGGCTTCGAACCGCCGGAAGATATGAAGAGGTATGCCGAAATTCTCGGCATTGATCTTAACGAATACGGTTTTGTTGAGACCGACACGTTCAACCCGATCTCCACATCAAAGCCCGGAATTTATGTTGCAGGTGTTGCATCAGAGCCAAAGGACATTCCGGAAAGCGTGGCTCAGGCGAGCGGTGCAGCGGCAAAAGCTTCGAGCATAATCGCCTCCGAGAGAGGGAAGCTGATAACAAAGAAGGAGTACCCGCCGGAGAGGGATGTTACCGGTGAGCCACCGAGAATTGGTGTGTTTGTCTGCCACTGCGGTATAAACATCGCTTCGATGGTTGATGTGGAGAGGGTTGCCGAATTTGCCAAGACGCTTGATGACGTTGTATTTGCCGACCACCTGCTTTTTACCTGCTCCGCCGATTCTCAGGAGAGAATTAAGCAGGCAATAAGAGATTACAACCTGAACAGAGTTGTTGTCGCTGCCTGCACCCCCAGAACTCACGAGCAGCTTTTCAGGAACACGCTGAGAGAAGCCGGACTCAACCCATACCTGTTCGAGTTTGTGAATATAAGAGAGCACTGCTCTTGGGTGCACACTGACAGGGAAAGAGCCACTAAGAAGGCGATGGAGCTTGTGGCAGCTGGTGTTGCGAAGGCTAGGGATCTTGAGCCGCTGCAGTACATAGAGGTCGATGTAACGAAGAAGGCGCTTGTTATCGGCGGTGGGCTTGCAGGGATGACCGCTGCTCTGGAGCTTGCAAATCAGGGAATCGAGATATTTCTGGTTGAGAAGGAGGAGAAGCTCGGTGGCAATCTGCAGCACATATACTACACCATAGACGGCAAAGACCCGCAGGAGTTGCTGAGGGAGCTTGTTGAAAAGGTGGAAAGCAACCCGCTGATCAAGGTTTACAAGAAGGCGAGAGTTGAGAGTATTGAGGGCTTCGTCGGAAACTACACGAGCAGGATAGTGACTGAAGAGGGTGTTGAGGAGGTTCAGCACGGCGTTGTCATCGTCGCTACTGGAGCTAAGGAGTACAAGCCGAGGGAGTATCTCTACGGCGAGCATCCCAGAGTTGTGACGCAGGTTGAGTTCGAGCACATGCTCGTCAACAGGGATGTTCCGAATGACGTGATAATGATCCAGTGTGTGGGTAGCAGAAATGATGAGAGGCCGTACTGCAGCAGGATATGCTGTCAGACTGCGATAAAGAACGCTCTCAAGCTGAAGGAGCTTAATCCGGATGCCAACGTCATGATTCTGTACAGGGATATAAGAACATACGGCTTCCTTGAGAAGTACTACAAGGAAGTAGCGGAGAAGGGAGTCGTGTTTGTCCGCTACGACCCAGATAACCCACCAAAAGTGAGGGTTGAGGACGGAAGGCTTGTTGTGGAGTTCTACGATGAAATTCTCGGAGATACAATCATCGCTGAGCCGGAGTATGTGGTTCTGAGTGCTGCAACCGTCCCCAACGATGAAAACGAGGAGATTTCGAAACTTCTCAAGGTTCCGCTCGACGCCAACGGCTTCTTCCTCGAAGCTCATCCGAAGCTCCGTCCTGTTGACTTCGCTAGTGAGGGTGTATTTCTGGCGGGAATGGCTCACAGCCCCCGCTTAATACCTGAAACGATATCCCTCGCCTACGCTGCCGTCTCAAGGGCTCTGACAGTACTGACCAAGGACAAGATAATCATGGAGGCCACCAAGGCAGAAGTTGTCAAGGAGAGGTGCGATGCATGCGGAATGTGCGTCAAAGCCTGCCCGGTTAACGCAATCGAGATAACAGAGTACGAGACGAGGGTGGGGGTGGAGCGTAAGGCTACAGTAAACAAAGCAGTCTGCCTCGGCTGTGGTGTTTGTAGTGCTACCTGTCCAAAGGCTGCGATAGTCGTTAAGGGATTCACGTTCAACCAGATTAAGGACATGGTTGATGCTCTGGAAGAGGTAGATGTGATACTGGCGAGGTGATGTGCATGGAGTTTGATCCCAAAATCATAACCTTTGCATGTAACTGGTGCAGCTATGCCGGTGCGGATCTGGCAGGAACGAGCAGGCTGAAGTATCCGGACAATGTGAAGATAATCAGAGTGATGTGTTCAGGAATGGTAAACCCCGGATGGGTTCTGAGGGCATTCAGGCAGGGGGCTGATGGTGTTGTTATAGCAGGCTGCCATCCAGGAGACTGCCACTACACCGTCGGAAACTACTACGCCAAGAAGAGGTACATACTTTTGAAGGAACTGATGAAGTTCGTCGGTTTTGATGGTGAGAGGTTCAAGCTTCTGTGGGCCTCGGCTTCGGAAGGAAAGCTGTTTGCAGAAGAGATGACCGCTTTTACCCAGAAAATTAAGGAGATGGGCCCGCAAGAAAAGTTGAGGAGGAAGATAGAATGAACTCCGAAATTCTTGAAAAAATTAAGGAGGAGTGCAGAAAGCTTCCCGATGACATCAGCTACATAGTCGGCTTTGTTAGAAAGCGGGGAGAGCCGAGAGAGGTTCTGAAAGTTCTCAAACCCGATGAGGTTGACAGGATGTCATTCTCACCTCTTTCCTTCAACAATCCTGCAAGAATCGTGATGGATCTGATGAAATCCGATGGTAAGATTGCGGTGATTGCGAAGGGGTGCGATGCAAGGGCACTAAAGCAGCTTGAGAAGGAAGAGAAGATTGAAAGGGAAAGATTGTACATCATCGGTGTTTCCTGCCCGGGAGTGATTGACTACAGGAAGTTCAGAAACGCTGTCAAATTCCGCCTTCCCGAAATCGAGAGTGTCGAGCTTGTCGGTGATGAAGTTATCGTTAAGGCTAATGGAGAGGAGCAGAGAATTCCGTTCAGTGAGGTCATTTTTGAGAACTGCCTTTACTGCGAGCAGCCCACACCAAAGGATTACGATGTGTTAATAGGAGAGCCGAGAGAGGGAAAACTGGACTTTTCGGACATAGAGGAGTTTGAAAAGCTTGACAGGGAGGAAAGGTGGAGCTACTGGATGGAAGTTTTCAGCAAATGCATACGCTGTCACGCATGCAGGCAGGTCTGCCCGCTCTGCTACTGTGAGGAGTGCCTTGTAGACCCATCAAACCTTGCGGTTTCACCAATGACTCCGGCTGAGGAGAAGGCCGCATATCCAAGAGTTCTCGGAAAGACTGTGAATGCTTCCGACAACATGGTGTATCACCTTATAAGAGTGCTGCACCACGCAGGAAGGTGTGCTGGTTGTGGAGAGTGCGAGAGAGCTTGTCCGATGGAGCTACCATTGTTGAAGCTGGAGAGGAAGCTCAAGAAAGTCGTTTACGAGGTTTTCAACTACAGCCCGGATGAGGAGATACCGTTCCTCTCAAAGCTTGACATTCTTCCAGAGGGGTGATGCTGATGAAAGTCTACGAAGGTAATTTCCTGAAGGATGTTGTTGCAAAACTGCTCGATGACGGATACAGAGTTTATGCTCCGGTTAAGGAGAAGAACTATCACGTTTTCAAGGTTGTTGAAAATGCCGATGAGGTCGATTTCGACTACATAAACACTAGGAGGTCACCGAAGGATGTAACTTTCCCCGAAAATGAGGTTCTGATGAAGTACGGCGAGTGGGTTGAAGAAATTCCTGCTCAGGCAGACAAAACTGCCATTGTTGGAATCAGGCCATGCGACATACAGGGATTAAGGCTCATGGACAGAGTATTTCTTGAGGACATCACCGATCCGTATTATGAGGCGAAAAGGAAGAATCTGCTTGTTGTTGGCTACGCCTGCAACGAGGCTGGTGATTACTGTTTCTGCACGAGTGTTGGTTTGAGTCCATTCAAGAGTGATTACGCGGATATCATCGTAACAGAGCTGGGTGATAAGCAGGTTGTGGAGATTCGGAGTGAAAAAGGAGAAGCTGTAGCTTCAAAATTTGATCTAAGCGATGCGAGCGATGAGGATGTGAGCAGAAAGAAGGAGCTTGAGCAGAAAGTGCTCAGCTCATTCGTTAGAAGTGTAAACACGGAGAATCTGAAGGAGAGGATGGCCGAAGCCTTTAACAGCGACTACTGGAAGGAGGTTGCAGAGAACTGCGTGAGTTGCGGAATATGCACGTATCTCTGCCCGACCTGCTTCTGCTTCGACATATTCGATGACGGTGAGCTTAAGGGTGTCAGAATAAGAGCTTGGGATAGCTGTCAGTTCCCTCTGCACACACTCGAGAGCTCAAGCCACAATCCAAGGAGAGAGAAATGGCAGAGGTTGAGAAACAGGTTCTATGACAAGTTCTACTACATGCTTGTCAGGAAAGGAGAGTTTTACTGTGTGGGATGCGGAAGGTGCATTGCAGCCTGTCCTGTGGGTATAGATATTGCTGAGGTAATCAACAATATTCCGTCGGGGGTGTGAAACAATGAGTTCCGTTCTTGATGAGCCAATGAAAAATCCGTATTTGCCTTACAAGGCCGAAATTGTAGAGATTCGAGATGAAGTGAAGGGAGTCAGGCCGATAAAGACATTCAAAATCAGGCTTATCGAGAGAGAGAGATTTGACTACCAGTCTGGGCAGGGATGCCTCGTTTCGGTCTTCGGGAGGGGTGAGAGCTGGTTCACCATAGCCAACTCCCCCACTCGTCCCGACCTTGAGTTCAGTGTCCTCAAGACGGGAAAGGTGACGACGAAGTTGCACGAGATGGAGGTCGGAGATGTTGTGGGAATAAGAGGACCTTTGGGCAGAGGATTTCCGCTTGAAGAGTGGAAGGGTATGAACATAATCACCATCGGTGGTGGTATTGGCCAAACTCCCTTGAGATCAATCTACCAGTATGTTATCGACAACGAGAAGGATTATGGAGACCTCACAATCGTTTACGGGGCGAGAACATCCAAAGACCTGTGCTACAAGGATGAGCTTTTCCAGCTTAAAGAGCAGGGTTACAATGTTGAGCTCTCTATAGACAACCCGGAGCCTGACTGGCCGTATTTTGTTGGATTCGTGCCGGACAATTTGAAGAGGATTAAGCCAGACCCGAAGGACACAATTGCTATAACCTGCGGTCCGCCGATAATGATAAAGATAACTCTTGGAGTGCTGAAGGATTTGGGATTCAAAGAGAATCAGATATACACAACACTTGAAAGGAGAATGAAGTGTGGAATTGGTAAATGCGGAAAATGCAAGCTTGAGAGCGTTTACGTTTGCAGGGATGGGCCGGTGTTCAGATATGATGAACTTTCAAGATTACTTGAGGAAGCGTAAGGGGTGGTAGTATGCCCATTAATCTGAAAGAAGAGAGAGATCCGGAACTTGTGAAGCAAATTGTTGAGGTTGGGGGTGAAGATCTGCTGAAATGTTACCAGTGCGGAACGTGCGTAGCTGACTGCCCAACCGGCATAGCTGATGAACCGCTTAGTGTGAAAAGACTGATTCACATCGCCAAGCTGGGGCTGGCTGAAGTGCTAATAGAGGATGAGAGTCCCTGGATGTGCGTAACGTGCACTGGCTGTGAGGAACGCTGTCCGAGAGAAGCGAGGCCGTTTGAAATAGTTCTTGCAATAAGGAGGTGGCAGTGCTTGGAGGATGAAACCTACATTCCTCAGGCTTTAACTGAGATTTACGAGAGAGGTCACACTCAGAATGTGGTAAATCCGATGAGAGAGGAGCTTGATCTGCCAGAGATAAAGACCGTTGCAACGAGAGAAGATTTGCTGGAGAAGTTCAGACAGCTGTTGAGAGAAACCAGAGTCGTGAAGGAGCACGGATACATGTTCGGGATAATGGAGGGATGAACATGAAAATCGGACTTTTCTTGGGATGCAACATGCCAGCTTTGAGGCCTGACGTTGAGAAGGGTATAAGGGTCTCACTTGCATCACTTGGTGTTGAGATTGTTGACCTTGAAGGAGCTGCATGCTGTCCCGCTTACGGAACTTTCTGGTCAGCAGATGAGGAAGCTGCACTTGCTGTTGGAGCATGGAATTATTCGATAGCAGAAAAGATGGGAGTTGATATGGTTGTGCAGTGCGGAAGCTGCTACTCAACGCTGAAGATGAGCAGGCACAAACTCATTAACGGGAAACTGCAGGAAATTAACGAGAAGTACCTGTCAAAGGTCGGGGCGAAGTATGAGGGAAAGAGTGACACCAAGCACATAACGGACTTCCTATACAATACTATAGGAGTTGACAAAATAAAAAGCAGCCTGAAATACACAATGAAGGGCTTAAAGGCCGTTGTACAGGTGCCCTGCCATACAATCAGGCCGAGCAAAATTCTTGGCTTTGACGATCCTGAAAACCCCCAAGTTCTGAAGGAACTGACGAGAGCTTTAGGAGCAGAAGTTCCAACCTTTACGAGAGACAAGCAGTGCTGTGGTGGAGCAGGAGGTTATGCAAGGCACAACAGAGGGGCTGCGCTGGAATTCCTCAAGCTGAAACTCGATTCAATGAAGGAAGAAGTCGATCCAGACTGCATTGTCGTATCATGCATCACGTGTCTTATGTGGATGGATGAGGCTCAGGAGGAGATGAGAAAACTTGGGATGATAGACTACAGCATCCCCGTTTTCGATTACAACCAGCTTCTTGCAATCTGTCAGGGACATGATCCACAGAAAGTTGCGAGAATCGCAGCGACGCCAAGAGATGAGGTTATAGCCAAGATTCTTGAGAATAAAGTTTGATTTTTGTTTTTAATTTTTGGATCATTTCGGTATTTCACTGGAAAACTCATAAATTTCGAATGTCATGAAAAAGTGGTTTGCTCTAACTTCAACCATCATCTTCTGGGGATTGGCCTTTACGGCCATAAAGTATTCCGTGAAGTTTCTCTCACCCATTTCAGTCGCATCTCTAAGATTTGCCATCGCAAATGTCCTGTTTGCATTGCTCATCGTCAAAGGAAAAAGAATTAGGTGGGATGATCTACCAAAGGTTTTTGCTCTCGGAGTCTTTGGCGTTTCTGTTTACCACATCTCTCTTAATCTCGGAGAGGTTTACATCTCGTCTGGAGTTGCGAGTGTCGTAGTTTCACTCGCTCCAATCTTCGTCCTATTTCTTTCTGCAATTTTTCTGAAGGAAAAGATAACCTACGGTAAGATTTTCGGAATCATACTTGCTTTTGCCGGAGTTGCTGTAATATCTGATCCGTCATACGACAACATTTGCGGAATAGCGCTTGTTATGGTTAGCACAATAGCTGCGGCAATCTACACAACCTTCGGGAAGAGTCTGCTTTCAAAGTACGACCCCGTAACTCTGACCAGCAACGCGATGATTCTGGGAGCAATTCCGCTCTACCCATTTCTTCCTGAATCAATTCTTTCCTTGCAGGGCGATCCGGGTCTGATAGCATCAATAGTTTTCCTTGGGATATTCTCGACTTTTCTTGGATATCTCGGCTGGTATTACTTCCTTGAAAAGGAAGAGGCTTCAAGAGCATCGGTATTCCTGCTCGCCATCCCGGTGGTTTCCTTGATTGCGGGTAGCGTTTTGCTTTCAGAGCTTCTCACAATCAAAACCCTTGCCGGTTCTGGGTTGGTGCTTTTGGGAATATACATTGTGCTGAGAAAGAGATAAATCCAGTCATGAGAAATAGCAGTATGACAAAGCTTGAGAACATCTACTGCGCGAGGTGCGGTTCGGAGTTTGACCTCAATGTGAGAAGAACGACGAGCTATTCAGGCCCGCTCCACATCCCCAACCTCTACTGTCCTTTCTGCGGTTCGAGGAGGTTGATGAAGAAAAAAGGGATCTTCTTCAACTCATCCCCTTAGCGTGGCTTAAAATATGCTTCAGCGAGCCTTTGATAATCTCAATCCCCAGCCTAACAGCCTTGCTCGAACCAGGAAGGCAGAAGATGACCTTATCTCCAACAATACCTGCGGTAGCCCTTGAGAGAATTGCGGAGTATCCAACCTCCTGATAGCTCAGCATTCTGAAAATCTCCCCGAAACCATCAATTTTTTTCGTAAAAAGCGGCTCCACAGCCTCAACTGTAACGTCTTTCGGATTTAACCCAGTGCCACCTGTTATAAGGCAAACGTCAGCCTCTTCAAGAGCCTCAAAGACAGCTTTTCTTATCAGCGTAATGTCGTCAGGGACGAGAAAGTAGTTAGAAGCACCAAAGCTCTCCACGAGTATCTTCCCGGAAGCATCGTCTTCGGGAATGTTCTCCACACCCTTGACATCACCATACTTCTCATACCTGCTTGTGGAGACTGTTATGATGGCAACCTTGTAATCCATATCCTTTTCGTGCATCAGAACCACCTTTCAAGAGTTGCCTGAGTTGACTTCAACGCCTTCAGCTTTTCTAAGGCTTTTTCAACCCTCTCCCTGCTGAAGTCATGCTCCTCGCAGAGGAACTCAATTGCTTTTTCAAAATCGGGCTCCCTGAACTCGATCTTGTAGTCATCGGTAACGGGAGGGTTGAGGAAAAAGTTCCTTATCTCCTCAACGTGTGGTATGTCCACTTTCAGTGCTTTGAGCGCTCTGAAAATATCTCCGTAGGTTTTGATGTAGTTCAAAGCCTTCTTCACACCGACACCCTTCACACCCTCGTTGTAGTCCGTGCCGACAAGAATTGCTATATCTACAAGCTGCTCTCTCGTCAAACCGAGTCTTCTGAGATTTTCTTCAAGAACTATTATCTCAGGCTTCACGTCAATATACACATTTTTACCGGGGAGCTTTCTCTTTCCGGTTATGGCGAGATTTCTTGCCAGCCTTGGACTTCCGAAAAGGAGAGAATCATAATCCTGACTTCCTGTAAATTCCACATCGCCTTTTGCCGCCATGTATGCTGCCTGAGCCTCTCCCTCTGAGGGTGCATCAAGATAGGGGATGCCCATGTAGCTCAAAAGCGTCTTTGCAGATTCCACAATATACTCGTCAACCCTTCCCGCTGCCTGTGCGTACTTCTTCGCTTCTTTGTCTCCAGCCTGCAAAGCTGCGATCCACATCTCCTCCGCCTCGGCTCTCCTTTTCTTTCTCTCCTCAATTTCAGCCCTCTTGAAATCAGGAGGTTCTCCATCAAAAACGAATACTGGTCTTATTTCAATCTCAACCATGTTTGAAACCCTGTATAGGATTCCGGAAAGGTGAGATGTAATCCTGCCCTGCGAATCCTTTAGCGGTGTACCGTCAGGCTGTCTTATAATCGATATGAACTGGTAAAGCGTGTTAAACGCATCGATTGCAATCCTCTTTCCAGAAAAGTACTCAAGCTCGACCTCTTCCCTCTCAAAGAGGTCGCCAATATCTGCACCCATGATAAATCTTGATAAGAATGCTTAAAAATCTTTACTGAGAAATGAAATTGATGAAGGCGGTTATACTCGCCGCTGGATTGGGCAAAAGGCTTGGCGGTGTTCCAAAACCGCTTCTGCGAGTCGGTGGGTGTGAGATAATCCTGAGGACGATGAAGCTCCTTTCCCCACACGTCTCCGAGTTCGTTATCGTGGCAAGCCGTTACGCTGACCAGCTCGACAACTTCCTTAAGGACAAGGGCTTCAGGTACAGAATAGTCAGACACAACCACCCTGAGAAAGGAAACGGCTACTCCCTGCTTGTAGCCAAGGATTATGTAAAAGGAAGGTTCATTCTGACGATGGGCGACCATATTTACAGCGAGAAGTTCGTTGAGAGAGCGGTGAGAGGAGAAGGGGTTATAGCGGACAAAAATCCAAAATACGTCGATTTGGATGAAGCCACCAAGATAAAAGTTGCTGACGGCAGAGTTGAGGATATAGGCAAAAATCTGAAAGAGTTTGACTGCGTTGACACTGGTTTCTTCGTTCTCGATGACACAATATTTGACTGCGCTGAGAAGCTTAAAGACAGAGAGGAAATATCGCTAAGCGAAATTGTGAAAATGGCCAGATTGCCGGTGACTTACGTTGATGGAGAATTCTGGATGGATGTTGACACGAATGAAGACGTTAAAAGAGCAAACAAGGCTTTGGTTTTCACCGCTGTCAAAGGGTTGGGAGATGGGCTCATCTCAAGAAACCTGAACCGGAAAATCTCGACGAGAATTTCAGCAGCAGTTGTCAACAGAGTTAGTCCGAGCCAAATGACGTTAGTGTCCCTTCTCGCTGGCGTCTTTGCGGCTCTTATTAACTTGTTTTCCGCCCCACTTGCTGGTTTGGTGTATCAGCTCTCATCAATCCTCGACGGCTGTGATGGGGAGATAGCGAGAGCATCTCTGAACACCTCAAGGAAAGGTGGTTATGTTGACTCGATTCTGGACAGATTTGTAGATTTTCTGTTTCTCGCCATAATGGCAATTCTTTATCCGAATACAGCAATCGTTGCCATTTTTGCCGTTTTCGGAAGTGTGATGGTCAGCTACACCTCTGAGAAGTACAAGGCGGAGTTCGGAGAGAGCTTATTCGGCAAGTTCCGCGTCCTGAACTACATCCCCGGGAAGAGAGACGAGAGGATTTTTCTGATCATGGTCTTCTGCCTACTCTCTGTTATAAGCACGGAATGGCTTTACTGGATGTTTGTAGTAATTGCCGTTTTGAGCATTTTCAGGGTGATAGTAACCTTGTTTACTGTTATTCTTTCAAAAGAGACAGAGCGCCGCTAGCAGGATTATGAGTTGCAGTAATATCATGGAGGGTTTACAAGAGCTAGCAGTAGAGGGATATTAAAGGAGGTAGGAGGGTTTGGTTGTAGCTTCTCACCGATCGAAAGATGTCTAAAGTGGGATTATTGAGCAAATCATGACTTCAAAGCCTCAAGCACAATCTCAGATATGTCTTTAACATCCAGTTCGAGTCCCTCATCACTTACAGCATTATCAAGCATCATCAGGCAAACTGGACAGGACGTGACAAGAATTTCTGCAGTCTCAGCAACCTCCTTAACTCTAATCCTTGCTGGGCTATCTTTACCACCAAGGTAATCGGTGTAGAAATTTCCGCTCCCTCCCCCGCAGCAGAAGGAATCTTTGCGGTTTCTTGGCATTTTCGTAAAAACTTCCAATTCTCGACAGCAGTTTTCTGGGCTCCTCGTAAACACCATTCCACCTTCCGAGAAAGCATGGATCGTGGTATGTTAGCTTCCCTTCAACCCTCCCCACTTTCAGCTCTCCGTTATTCACAAGATTCCAGAGGAACTGAGTGTGGTGAACCACATCCAACCCGTAGTAATTCCTGAAGGCGTTGAATGCGTGTGGGTCCGGGGTTAAGACCTTCTTCACACCTTTCTCCTCAAATCTTTTCCGATTTTGCTCCATAAGCTGCTCGAACAGGCCAAATTCGCCCATGATGACTGCCTCGTTCCCCTCACAAATTTCATCGCTGAAAACACCGTAATCCACACCTGCAACATCGAGCAGCTTCAGCAGTGCTTTCAGCGACTTTTTTGCTCTGTCATCGTATGCGGCAACACAGCCTGCATGCAGCAGAAACTCGTTTTTGGTGTAATCCCTTCCAACCCACTCAAGTCTCTTGGCAGCGTAACCCCATGGATTGCCAAATTTCGCTAAATTGCTGAAAAACTCCCCAACCTTCTTCGGAACCTGTCCCCTCTCAACCATATCGCTTCTCGCAGCGATGAAAACATCCACGACCTGCTCGTTAAACTTGAAAACGCAGTGTTCAACACAGTTTCTGCAGGTTGAGCAGGAGTACATTATCTCCCCCAAATGTTCACTCCACTCTATCTCGTTGTTCATCCATGCTCTTATCAGCCACATCCTCCCGCCGGAGAAGTATGTCTCGAATCTATATTTTGCATACGATGGGCAATTGATCTCCGAGTAGTCTGACGGGAATTTGCAGTATCCACATCTGAAGCAGCGGTGAACGATTTCTGCGTAATTGACCTTTTCCAACATCATTTCACCTCCCAGTTTCCGGGGTTCATTATGCCATTGGGATCCAGCATCTCGATCACACTCTTTATCAGCCTCTTCGCCCCTTCATCCATACTTTCCAGTATCAGCTGCTGTGCTGGAGCCTCAGCCTTCCAGGGAATTCCACCCATTTCCAGTACAGCCTTGTTGGTTTCATGCAGAGCCTTTCTAGCCCTTTCAACATCCTCCTCGTCAGCTCTGTTGAAAGGATAGGCGTAGGCGAACATCATGCAGTGCGATCTTCCGATGATGCGTATGCTGAAGGCCCAGTCTACTCCCAGCCTCTCCACGATCTCCAGACCCTTCTGGTAGGCAACATCGAACAGATCAACTGGTAAGATAGCCCCAACATACTCGAATCCCCCTCCCCTCCTGACGTCAGCAAACCTGACAAGCTGGGACATCGGCTCTTGAAGGAATATCGCCTTCATTCCGGGTGTAAGGTATAAAAATCCCCCCTCCTTCTGCTTTATGTAGTCCATCAGGGCATTGCGAATGATCTTTTTCTTGAATTCCAGCTCTTCCTCGCTGTCTGCTGTTACATATATAGTGGTGTGCTGGAATCCCTCGGCCCACTCAGGCCTTGGCTGCGCCCACACCGTGATATTCTCCGCCATCTCTGTATGAGTAATTCTCCAT
>Ga0190326_1000065_pt1 | contig 15100 bp, 25 predicted proteins | sample 4870111112_MG_FD_165049 | JGI IMG/M metagenome (GOLD analysis project Ga0190326, IMG submission 165049) | Hydrothermal vent sediment bacterial communities from Southern Trench, Guaymas Basin, Mexico - 4870-11-11-12_MG | ecosystem: Environmental > Aquatic > Marine > Hydrothermal vents > Sediment ... | reverse complement strand
AGCACGTCCATAATCATTTCCAGGCATTCAAGATTTTCCTTTCCTCTACTTATTTCACTTCCATTCTCTCAACATCCACAGCAACCCAAACGTAGTAGAATTTCTTTCCAGCCTCGTCTACAGCAACGGTTCAGAGGGGTGGGAAAGCTAGTAAACACAGGATATTTTTGAACTCCTTGCGAATGAATGGGGCTACGATGATATTCTCGAAAACTATCCTCAGCTAGAAAAGAGGACATACTCGACTGGGAAGTATAAGCTTTAATTTTTAGACAAAGTTAATAATAAAGGAAGAAATACTAAAAATCCTCAGGGATGAACTTCCGTATCTAAGGGAGAAGTTTAACGTGAAGAGTATTGGACTCTTTGGCTCTTACGCAAGAGGAGAACAAAAGGATAAATGCGATATTTAGTCGAATTCAGCAAGCCAATAGGATTCTTCAAATTCATGGAGCTTGAAGAGTATCTCAGCAAGAAGCTTGGAGTTAAGGTGGATTTGGTCACCCCAGATGCCCAATGATAAAACCACAGATAATGCGAGAGGTCGTTTATGTCTAAAAGAGACGTTAGATTGTTCCTCCACGATATTCTTGAGGCTATCGCAAAAATCGAGAGCTATACAGAAGGAATGAGCTACGATGACTCTATTCACAAAAGATGCAGTCATTCATTTGGAAATCATAGGTGAAGCTGTCAAAAACATATCGAAAAATATTGGGGAGAAATACCCTCAAATTCCTTGGAAAGCTATAGCGGACATGGGAGATAGACTTATTCATGCCTATTTTTGTGTTAGCCTGTCTATCGTCTGGGAAACCATAAAAAACGATTTACCAACACTTAAACGCCAGATTGAGCAAATATTAAGAGATTTAGAGCGTTAAGATTAATTCAAGAGTATAACTTTTCCAAAGTTTAATATCCAAGTAAACTTCGGAACTTTTTCTCACCCTAAGAATCCTAAGAACCTTGACAGAAATCTCTTCCATTAGTAATCACTCAAAAGCATACATTATATACCTATCTCTCTTAAATGAATCACAATGAAACTCATATTTGTTTGTTCTCCGTTTCAATGCTTGTTGATATGGGCTATATACCAATAGCTCCACATGTTTACTTTAGTCAATTTATGGATTATCACAATCCAGAAGATAGAAGAAGAGCTTTAGATATGAACAAGAAATTATTGGAGTTCTGCAATGAACTCTGGGTTTTTGGAGATGAAATTACAGAAGGAATGAGAGAAGAAATCGAATATTTCAAAAAAATTATAAGGCGATGACAAAATTAAATGGATAAAAGAAATTGAGGAATTAGTTATTAATCAATAATTATAAAATTAAAAAGTGAAAAATCTTAAATGCTTGCTGATAAAATTGAGGGATGTGTTAATTGGATGTGTCAACTTAAGAGGCAAAAGCTTATATGTCTAATATTTAAATCTTTCGCACAAAGTGGACACATCCGTGTTAACTTAAGGGCGTAAGCTTTAAATATTGAATATTTATGCTTTTCGCACTAAGTTAACACGTCCAAATTGAGAGCAGAAAACGTTTAGCAGTTGTTCATGAAAACGTAAACGCAAATTAAAGTCAAGCATAACTATTCCCAATGCAAGTCAAATGGAAGATTTGGATTGAAAAGGATGGAAAACACGTCATGGGAAAAGGCGGTTACGAGATATTAAAAGCTATTAAAGATTGTGGATCAATCTTAAAGGCATCAAAAGAGTTAGGAATGTCTTATAAATTCATTTGGGATTATTTGAGAAGAATGGAGAAAGTTTTAGGTGAAAAGGTTGTAATAAGTGAAAGAGGAGGATCTAAAGGTGGGAAAACTGTTTTAACCCCTTTAGGAGAAGAGTTGATCAATACCTTTGAAAGTTTTGAAAAGATGATTAGATCGATGATACAGGGATCGGCTGGAGTTGTAAAAGATATCAAAGGAAGTGATATTTTAATCAAAGTCGAAAATGCCGACTTGAAAGTAGGAGATTCCGTTTTAGTTATATCTCTTAAGTAGTACTGATTTCATGTTCGAGGAATTAAAAAACATAACGGAGGTTTATCCAGCAAGCGACACGTATAAATACGACGAAACGCCAAAAACAGTAGCTCCTAAACCTGTTGACGATTTCATCGTAGTAAAACCCAAGAACTCAAGAGAGGTTTCAGAGGTTTTGAAGTTTGCAAACAAAAGAAGAATACCCGTATTCATAAGAGGTGGAGGAACTGGGCTATGCGCTGGAGTAGTTCCAACGCAAAGAGGTATAGTCTTGTCAACTGAAAGATTAAATAGATTGGAAATCGATGCAAAAAACAGAACTGCAATATGTGAAGCTGGTGTTACACTCAAACAATTGACGGATTTAGCAAATAAGTTCAATCTCGATTTTCCTATTCAGGTAGCGGAGACTGCAACTATTGGTGGAATGGTTGCTACGAACGCTGGTGGAATAAAGGCTATGAAGTTTGGAACTATGAGAAACTTCGTTTTGGGATTGGAAGTAGTTTTACCGAATGGTAAGATTTTAGAATTCGGTTCTAAAACTTTTAAGAATTCGAGTGGTTATCCATTACACAGTTTATTAATCGGTAGCGAGGGTACGCTTTGCGTAATAACTAAGGCTTATCTTAAGCTGATACCGAAAACAGAAGAGATCGTTCTGGCAATTCCATTCAAAGACTTTAAGAAAGCTATTAAAAGTGTTGTAGACATTTTAAGCTCTAATGTATTTCCGTCTGCAATTGAATTCATGGAGAGAGAAGCGATAAGAATTGGGGAAGAAGTGAGTGGAAAAAAATGGGTTTGCGATTGTGGTGAAGCACATTTAATGATTGTTGTTGAAAGCCTTGAAGATGCAGATAGAATTGCGAAAATAGTTGAAAAACATGCCATAGATGTATTCTTAGCAACTTCAAGGAGGGAAAGGGAAAATCTAATTAGAATAAGAAAATCTATGTACGAGGGATTGAGGAATAAGATAATAGAGATTCTCGATGCTTGTATCCCTCCAGCATACATTCCAGAATACGTTGATGCAAGTAAGAGATTAGCAGAAAAATACGGAATCAAAATTATAACATACGGTCATGCTGGAGATGGGAACGTCCATCAACACCCATTAATATTTGATGGATGGGAAAAAACGTATTTTAAATTTAGGGAAGAACTTTTTAAGCTTGTAAAAGATTTTAACGGAGTTCTAAGCGGCGAGCATGGAATAGGTTGCATAAAGGTCAAAGAATTCGAAGATTTTATAGGAAAGGATAGCATAGATTTGATGAAGAATATAAAAAATATCTTTGATCCGAATTGGATACTAAATCCGGGAAGGGTCATGATGATTCAACATTGTTGATGTGTTTAAAATCGTCGGAGTTGAGGTCATATTGATATTTAAGAATAACTCGGGACTCATCAAGGCTGTGATAGATAGCAATGAATCAACAATGTTGCATCACCATCGGGAAGGGTTTTACCTAAAATCTAATTTCAACCTTTCAGCTATGAGTTTTGCTACGCTTACATGACTTACTGGACTTGGAATTGTGTCCGTTGCAACTATGTCATCCACTCCAGCTTCAAGCATTCTTAGCATTGCATCTCCAGCAAGAATTGCATGAGTGCAAACAGCGAATATCCTCTTACATCCCGAGGATTTTAAAATCTTTGAAGCTTGACAAACTGTTGCACCTGTCGATATTATATCGTCAACAATTACTGCATCTCCTTTAAGTTTTATCGGTTCTCTCACCACTATAACGTTTTCTGCATCGATTCGGATCTTTTTTAGTACTAATATCTCCGTATTTAAATCTCTGCAGAATTCTCTAGCCCAAAAAAGTGCATGTTCATCTGGTGCAATAACTGTAAAATCTTTAGAGAAATTCTTCAAGCAGTAATTGGCAAGTAGCTTCATTGCAGTTAAATTCACAAATTCTATCCCAAATATCTCCGTTTTATCTGGTAGATGGAAGTCGACTGTGTATATCTTTTCGATGTTTGAAGATTTGAAAATCTTGGCAAGGAGTTTGAGAGGTATTGCTTCTCCCTTTATCTTTCTCTCGAAAATTCTCGAATATGCAAAGTATGGAAAAACGCAACTAATCGATCTTGCACCCATTTCCCTAGCGGTTTCAGCGATAAGCATCGTTTCAAATACTATTTCATCCGGATTTGGATACATAGAGTTAAATATTACTACGTCTTTACCTTCTACATCCGTTGCAAACCTAAAGTACTTTTCTCCATCTGGATACTTCATCAGTTGAGTGTAACATATCGGATATCCCGTAAGCTTAGAGACCTTGATAGCTATTAATCCGTTAGTTCCCGGAAGTAGTAATGGCATGCAATTCTTTAACCATAAGAGTTTATCAATTTTGGGAGCACAAGTTTAATCTTAATTTAATATGAAGACTTAAATGAAACTATGTGGGAGTACAAGATTGAAAGGATTGGAGACGTTTGCAAACTCTACGTATATCCAGCTGTTAAGGATTTAAAAATCGGGGGATATGGATACAGAGATGTAGTAGTCTATAAAGGCGCTCCAGTAAGCTTTAGATCTATAAAGGATAGTCTGATCGAAATAGAGGGAATTGAGCAAGTGGAAATAACATCTGGAGATGGACATCTAATAATAACGGTTAAAACGAGAGAGAACGTCAATTGCGAAGATGTAGTAACAGAATTGCTAAACAAGCTCAGTGATATAATGATATCTGCAGAGAGAGATCTAACTGAACTGGAGAAGGTAATGGTAGAATCCGCAAAGAGATATGCAGAGAAAATGAAGGAGTGATTTCCTTCACTACTGTAGCGCCTTTTGCGTTACTCAATAATAAACTATATATCCCCATGAAGTCCCAGAATCTGTAGCAGATTTCATACAAGGAATAGCTTCAATCACGGTTGTTTTTTATGCATTATCTTGTAAGGTTAAATAAGCTGGGGAATAGTATTTGGGGATGTCAGAAATTTTTAGCTAAGAACGAGACAAAGATTTATATTGTATATAAAAGATAGAAATATTTGAAAAGGAATTTATTGAGACTTTTCGGGATATTTTCAAGAGGTTTGAGATGATAGTGCTGTTTGAGATGGCGAGTAAGATAGCCGAGAAATCGGAGTTACCGGAAGAATCAGCATTAGAGATTGCTAAAGGGATGAAGAGAAGAATTCGTGAAAGACATGATTATCATTGATACAAATCTGATAATTTCAGCTTTAAAATTTTAGATTTACAACTTAAGGGTGTTGAGATTTTAACACCCGATTACACCTTAGAGGAAATTAAAGAGCATAAAGATGAGATTTTAAAGGCATCTAAGTTATCTGAAAAAGATTTTGATTTTATAATCGATGTATATAAAGATGCCGAAAAATTAGCTAAAGAGATTGCTAAGGAGTTTGACATCGATGATTTCCCCCTTCATAGCCCTATATTCAAAACTGAACATTCCAATCTGGACTAACGATAGATTGAATATAGCCTAAAAACTGGTAATTAGATTCTGAATCCTTGGAAGATTTGTTAAAAGGAGCTAGTATCGATACAGAGATTAATGAAGAGATATTTTTAGCTAAGGTTAAACGAGCTAATGAATGGTATAGTAGAGTTTTTGATAAGCTATTAAGGATTGAAGATCGATAAATTCAATTTCAAAAAGTTAACGGAATTCGGCTATTTACTCAACCAATTCGATCGCAAAAGCAACTCTTTTTCCATAAATTCTACATATAAAAAGGCTTATAATCTTATCCAACAAACCGAGTCTTGAGTTTACAAGTTTTATGACTTTTTCACTCTCTCGCTCATCAAGTTGTACGGCTCTGCCTTTCAACCACTTTCCAATCACTTTTCCAGTCCTTGTGCACGGTGCCAAGCGAACGTAAGGGTTTCTTCGTAGCCTCTTAACTTTTCCAGATTTTACCGGTGTATGAAAATATACTTTGCCACCTTCAACTGTAAACCAAACTGGTGTTCTTACAGGCTCGCCATTTTTTCTGTAAGTCTCAAGACAGATAAATTTGGCTTTTGATAGTTCATCGATCTTTTCTTTCATACTGTAATTGCTAAAAATTTAATACTTAATTAAAATTACGGTGTTCTAAGGTACAGCATGAATAAATCAAGCAACTTAAAAGGTACTCTACTCTCAATCTCTAAATCTGCTAAATAACTGTCATTGAGTTGGGATAAGATTGAATTCATGCTCCGGCCGGGATTTGAACCCGGGTCATGGGATCGAGAGTGGAATTCAAGCAATCAGCAGGCTGTAAAATTTGTAGAATTGGACTACGATGAATATCGAGATGAATTAATAAAATGGTTTAAAAGAAGAAAGACCAAGGATTGGAGGAGGTATATAAGATGTCTTGATCAGACAATGTCTGGCAAAGTAATAAGACATCCTAAAGAACTTCTTGAGCTATTTAAAGACAAAAGCAGACACTATAAGGTTGCGGTCAGAAATTTCTTAAAGTTTCTTGTAGAAGAGGCTTATTTTACAAAGTCTCAGATCATAGACTATCAGGAAGTCATAAAGCTTGAAAAGACGGGAATAAGACCAGCATCCCAAGCGTTTACAACAACTGAGAATATACTAAAGGCTTATAACTACTTAAAGGAAATCAATAGCACAAAGAAGATTCTGATTCTAAAATTACTTGTTCTCTCTGGATTGAGATTGACCGAAGCTTGTGATATTCTTAACAATTTTAACAAGTCTGAATTAACTATCTTGGAAGATAAGGGAATTGCAAGATATGACCTTCTGGCGATGTATAAAAGAATTGGAAGCTCAAAAGCCAAAGCAGAGATAACAAAGAGGGCGTGGGTTGCCTATATGCCTTCTGATTTTGCAAAAGAATTGCTTAAGGTCTGTCCTATAGACGTTAGCGAGGATGCAATGAAGGGTAAGAGATTTTGTAATGGGATAATATTGCCAAATCAGGTTAGGAAATGGTTTTCTAATTTCTTGAAGGATAACGGCGTTCCAGAGAGGGTTATAGAATTCATCACAGGTAAAACTCCTGAGAAAGTGCTTAGACAGTTCTATTTCGATTTGCTTAAAGAGGCTGATGAATGGTATAGTAGAATTGTTGATAAGTTCCCGATTGGGTGATGCTGTATGATGTTAAAGGGAATTTATGAAGGTGTTTTAGAAGTATGGTTATTCTTTTTAGCGTTTTATATTCACTTGGCTGTGGACGGATTTATAAGAAAGAAAGCAGAAGCAATACTTGGGTTGCTCCTGCTTTTACCTGTTATTATTATTTGGTCTATTACATTAATAGCGTTGTATATTTATATTGTTTTAAGAGGAGGTTAAAGTATGTGCACTGAATATTACGAAGAATGGATACATAGAGGATGTGGAGGTAATTTAGTTATTGAAATCGATGCAGGCAAGAAAACAATTAACGGTGAAATCAGAGAAGGCTTAATATTCAAGCTGAAATGTACTAAATGTCATTACGAAAAGGAATTCGTTTTTCTTGGGTTTGAGGAGGAGGGAGGTGAAGAATGAAAAAGATTGTTAGTTTTTACATCGATGAGGAAATATTACAACTTTTTGATGAGCTAGGGATAAAGAACTACTCTCAGTTCGTGAACGACTTATTACTGTACGTTTTAAGGAAAATGAAAAAGCAGAGGAAAATTAAAAAATTCGCCAAAAATCCTTATTCATTGGTTTTTTCATCACTTCTCTAATAATTTCTATTAATTTTTAATAGATTTTAATAGATAGATTTATATTTTTAAACAACTATTCTTGATATGGTTAGGCTGAAAAAGCCGAGTTTAGGGAATAAGATTTTGTATGAGGTTGCAATAGGAATAGTTGCAGTAATACTATTGTTAGGAGTACTGAATACAGTAACGCATACGAGTAAAGTTCAAATTGTAAGTAATGACGACTTAGCAAATTCTACTGTAGTCGTATATTATGCATTATATAATGCAAGTACAAATGAACTTGAGCAAGCAGGTATTGTAAAAACATACAATATGCGAGATATTGCAACAGAATACAATGGTTTTTGGTATATAAGCATACCGTATGATGTACAATATAAGGATACACAGTATATAGCGTTGGACGATCTTTATATTGAATTAAACACAACATATGGAGATTTAATCGACAGAGGGTTTAATAATGTTGAATTATATTTTGGTATAATAAATGATACAGAGTTAGAGTATAACAGAAATATAGAGCTAAGTCTATCGAACGGGTTAGAAGATGCAATGGTACTTTATACAGGAACACTGGGCGATATTATAAAATCAAACACGAGTGATGTTCTAGTAATAAATAAAGATATTGATCTTGGACACTTGCTTGTAACTACATTAACCAATAATTATCTGGATAAAAAAGTAGATATTAAATTTGGAATATATATGTGTGTACCGTCCACTATGATACAAGGTAGTAAACTAAAATTAAATCTTTACACTACAAGTAATAAGCCACTGCTTAAAGCATTCTCTGAACCAGCATATGGAATTATAGCAGGATTATGGTCAACATTAGTCGCATTATATAACAGGGTAAGACAATACGCATTAAGTTTCTTTGGCGGATTCAGCGTTTCAGCGTTGTTTACTGGATTAATTGGTGATCCTACAACTGCTCTTATAATTAGTGCAGCAGCAATAGCAATTTTCTTCTTTGCCATAACGAGACCAGCACCAAGAAGACATTAATGGTGATCTGATATGCTAACAGGACTAACAAAATTTTTTAAGAGCTTAGATCCCTTTAAGGCATTTTTAGCACTATTCTTTATTCTTTTAGGAGTTCAAATAGCGTATCCAGATGTATTCAGCAATATAGAACCTATAAAAGGTGTAATAAAGTACTTACTTGCATGTCTAAGCTGCTTGGGTGGAATATATCTATTATACAAAGAATTTATTGGTAAAAAGTTTATTACAGTCGAAAGTTTAATCAGTGGGGGTGTAGGATTACTTCTAATTGGGATTGGAACGTACTTGGGATTAGGAGTAGCATTGAATTCTATCATATCCGAGCTCGTGAACATAGCAAAATCATACACACCTTTTATAATTGCGATGATTTGTTTGTTCTTAGGTGCAAAGGATATAGATAGACAAAACATTAAATCTGGATTTATACTTATATTAATAGCACTTGTAATGTCCATTGTCGGCTTACAAGCGAGTGGAATGCTGAATCTATTTGATTTCTTTAAAAATCTCAGGTGGTAAAAAATGAAGTTCAAACTTATTCTAATTTTTTTAGCGTTAATTATAGTAACAAATGTAGTTTATGCAGATACGCAAATAACACCGGGTAGTGATATTTACCCTGATAAAGTATACTACTACCAAAATAATAATTTTGAAGACACGGAAACGCATACTTATACATTTTGGGCAAATCATGTAAGTGATTTTGGCGTAACGTGGACTATTGAATTTGATGACATAAATTCATTAAGATTAACACATATAACTGTAGAAGACGACGAAGGAAATATACTTTTAGACGAAGATGTAGATTACACAGGTGGCGGCTCTTGTCTTATCGAAACGTTCACTACTAAAGGACAAATACATACTATTAAATTTACATTCGAAAAGACTGCCGAGCCTCCTACAACATATTATTACAAGTTCCAGATATACGAAAGTTCAGACAATGATGAAAATCCTTCACCTACTCCAACTCCACCACCTGAAGATAGAAGAGGAGACAATAATCCTACACCCGGAAAGTGCTTACCATTAGTTCCAGAGAGTTGTAAGATACCCGGCACAGATATTGACCCTTGTAAAACACTTCAGGATTGGTGTAAAATTCTTAAAGGTATCCCAACATATTTCATGAATTTCATACAAACAGTATTCATAGATCCTATTCTTGGTTTTTTTAATTGGATTGCCACAAGTGTTACAAACTTCTTTACTGGAGTTCAAAACGCAATTTGTAATTTTGCTGCAGCGGTAGGGAACTTCTTTGGCGGTATTCCAAAAGCTATTGGAGATTTCTTTGGTAGTCTATGGAAGTCAATACAAGACGGTTTTAGCTGGTTAGGAATACAAGTAGGGAACGTTACCAAACCACTGCAAGACAATGCAATATTAATAATAGCAATAATATTAATAGTTGTCGGAATATTTGTATTTCAACCTGCATTATACTTAGGAGTAATATTGTTAGGATTCTGGGGATTGCAACAGCTTGATATAGTCAAAAATCTAATGAACGATCCTAAAAGCTTAGCATTTCTAATTTTAGGGATTGCTGGACTTGCTTTACTTCTGAAGAGGTGATAACATGGTTTGCTATTACTGTATAATCACTTTTATAATATATAATGTTATAATACTAACAAGCTTTGTTTTAGCAGTTAAAGCTTACAGAAGAATTAAAAAGCTTGAAAAGGTGATCAGAGATGAACGTTGATTTATCACAAGCGTTTAATTGGATTTATATTGTAGTTATACCACAGTTGTTAGATTGGTTTAGGCAACATATACAGCAATTTGAGCCAATACAATGGTTGTTATTAATATTAGGTAGTTTCTTAGTTAGTATTGGAGTATATTCAGCTTGGAAGTCGTATAGAATAGCATCATATAGTGTTTCAGTAAAGATAGCTAAGTTTGGATTTACTTTGATAGTATTGGCTTTTGCTTGGCCCAACATTAAGTGGATATATGAAGAAGGCATTAAAATGACTGGTAATCCAGTTTTGGCGTTTGTTTTAATCTTAATTGGTGGATTTTTCGGTTTGAATGTTGTTAAATTAATATTATTGTCATCAACTAAAAAGAGGTGATAAGTTTTGGGAAGGAAAAAGGTTAGTGGTAAGAAAGCTAAGAATTGGATTCAAAAAGCAGTAAAGAGACCAGGAAGAGTTAAGAGATTTCTAAAGAGATTATATGGAGATAAAGCATTCACAAAAAGTGGAGAGATTAAACATTCGTACTTGTTAAAAGCAATAGCTTATGTTAAGAAGAATTATCCACCGGGAAAGAAGAGGAGAAGTCTTTTAGCTGCATTGAATTTAGCTAAGAGGTTTGAAACACTCGGAAAAGGAAAAAGAGGTAAATAATGTATGCGAAGAAATAGCTTTTCTTTATTTTATAAGAGAGATAAATTAAAATGGAGGGTGATGAAGAGATGGGTTTATTCGGGAGAAAGAAGGTTATTGAAGATGAGGAAGAGAAAACAGAGTTAGACATTTATAGATTGGCAGAAGCACAGGTTACGTCAACTTATGTAACAACTATAGTTAAGCAAATATATAATGATATAAAAAATGACGTAAATATTAAAGAAGAAGACAAATCAATGGTATTTGAAGGGGCGATAAGAGTTCTATGCGAGCTATTAAAGCAATAATTCTTTTTCTCTTATTTTTTAGTTTGATTCATGCAGGATTTGCTAAACCGACAATCAACGTAAATAAGACTATCTCGAGTAAAAATAAATCGGCAACTGTCGTAAAGACTTTAAGCGATAAAGAGATTCTAAAGACTATTAAAAGCAAATTTGGTATCTCAGAATATCCTAAACCGACATTAGAGTTAAATGATACTGTTATTTACATTCTGTTTAGGTTTGGAGCATGGGACAGAGTAGCTTACAATAACACAAAAGCGGTAGCTCCTCTTTATGTTTACGTTTATAATAAACATAATAAGGTAATAGATATAAGATATTGGAGTGGCGATAAACGCTTAAACGGAACTCTAAACGGGAGTTGGGGATTCTTAGGAACTATCGGTAAAAAAGGTATGAGAGATACGATATATCTAAAAATTCTCATAGATGGAAAAGAATATTTCTTAAAAATCCCATTGGTAAAGTCTATTAAAGAAAAGAAAGAAGAGAAGGTTTTAGCGTTTAAAAAGGAGGTAATAGTAAGGCATGCTCAAGTGGCAATTGTATTAGCGGTATTTGCAATTATAACGGCTTATGTCCTGAAAAGAAAGACTCTACTAACTAATCCGTTCAATTTAATCAATGCTGGAATTGTGATATGTCTAACAGCCGGTTTAGCTTATTATCTTGAATACGTTAGGACAGATAGTACATTCTGGTTAGCTTTCGTATTCACTGCATCGGAATTCTTAAGCTATAGCCTCTTCAGTGCAGGTAGAAGAGTATGGTTTATGCAAATACTACCATCGATGAGAAAAATCATTATCGAGGAAGGAATCTTGTATAAATGCAGAGAAGGGTTAGCTTTTGCGATTCAAAGCGTTGATGAAGCTATAAAAAGATGGAAAGGTCAGCACATATTAATTAAAGATAAAGAAATTGGAAAAATAGGGAGTTTAAGCGAAGATAAGATGTTTAAAGTGATCATGAACGAAATAGAATGGTGTGATTCGATTTTAACTGTTTCAGCTAAGATTAAGAGGGAGAGGTATGAAGATAAAAGCGTTGATTAAAGCAATATTTGCAACGTTTGGAATTATTGGTTTGATGTTCATATTATATATAATAGACAAGATGATAGGAATTGAAGGATTATCTTCGTTCTTGTTTTTCGTTGGACTATCGATATTCCTCTTCTACACATCGTTTGCAGAGAGAGAGGTAGATAAATATGAATCTAAGAAAGAAGATTGAAAAGGCAGTTGAAGAGAAATTAGAAAACATTAGAACTGTTAGGGTTCTGGAAGTGCATGCTCTAGGGCCAAAGGATGTAGAGCATTTGTTAGAATTTATGCATCAAGGAAAAGTTGTTGAAGATCTTATTCGTGAAAATATAGAATTAAGGGGTAAATATCTCAAATTGGAGGCTAAATTAACGTTCTTAGCCGATAAAATAGCATCTGAGAAATGGAGGAAGTTAATGGAATTATCACATGAAGTAATAAAGGAGGAAGAAGATGAGGGTTAAAATAGACAATGATGAAAAAGAAGATATTAAACTATGGCAATTGCTTAAGTTATCTGCCACCAAGCTGGGAAAAAAGCTGGAAATCCAAGATTACGTTTTTATTTCTGTTGATGTTGCAAGCATTCTTATAGATTTAGAGTATGCGATAAAGCAGTTTGGAACTAAAGAGGAAATAAAGGCTTTTGAGGAGTTTAAAAAACGCATAATTCGGAAATTAGCAGTAAAAGAAATCAAGGGAATGAAGGAAGCTACAAAACTCTGGATCGCAAGCGGTGATGTCGAAAAAAGAAAGAAGAAAAAAGAAGAGGATGAAGATTATGATTAAAGGAGCAGATAAGATAATTGAAGAATCTGTTAAAGCGATAAAAAATGACGGATTCTATTTTGTAGGGATTACTGGAGAGAAGGGGAACGGCAAGTCCACATTAGCTTGGCATTTAGTTAGGGAGATCATTAAGCAGGTCGGACATGATTTAGATTTTATAAAAGATAAAGATGTTTTGCTAAGTCATGTTATCTTCACTATAGACGATTTTTTCAATATAAAGAATAGAGATAAAGTAATTAAATGGGATGATGGAGGGGTTTGCGTTGCGTTATGGGATGATTTCGGATTGCATACGTCTTCATACGCTTTTATCAAAGGTGAGGGAGACAAAGTAGCTGATTTCGTTGAGATGTTTGAAGTCGTTAGAGAAAATATAGCTGTTTTGATTGTTACAGCGGCAACTTTTGACTTAGTTCCTCCGAAGATTCGCAACAGCCCGAACATTATAATAGATTGTTACAAAAGAGGAGAAGCTAAAATATATGGGAAGAAGAGGCTATTATGGGTAGAATTACTCTGGAAACAGCTCAAAAAAGAAATTACATTCGATAAAATTCCAAAAGAGTTCTACAATGAATACAGGAAGATTAAGGCAAAAGCCATAGAAGTAAAGAAGATGATGAGAGTTGTTAAGCTTGAAGATAAGGCTCAAAAGCTGGCTGAAAGATTAACCGAACAAGATTGGCAGAATGAATCCTTACTTATAGCATACGGCATCAAAGATATGTTCGGAAACTTTACTCCTTTTGGAGAATTAGTTAAGAAATACTATAAAGGCGTTGATGTTCGTTCCCGTTCCCGTTCCAGACCAAAAAGAGCTATTACGTACAAAGAGTTTTTAGAATTGTATAGAAGTTTTGGATTAAAAGGCAGAGATGAACGCCTAAACAAATTCTATAACAAATTAATGGAAATTATATATGGTAACGGAAAACCTGAAATTCCACAAGAAATTCCAGCAGATGAGTTATTTAGTTATTAGATAGAATTGTCGAAAAAATAGAAATAAAAAAAGGTTAGTCTTCTCCTTTATATTCGAAAGCTTTTCTGCCTATGAATACAAAAATTGCACCAATACCCCAGAATACTATTGCTAAAAACAAGCAGGTAAAGAAAGTCATTCCTTTTACGAAAGGTGAATACCCTGTCTGATCTATTCCTACAAATCCTGCCCCTAAAAACAAAAAGCCTATAAAAACAATTATTAATCCTATAATCAAAGAGATCAAACGAGGGATGCTTATTCTATATTTACCCAAAAATTTCACCCCCCTCATTTTTTTAACTATCTAAAACCTCAAACCGAAAATGATAAATCCCTCTATTACCTAAAAGAACACAACCCCCTACCATCTTAAACCCCCCAAGCCTTTTCTGTAATGCTAAAACTTAACTTTTTCTATTTTTAACTATCAATATATCTAAACAATTGTCGAGTAGAAATACATGGTACCAGCTAAAGATGTTAGGCAATTGTCGAGTTATATAACACAACCTCAAAATTTTTATTTTGTAGAATTATATTTTGGAGATATGACCATATGGTCATAAGTCCATATGCCCTCAGATTCTGGTGGATAAAAAATTATTTTATGTCTAAATTTAAATTTTAAAATATGGTAACACGAGCTCCTGTTATTTCAATAATATTTAATCTTACTAAGAATACAAGAAGTGTTACCCTATTTAACAGTATCAATCGTGATCAATTGAAAACCGTTCTCGATTTTTATCTTGTAAGAGTGAAGAAAATCCAGAGCGGTTTATTTGAGAAATGAAGAGGTCGATGTTTGGAGACATTATCTGAGTGTCGTGACATTTCACGTATAATATAGTCGTGAAATGTCACGATATTACGTTAGAAGT
>Ga0190326_1000064_pt1 | contig 15308 bp, 17 predicted proteins | sample 4870111112_MG_FD_165049 | JGI IMG/M metagenome (GOLD analysis project Ga0190326, IMG submission 165049) | Hydrothermal vent sediment bacterial communities from Southern Trench, Guaymas Basin, Mexico - 4870-11-11-12_MG | ecosystem: Environmental > Aquatic > Marine > Hydrothermal vents > Sediment ... | reverse complement strand
GGAGTATACTGTGTTGTCTGCCACAACCCCCACAAGTAGTCTTGGAGGTGTGAGTTTGAAAATCGAAAGGTTAATAAGTAAATTCCGTAACGGCCGAACTGGAGGTTGTCCGATGAATAGGAGTCCAATAGTCCTCGTTGTCCTTCTAAGTGTGTTTGCCCTCGGATGCGTTCAGCAGGAGGAGGTTGCGTCCGTTGAAGAGTTGAAGGACTGCCAATGCCACGAACTTGCCTACAAGTATCCAAAGCACGTCAATGGCACACCCTACTGCCTTGACTGTCACGAAATCGAGGAGCATCCTGATGTGGATGGTGTTATCTCGCCAGGTAATTGTTCCGAGTGTCACGAGTCGAGCCTCTTCAGAATTCACATGCCCAACTACTCCTGTTCGATCTGCCACGGCGATGCAAAGACGATACATGAAAAATTTGAGAAGAAGTTTGTGGAGGGAACAGAATGAGGAAGTTGGCTGTTTTTGTTCTGGCTTCTATTTTTGTGATGCTTCCTGTGATCTCACTGGCAATAAGCGACAGCGATGAGGATAAAATTGAGCCAGTGAGCTTTGATCTTTCCTGCTTCGACTGCCACAGCAACGCGAAAATCTACCCAAAGCATCTCGACGGCTACAGTTACTGTGAAGATTGTCATGGTTCGGATGTACATCCCATCCACACATTTGATTGCAAAAAATGTCATGAGAGTGAACCTCTAACGCCTTTCTGCCACGGAGCAGATCCGGATGTTGTTGTTCCAGTTTCTGACGGGATTATCTGTAAAGCCTGTCACGAGAGTAATCTTGTCGTCGTCCATGAGGAGAACTGCCAGAGCTGTCATCAAGACATCAATGAAATACACAGGAAAGCTGACGTTGTAGGAGGTGTTAATGATGTTTGAACTCATTTACTACATCATGCTCGTCGTCAGCCTTTCTGTCTTCTTCTATGGCCTGTGGCGGAAGTGGAAGTTCATAAACATGGGTTTGAAAGGGGAGGACAGAACAAGCAATCCCATAAAAAGACTCTGGTTCGTGGTAAGAGATGGTCTGCTGTTGGTAAGACTGTATGTCCGTGAATCCAAAATGGGGCTGTCACACTTCCTTTTCCTCTGGGGTGTAATTGTAATACTTGTCAACATTTTGATTTTCACCATTTCATTTGCAATTCCGGATCTCTTCAGAGCCACATACACATGGTTGAAGGCATCGATGACAGCAGCGGGAGTTATGATCTTGCTTGGACTGGCGATAGCGGCCGTAAACAGGTATGTAATTAGACCAAGCAGATTCGCGAAGAAGTTTGAGTTTGCTTGGGACGATAATCCCGTTCTCGTAATCTTCATCCTTGCTGCAGTCTTTGGATTCCTTCTCAAAGAATTTGTGCGGTTTAGCGAACTCAACTCAACCTCTCTACCTTACGTGCTCTGGTTCCTTCACACAGCATTGATCCTCGGATTTATCGCTCTCATTCCGTATACAAAGCTCCTCCACATCATAGCTGCGCCAATTAACATCTTCACGAGAAGCGAGAGGAAGCCGGGGGTGATGAGAGAACCACTCGGTGAAGATTACACAGGAGCGGTAACTCCCCTCGACCTCACGAGAAGGGACTTGCTTGCAAGCCTCGCATGCATGAGATGTGGAAGATGCCAGGACATCTGTCCAGCAGCAAATTCAGGAACAACACTCAATCCAATGTTTCTGATGCAGAACATACGAAGGTTAGAGAAAATCCTTCTGGGAAAGAGCAAGGGCAATGGCAGTGAAGAGGGGGCTGAGCAGGAAGTTCAGAATCCGGAGGATGCTCTTCTGATAGAAACAGTGATTGACGAGGAGGCTGTTTGGGCATGCACAACCTGCAGAGCTTGCATGGAGATGTGCCCAGTTTACGTGGAGCAGATGGAGATTATAGGGGAAATAAGAAGGGGGTTGGTGGAGAGCGGTGAAACTCCACCAGATATAAGAGATTTCCTGCAAAACATACAGAAGCAGAAAAATCCGTGGGGAGAGGGTAAGTTCAAGAGGGATCAGTGGATCAAAAAGAGCGAGATAGCAATCCCAACTGTCAAGGAGAACCCTGAATTTGAGTGGTTGTGGTTTGTCGGCTGTGCCCACAGCTTTGACAACAGAAACATTCCGGTTGCAAGAAAACTTGCAAGACTTCTGAACGATCTTGGGATAAACTACGCAGTCCTCGGTAGAGAAGAGGGATGCTGCGGAAACGATGTGAGGAGAGTGGGTGAGGAAGGGCTGTTCCAGATGCTCATGGAAGAGAACATGCAGACCTTTGAGAAATATGGTGTTAAAAGGTTGTTTACTACCTCGCCACACTGCTACAACACCTTCAAGAACGAGTATGATGGATATGAGGTCAAATTTGTTCTGGAGATCATCTACGATGCAATAAAGAGCGGTAGGCTTGAGCTGAAGCATCCAATAAACAAGAGGGTGACTTTCCACGACCCATGCTATCTCGGAAGATACAATGGTATGTATGAGCTCCCAAGAGAGATCCTGAAGGCTATTCCGGGGATTGAGCTTGTTGAAATGCCCAGAAACAGAGAGAGGAGTTTTTGCTGTGGTGCAGGTGGAGGAAACCTCGTGAGAGAGTACCCGGGAGAGGACAGACCGAACAACATCAGAGCCAGAGAGGCTGCGTCAACCAACGCTGAAATACTAGCAGTAGCCTGTCCTTTCTGCATGATAATGCTCGAAGATGGTGTTAAGACTGAAAAGCTGGACGACAGAATACAAGTCCTCGATGTTATAGAGCTTGTTTACGAATCAGTCTACGGAAAGGAGGAAGAATAAAAAATTTAAGCGGATTTTTTAATTTCTTCTTCCCTCAGAACCCTCCTCAGGATCTTTCCAACTGCAGACTTCGGCAGCTCATCTCTGAATTCAACTATTTTTGGAACCTTGTAAGCTGCCAACTTTTCTCTGCAAAACTGGATTATCTCCTCCTCAGTAACCTTCCCCTTGTATTCTGGCTTTAGAACTATGAAGGCCTTTACAGTCTCACCTCTGTACGGATCGGGCACGCCAACTACTGCAGCTTCAGCGACAGCAGGATGTTCGTACAGCACCTCCTCAACCTCTCTCGGATAGATGTTGTAACCTCCAGCGATTATCATGTCCTTCTTCCTGTCAACTATGTAGAAGTAGCCGTCCTCATCCATCTTCGCCATGTCTCCTGTCAAAAGCCAGCCATTAACCAAGACCTTCTTCGTTTCCTCTTCCATCTTGTAGTAGCCCTTCATGACCTGAGGACCCTTTATAGCCAGCTCTCCCACTTCGCCAGCGGGTAAAACCTTACCTTCGTCATCTATGACAACAGCATAGGTGTCTGGGAAGGGTACTCCTATGCTTCCTTCCTTGTTCACACCATAGATGGGGTTCGCGTGAGTTACAGGAGAAGTTTCACTCAATCCATACCCTTCAACGAGTTTTCCACCGGTAATCTCTTCAAACCTCTTCTTGATCTCAACCGGCAGTGGGGCGGCGCCGCTGATACATGCCTTTACCGAACTCAAGTCATATTTTTTCAGGTCTGGGTGGTTCAGAATCGCAGCGTACATCGTCGGAACACCGCAGAAAATCGTGGCTCTGTACTTCTGAATGCTTTCAAGAATTCTTTTGATCTCTCTAGGATCGGGGATCAAGACAATCGTCGACCCATTTGCTATTGGGGCGTTCATCGATGTCGTCATGCCAAAGCTGTGGAAGTAAGGCAGAACGCCTATGAACACGTCATCGGGCGACCTGTCAACAACCCACTCCAGAGTCTGATAGACGTTTGCCACAAGGTTGAAGTGTGTCGACATAACGGCTTTAGGCACTCCAGTTGTTCCTCCCGTGTATAGGAATGTGGCTACATCTTCTTTCGGATCAATACTGGGTCTCTCCTTTGTAGGCGGCGTTTTCAAAACATCTTTCCAGTAAACAACTTTGTCAGACTTCTCAACCTTTACCTTCTCCTTCTTGAGCGGATAAAGTATGTTTAACGGGAATGGTAGATAATCCTCAATTCTGCAGATTACCGCCTTCTTTATCTTGCCTTCAGCAATCAGGTTCTTTATTCTTGGATAAACAAACTCCACAAAGAATCCATACTCTGCCTCGCTGTTCTCTTGAATGTATCTAATCTCCCTCTCCGTGTAAAGCGGGTTGCACTGCACGACAGTGGCTCCAGTTTTGAGAATGCCGTAGTACGCGGCAACGTAGTGGGGAGTGTTGGGGATGTCGAGAATTACTCTACGGCCCCTTCCTACTTCAAGATTTCTTAGGAACGCTGCAACTCTGTCACTTGTCTCATTAAGTTCCCCGTAAGAAATCTTTTTTCCGAAGAAAACGAGTGCCGTCTTGTCTGGATACTTCCTTGCTGTATCTTCCAGAATCTGGTACAATGGGATTTCTGGGTAATCAATGTTTGGCCTCACGCCCTCATCGTAGTGTTTGAGCCATATTCTGTTTATTTCCTTCTCATCGATTTCCGTGAGTTTTTTCTCCTCCACACCAAGCATAATGTTAATTAGCATAATAGCTATTAAAATTTTTTTAAATGAGAGAAATTGGTAAAACAGTCAAAAAGTCAAAATCTCTTTTGCGGATAGCGAAATTTACTTAAAGAGAAAGCAGAATTAAGGAATTTAAGTCTGAAAAGCCACGAAAGAACGGAAAAGAAATTTAAAGTTCCGCCTCGAAGTCCTCTATGCTGTACGTGAAGTCCTGTCCCTTGATCTTTGCAATTTCTCTGGCAAGAAGCCAGTAAACTATTGCCAAGGCTCTCCTGCCTTTGTTGTTTGTTGGGATAACAAGATCAACATCCGCCGACGAGTTGTTGGAGTCGCAGAGGGCAACTACAGGAATCCCGACAGCTGTTGCCTCGCTGACAGCTTGCTTATCTATTGCTGGATCGTTGACAAAGACAACTTCGGGCTCCCTGTATTCTGAGAGCATCGGATTCGTCAGAGTGCCAGGGATGAACCTGCCTATGACGTAATCGCTTCCCACAACCTTGGAGAACATTTGAACCGGCTTGTGGGCATACTGCCTTGCGGCCACCAACAGAATCTTTGAGGGTTCGAATCTTGAAAGGAACTTCGCTGCAACTCTGATTCTCTCATCGAGCTTTCTTATGTCGAGTACATAAAGCCCATCCTGCCTTACCTTGAAGATGAACTTCTTCATGTCCCCTGTCTTGATCTGAGTACCTATGTGCACTCCAGCAGCCAGATAGTCATCCGGTGGAACCAGATACTCGTACTCTTTCTCCATCATATCATCACCATTCTCGGTTTGTCCATTAGCTCTTCAATCCTTATGAGCTCGTTGAGCTTGGATATTCTTTCCCCTCCAACAACACCCGTCTTTATTAACTTTGCGTTGAATGCAACAGCGAGATGAGCTAAGCCCTCATCCTCCGTTTCACCGCTTCTGTGACTCACCACAATACTATAACCACTGTCTTTCGCCACCTTCACCGCCTTAGCTGTCCCGCTGAGAGTTCCGTTCTGGTTTGGCTTGATAAGGACTGTATTTGCAGCCCCCATCTCGACCCCTTTCTTCACCAATTCTGGATTTGTAACGAAGAGGTCGTCTCCGCACACCATGCACTTAACCTGCTTTGTCAACTCCGCAAAGCCCTCAAAATCCTTCTCGTGGAGCGGATCCTCAATATACAGCAACTCATACCTGTCCGCAAGCTCCACCATGTAGGCAATCTGCTCTTCCGTCGTCAGCTTCTTGTCGGAGTAAACGTACCTCTCTCCATCCCACAGTTCGGAGGCGGCAACGTCAATCCCCATCCTCACCTTCACTCTAAGCTCGTCCTCAACTTTCTGTATAGCTTCGCTCAGTATTTCAAAGGCCTGCTCATCGCTTATTTGTGCAGCCCAGGCTCCCTCATCACCCTTTGCGGCGAAAATACCCCTGCTCTTGAACTCCTTCTTTAGCTGCTTGTGAACAGCAGCATTGGCTCGCTGAGCCTCAAAGAAGGTTTTTGCTCCAACGGGGATTACAAGGAACTCCTGAATGCTCGTAGAGCCTTCAGCATGCCTCCCCCCGCCGATGACGTTCCCCAGCGGGTAAGGCAATTCCTTTGCAAACGCTCCTCCAATGTACGCGTAAAGTGGTAGGCCAAGAATCTCGGCAGCAGCCTTGGCAACAGCAATACTTGCGGTTATGGCGAAATTGCCACCTATCCTCGAAAAATTCTCAGTCCCATCAACCTCCCTTAGGGCTTCATCAACGCTCTCTTGGTCAAAAACACTCATTCCGATTATAGCCTTTGAAACTTCCTCTTCAATCTCCTCAAACTTGTACGGGCCCACCACAACGGCTTCAGCACTTCCCGTCGATGCTCCGCTCGGAGCCATTGCCTTAGCAACAACATCTCCCGCAATAATTTCGCACTCAACAGTCTCATTTCCCCTGCTGTCAAAAACGATTCTAAAGTGGACATCCTCGATTATCAAGTTATCACCTCAGAAAAGGTCGTACCTGGAAAGCCATACGAACTCATTTCTTCCCCTCCTCACAGTAATCGGAATAACGCCCCTATTGAACTCTTCAAGGGCTATCTCAAGAGGATCAACCTTGTCAGTTTCGATTAAAACTGGAGCTCCCATTGCTATCTGCAATGCCCTAGCTCCTATAATCCTCGCCTTCTCAAACCTCGTATATTCAAACGGGAACTTTACTTTAATGCTCATCACCCCTCAAAGCAGATGGGGCCGCCGAGATTTGAACTCGGGTCACGGCGTCCCGAACGCCGCAGGATCACCAACTACCCCACGGCCCCATGAAAGCGGGATATCTCCTTAATTACAGACTTATGAGTTATGAACATTCTCCTACAGCAATACCTCTCGATTCCAAGCTCGTCCAGAGCTTCCTTCGGACTTTTGCCTTCATGAAGCTTCTTCTTGTACTCGTCGTAGAGGTGTCCTATCACTGCTCCGCATGAAAAACAGCGAATTGGAAAATCGCTGGAATTCTCATTTTTTGGAATGTCCATCTTGTTTCACCTGTAGGAGGTCTGCCTCCTCGCTCTTGCTCCTCTCCCACCCTGAATCTTCGGAAGCTTTCTCCTCACATCGTTAACCAGAAGAGTTCTGTCGTACTCCAAGAAAGCTTTTCTAAGCTCCTCATCACCGCTGAACTCGAGAAGGGCTCTCGCTATAGCAGTTCTCGCTGCTTCAGCCTGCGCCATGAACCCTCCTCCCCAAGTTTTGACTTCAATGTCAACTCTCTTTGCAAGCTCCTTTGCTATGATTAGGGGTTCCATTATCTTCATTCTCGCCAGTTCAGGCTGGTGAATCTCCACAGGAACGCTGTTTATCCTCACTCTCCCCTTGCCCGGTTTTATAACAGCCCTTGCAGTTGCAGTTTTCCTCTTACCGCTTGTTACGACAATCTTCATTTCAGACACCTCTGAACCCGAGATACCTGCTTACCTCTGCAAGAGTGACGTATTTGTCTGTTTTTGAAACTTTCTCCAGCAGGGCATCATCGATTCTCTCGAACTCTCTTCCCCGAAGCTCCTCAGGAACACCCATGAAAACCCTAAGCCTTCTGTAAGCCTCTCTCCCCCTCGAACTCTTCCACGGGAGCATCCCTCTGACAGTTCTCTTGAATATTTTCTCCGGATGCCTCGGGAAGTACGGCCCCTTCTCCTTACTCCCCCTATCGTACTTTTCCTTGTACCTTTCAAAGACCATGTACCTGTCTCCTGTAATTACAGCCTTCTCCGCATTCACAACGACAATTCTCTCTCCGTTAAGCAACCTCTTTGCAATTTTGCTCGAAAGTCTTCCGAGAATGTGGCTAGAAGCATCAATAACTGTGAAGTCATCACCAAGAGTTTTTATAACCCTGCTAACGTTAACGGTCATTTCAACCACCTCAGACCATCAGCCTTACGCCGCTGCCCTTTGGATTTTCCCTTAAAAGCTCCTCTATTTTCATGCAAGCTCCTCCTGCCTCCTTGATTTTGCTTGCTGCCCTTTCCGAAAAGCTGAGCGCCGCAACCTTTACGGGCTTTGTGATGATCCCTGTACCCAGTACCTTTCCTGGAACAACAACGTACTCGTTAGGCTTTGCGTATTTTTCTATCTTCGATACGTTTACCTCTGCATACAGTCTCCTCGGTTTTGCCAGCCTCTCTGCCACCTCTTTCCATATCGGTGCTTCATTCCTCGCAGACTCGCTCAGCAGTACATCGATGAGAGTAACGAGGTTTGGATTAGACTTCCTCTTCTGCAACTTCCTTATCTTGCTCATGCCAGCCACACCTCAGCGTAGTTCTGACCGTTACACCACGGAATTTAAATCTTTGCCGCATGTTAATTTTTAATATTCTCCCTTCGTAGGACTAAAAACGGTTTCGATGCATGGGGGTGGAGAAATGCAAATAGGCGTTATAGGTGCTGGTGAGTGCGACGAGGAAATTTATAGAATTGCGTACAGAGTCGGAGAGCTTATAGCTGAGAAAGGGCACGTTCTGATAAACGGTGGTCTTGGAGGTGTGATGGAAGCAAGTGCGAGAGGGGCTAAGAGCAAAGGGGGACTGGTTGTAGCGATTCTACCTAGAAAAAAGGACTTGTGCAACGAATTTACCGACATAAGGATTGCAACGGACATGGGGCATGCAAGAAACATCATTATTGTCCACTCCAGCGACGCCTTGATTTCCGTTGGCGGTGGATACGGCACGATTTCTGAGATTGCCATAGCGCTGAAAGAGGGGAAGAAGGTAGCTTCAATAAAGCCTCCAGTCGTGATTGAGGGAATGAAAGTTGTCAAAACTCCTGAGGAGGCTGTAGACTACTGTATCTCCTCCTCAGTTAGATAGCAGCTTGGATCTGCTCCCCAAAGATCACCGTATCTGTATGCCCTCACTCTGAATCCACCGCAGATTTTCTTATACCTGCATCTCCCGCATTTTCCTTGCAAATATTTTGTTCTCTCCCTCAGCTTTTTTAGCAGTTCATCCTCGCTCGTCCATATTTGCCCAAAAGGCTTCTCCAAAACGTTTCCAATGGTGTAATCCCACCAGAACTGGTTTGGATGAACGTTACCCTGATGGTCAATACAAGCTAACCTTATCCCGCTGCTGTCACCACCTCTGAATCTCAGAAAGTCGATTGCCATCTCAGCCTTCTCTTTATCAAGTTCTTTCAGCTTAAGATACGTGTAAATCCCATCAGCCGGATTGTCAACCGTCATTATCTCCATCCCTTCTTTCTCAGCTTCCCTGAGAAGGTTATCTATGAGTGCCCGCCTTTCCTCATTTGTGATGTCGTCTTTAAACTCCGCTCTGCCAGACGGGACGAGATGGTAAAGACAGAACCTCGGTATTTCGTGCTCTCTCGCCAGTTTTATGATCGGTAGAACGTCGTTATAGTTGTATTTGCTTACCGTGAATCTGATTCCGGAAAGTACAACTTCAGAGGCTTTGAGCAGTCCGTTAAACGCCTTTTCAAAAGCACCCTCAACACCTCTAAACCTGTCGTTTGTCGTAGCTATGCCGTCAAGGCTGACTCCCACATACTCAAAAACCCTGAGGTTTTCTGCCATATCTCTGTCGATTAGAGTTCCGTTAGTTGAAAGAACCGATTTTAATCCTTTTTTCTTGGCATACTCGGCAATTTCGAAAAGATCCTTTCTTAAGAGAGGTTCTCCGCCGCTGAAAAGGATTAACGGAACCTTAAATTCAGCGAGAGAATCCACGATCTGGAAACACTGCTCAGTCGTTAGCTCATTAAAGTCTGAATTAGCAGAAGCATAGCAGTGAACGCACCGCAGATTGCATCTATTCGTGATATTCCAAACAACGATTGGGTGAAGAGAAGAGGTAAATTCCTTCAGCTTTTTTGGGATAAAGCTGGAATCTCCTCCGTAGGTTATATGCCTTGAAACCGTCGCCTCTCCCGCAATCATTTTGCTCAGACTGATCATCCCTCTGAATTGAACCAAACTTCAGAAATAGTTTTCGAGGGAAAGTTTAAAATCAGATTTGCCAACAAGAGCTAAGCCGGGGTTGCAGAGCCAGGCCACTGCGGGAGACTCGAGATCTCCTGGGCATTCGCCCGCGTGGGTTCGAATCCCACCCCCGGCGCTGCTTGAAATTTTGCTTGAAACTTAGTTATTCTGCTTAGATGAACTACTATGAGTGGAAAACTTAAAAAATTCCAAATTTATTGAATTTGTGAAGGTTGCAATTATCGGCGGTGGAGCAGCAGGAATGAGTGCAGCTTCGAGAGTTAAAGCTTTGCGGCCTGATTGGGAAGTTACAGTGTTCGAGAAGTCAAGATGGGTTAGTCACGCTCCCTGCGGTATTCCATTTTTCGTCGGAGGGGCTGTGGAGAAATTTGATGATCTCTGCGCTTACGATATAGAGTACTTCAGGCGTGAAAGGGGAATTGACGTCCATACCGGTGCGAAGGTGGTGGAGGTTGATGATGGAATTCTGAGGGTAGAGGAGAAAGGAAAAGAGACGACTTACGAGTGGGACAAACTGCTCTTTGCCACCGGCTCCAAAGCTGTAAAGCTTGACGTCGAGGGAGAGGATCTAGAAGGCGTTATTTATGTTGACGACATCGAAAATGCTGAAAGGGTAAAGATGGAAGCGATGAAAGTTGACAACGTCGTTGTAGTAGGCTCAGGCTACATTGGAGTGGAAATGGCCGATGCTATCACAAGACTTGGAAAAAAAGTAACCGTTATTGAGGTTATGGAACGCCCCTTACCAGAATATGATGCAGAAATTGCCGCAATAATTAAATCAGAGATGGAAAAGTGCATGGACCTCAAATTAAGTGAGAAGGTGACAGCTTTTGAGGGAAAGGATAGAGTCGAAAGAGTTATCACGAACAAGGGTGAGTACCCCTGCGAGCTTGCAATAGTCGCAGTAGGTGTTGTTCCCAACACCGACCTTGCAAAAGGTCTCGTTGAGCTTGGAGTCGAAGGAGCCATTAAAACAAACAGCAGGATGGAGACGAGCAGAGAAAACATTTACGCCGCAGGAGATTGTGCTGAATCAATCAACGTCGTTACGGGAAAGGAGGACTGGATACCTCTTGCCGCTCCGGCAAACAAAATGGGGTATGTTGCGGGAGTCAACATGGCTGGATTTGAGATGCATTATCCCGGCTCGCTGAAAAGCCAGCTGACTGGTTTTAGGAACATAGAAATAGGAAAAGCGGGCTTGAGTGAGAATGAGGCGATAAGGCAGGGATATGAGGTCGTTTCAACTTTCATAACTTCGAGAACTTCCGCTCGCTATCTTCCAGGTGGGTTAATTCACCTGAAAGTTGTTGCTGATAGGAAAGGAAAGCTTCTTGGTCTGCAGGCTGTTGGCAAGGACGTGGCGATGAGGGTGTATGCAGCTTCAGCTCTTCTGTATAAAAATGGAGATGTTAAAGACCTGTTCTTCACGGATTTCCCATACTACCCTCCCGTGTCAAGAGTCTGGGACCCTCTTGTTGTTGCTGCAAGGAACGTATTCAGGAAGCTTGGAATGCCCTAACTACTCGTACTCAATTGTCGCTGGAGGCTTCGGAGTGATATCGTAAACGACTCTTGAGACCTTGTCTATTTCACCAGTAATCCTCAGCGCTATCCTTCTCAACTTTTCGTAGTCTATTTTTATCGGGTCTGCAGTCATCCCGTCTCTTGACTCCACAGCTCTTACGGATATTACGTAGCCCCAGACTCTCACGTCTCCCTTCACACCAGTTGCTCTGCCAATAAGTGCAGCGAAGCACTGCCACTTCTCGTAGTCAGCAAGCTCCTCCTCAACGATTTTGTTCGCCTTCCTGACTATCTCAACTTTCTCCGGAGTCACCTCTCCCACAATTCTCACAGCCAAACCTGGGCCGGGGAAGGGCATCCTTTCCGAAATTTCCTCCGGTAAGCCGAGGTACCTAGCAACCTCCCTCACCTCGTCCTTGTAAAGCTCTCTGAGCGGCTCTATGACATCCTTGAAGTTATATTTAGTAGGAAATCCACCAACATTGTGGTGACTCTTAATTCCTCCCTGACTCTCGATGATATCCGGATAGATTGTTCCCTGAATCAAGTATTCTGCGTTGTGTTCTTCCGCAACTCTCTCGAATATTCTGACGAAAAGCTCTCCTATCACCTTTCTCTTTTGTTCAGGGTCTGTGACACCCTTAAGAGCCTTGAAAAACTCATCTTTAGCGTCTATGAAAACAAGCCCCATGTTTCCGAAAATTTTCCTGATTCTCTCCGGCTCACCCTCTCTCATCAACCCCGTATCAACAAAAACGGGAATGAGGCGGTCCCCTATAGCTTTGTAGGCTAAAACTGTACAGACTGAGCTGTCCACACCACCTGAGAGTGCTATTATGGCTTTTCCATCCTTTACTTTCTCCCTAATCTCCTTAATTGCGTTTTCGACAAACTTCTGCACATCCATCAAATCTCCTCCCTTCTGTATTTCAGCGCGGCTTTCACAAACCCGACGAATGGTGGAGAGGGCTTGTAGGGTCTCGATTTAAACTCGGGGTGGAATTGGGTGGCGAAGAAAAAGGCGTGGTCAGGAAGCTCTACAATTTCCATTCTTCTACCTCCATCCGAGTAGGCGCTGAAGACAAGTCCTTTGCTCTCTACCGTCTCGATGTACTCTGGGTTGACTTCGAACCTGTGTCGATGCCTCTCGATAATTTTCTCACTTCTATAAAGGCTGTATGCGATCGTTCCGGGCTTTATCGTCACCTCAATGTCACCGAGCCTCATCGTCCCGCCCTTCTCATCTATACCTCTCTGTTCTGGCAGTAGGTCAATGACCGGATGGGGTGTGTTCTCGTCAAGCTCGGTGCTGTTGGCACCGCTGAGACCAACAACGTTTCTTGCAAACTCTATTACTGCCAGCTGAAATCCGAAGCAGATTCCGAGGAAAGGTATGTCGTTCTCTCTGGCGTATTTAATAGCCCTTATCTTCCCTTCAGCCCCCCTCGAACCGAAACCTCCCGGAACCAATATCCCATCCACGTCTAATGTGAAGTCATCAACCTTCTCCAGATCCTCGCTGTCAACCCAGACAATGTTAACCTTGCACCCAGCTTCTATTCCCCCATGCTTCAAAGCCTCCTTGATGCTTAGGTACGCATCCCTGACGTCAACATACTTTCCGACAATGGCTATTGAAACCTCTTCATAGAGAGTTTTCATCCTCTTTACCATGTCTTCCCACTCTTTCCTGCTCTCCCTTGGCTCCAACTTCAGCTTTTTCATGAGATATTCATCAAGCTTCTCCCTCTTGAAAATCAAAGGCACCTCGTAAATGTCTTCAGCATCTTCGTTGCTTATAACCGCCTCTTCCGGGACATCACAGAAAAGGGCTATTTTTTTCTTTGTCGAAGGTTTAAGCTTTTCCGAGCACCTACCTACTATCACATCTGGATGCAGACCAAGCTCTCTCAGCTCCTTCACGCTGTGCTGCGTAGGCTTTGTTTTCTGCTCACCTCCAGCATCCAACGGAACAAGAGTCACGTGAACGAGGGCAAAGTCCTCATCCCTTTCCTCATTGTGCATCTGCCTTATAGCTTCAAGAAACGGCATCCCCTCTATGTCTCCAACCGTTCCTCCAATTTCGATGAGGCAAATCTCCGCATTGCTCTCCCTTGCAACCCTTCTCACCCAGTTTTTAATCTCGTCAGTAACGTGGGGTATAATCTGAACAGTCTGGCCGAGATAATCTCCTCTCCTCTCTTTTTCAATCACCTTACTGTATATCTTGCCAGTTGTAATGTTGTGGTCTCCCGTAACCTCTTCTCCAATAAACCTCTCGTAATGGCCGAGATCGAGGTCAACCTCAGTCCCATCTTTAAGAACGTAAACTTCTCCGTGCTGGAAAGGATTCATCGTTCCTGCATCGATGTTGATGTACGGGTCTATTTTTATGGGCACAACCTTGTAGCCCATGTCCACGAAGAGTCTGCCAATTGAGGCAGCAGTGATGCCTTTGCCCAGCCCGCTCATCACACCTCCGGTAACAACGATGTACTTCATTTTCTCAACTCCGGTGGGCGCAAATCAGGAATCCCATCTTCAATGGGAAACTCTTCTTTACACCTACTACAAACGAGCTTTCCGGATATAATCTCCTCATCGTTTTCCTCAGCAACCTCTAACTCCAGATCAGACTTGCAAAGAGGACAGGCGAGAATTTCAAGGAGTCTCCTTTTCATGAATACTGTTTGAAGCATGAGTAAATAACGGTTTCCGCCTTAACTTAAATACACATGCATTGTCTTTGCTGCTAATTTCCTTCATTTCCAGTCATCATACAATAGGTATGTTCATTTTTTCCGCAACTTTCCCATTTCATGAAATGTAGAGATCACTATCATTCACCTTGCAGTCATCGCGCATCTTACAGCACTGCAGGCTTAGATGGAGATGTGTTGATGAGAGTTCAATGCAACACCATTGAAGTTAAACAGATTGCGGATCTCGTAGCCTTTCTTGCTTCAAGCCGCAAGATCGCTTTTACCGATCGTTTTGTTTCTTTACGCATCATTATTACTCCAATTCTGAGATTCGCGAGGAAACCAGAAACTTTTTCTATTTTTGTTACTTAAAAACATATGCTTTTCACATTATTAGAAACGAAAACCTGAAAATGAAAAACCGGCTTGTGAGGTCGGCAACGGCAGAGGTTAAGGCAACCTTCCTTGGCAATGCAATTGCCCCTTCAGCTGTAAGAGACCCTTACACCGGTGTCGAGCCAAGGGAGATGACAAAGGAGGATATCGAGAGGGTGATTGATGAGTTCGCTAATGCTGCTTTGAGGGCCGAGAAAGCTGGTTTCGATGCTGTGCAGCTTCATGCAGCCCACGGTTACCTGCTGAGCGAGTTCATATCTCCGCATACCAACAGAAGAAGGAACGAGTATGGGAGGGAGAGAGCAAAAATTCTGCTTGATATTTTTGAGAGGATTAGAGAGAAAAGCAGAATTCCCGTAATGATTAAGATGAATGCCTGCGACTTCGTTCCGGGAGGTCTTGAGGTTGATGAGGCTGTGAGAATAGCAAAGCTTCTCGACGACGCAGGATTTGAGGCAATTGAGGTGAGCGGTGGGATGTACGAGTCGATCTACCACAATCGTTACAATGTTGTAAGCCAAAAAGTTGCAAAGAGCGGTGAGGCTTACTTCAAAGACTATGCCTTCAAAATAAAGGATGTCGTAAGCATCCCCGTTATGTGTGTCGGCGGGATAAAGAGCAGGATGATTGCGGAGATGCTTCCAAAGAAGATGATGGAAGGAGAGGTTGAGGCTTCGGAC
>Ga0190326_1000063_pt1 | contig 15455 bp, 8 predicted proteins | sample 4870111112_MG_FD_165049 | JGI IMG/M metagenome (GOLD analysis project Ga0190326, IMG submission 165049) | Hydrothermal vent sediment bacterial communities from Southern Trench, Guaymas Basin, Mexico - 4870-11-11-12_MG | ecosystem: Environmental > Aquatic > Marine > Hydrothermal vents > Sediment ... | reverse complement strand
TCAAGGTTTAAGGAGAGAACGAAGAGGTTCCGGAATAGATTTCCTTTTAATAGTTCTTTCACTTCAGTTCAGAGTTGGTTGGATAGTTTTATGGTGTTCTATAATTACTGGAGGTGTTAAGTTGACAATACCCCTAATTGCAACTTTCGAAACTACTATTTAGGACAGAGAGAAGGTCAGTCCACCTATTCATACTTTGCCTAATACAATCGAATATCTTTAGATTTGCAGACTTTAACACTGACCTCAACAATAATATATTTTACTTAAGGTAGATGAGATATGTCCACATAACAGAAAAGGATAAATTTAGGGAGTATTTAGGTGATAATAAGATGAAAGTGAAAGAAATAGTGAAGGAGTTAAAATTATTTGAAAGGAATAAGGTACCGTAAATTAAGATATTAGGTATAGCGATTTACATTCAAACATCATCGATAAGGCGAAGATTTTATCAGAGTTTCATCCAGTTTCTAAATCAGCAAGAAGTTTGAGGAGAGATTACCGATTGTAACGGAGAGAAAAACCAAGAAAGACTATAGCGATAGACGAAACAATAGTTAATAATGGAGATAATTATTACGTTTATGCAGCTATAGATATAGAGAAAAACGAGTTAATTCTTATGAGAGTATATCCTTCAAGAAATTATTTAACTACTAAGCTTTTTATAGCAGAAGTACTAAAATACTGTGAGAATAAGCCTAAGTTTGTTGTAGATAAGGCTCCTTGGTTAATCGATGCTCTGAAAAGTCTTAATTTGGAATTCGAACATCAGTCCTTTTGGAAAGCGTAGCTTGGTTGAATCTGTCTTCTCTTCATTAAAGCAAAGAGTTAAAATATTCTTTTGCTCTATTACTAAAAATCCTATTAAAAACTGGAATCTCTTCTGTAAGCTGTTTATGCTCTATTACAATCACTTTAGATGGTGTTTATGTTAAGTGGACAGATCCGGATCCAAAGGGAATAGCTATTTGAACTCATCTAAACGAAAGTCGTGACTCATCACTGTGCATGATTTAAATACTTCATCTAATGTTATAACACTACTTAAACGAGATTACAAATTAAGGCTTAATGTATAGCTTAAAAATTAATTGCTCTTTTCAATAAAATTATAATTATTAAGATTAAGTTCAGTATAAATATTTATAATAAATTATGATAAATTTATCAAAAACTTTAAGTTCTAATCGTAATCATTACTATATCTAATAGGAGGCCAGGTGGAGGATATGAAGGGCATTATAAATTTAGCTCTGATGTTTATCCTCTGCCTGGTAGTAGTAAATGTAGGGTTTGCAAAAGTGATTTACGTTCCTGATGATTATTCAACTATTCAAGCTGCTGTTGATAATGCCTCAGCGGGAGATACGATTATTATTAGAGATGGAGTTTATTATGAGAACATTATCGTTAATGTACCAAATCTTACAATAAAATCTGAGAACGGTTCCGCTAACTGTATTGTTGATGGAAATTATTGTGGAAATGTATTCACATTAAATGCTGATGGCGTTAAGATAGAAGGATTTACGATAACTCGTGGAGTTTATGGAATTTTTATTCAGTCTGACAATAACATTATTTCATCAAACAATATTTCAAATAGTGGTGGGTATGGCCTAGCCCTTGAGAATTCAGACAACAACACAATTGCTGAAAACAATATTTCGGGCAATGGAGGGGGTATAACCCTCGCTTCTTCAAACAACAATAAAATTTATGAAAACAGTATTTCAGATAATGAGTGGAGCATATCCCTTTGGTTATCTTCAAACAATAATATAATTACTAAAAACAATATCTCAAACAATAAACATAGCATACTTCTTAAGGATTCAAACAATAACAAAATTACTAAAAATAGCATTTCGAACAATAATTGGGGTGGCATAACCCTTGAGGGTTCAAATAACAACAAAATTTATGGAAACAATATTTCAGATAATGACTATGGCATAAGATTTTGGTTTTCAGACAATAACATAATTGCTAAAAACAATATTTTAGACAACGGTTGTGGTATATTCCTTTATTATTCAAACAACAACATTATATACCTCAACAACTTCATAAACAACATAGACAACGTTCATTTTGAATATTCGTCAAACATCTGGAACTCAACTTCAGAGATAACATACATTTACAACGGCAAAATACATACAGATTATCTCGGCAATTACTGGAGCGATTACAAAGGCAAGGATATAGATTGTAATGGAATAGGGGATACTCCCTATGTTATTAACGAGAACGACATAGATTATCATCCACTGATAAAGCCATTTGAGAATTATCTTGTGACAAATAAGAAAGTTATATTTGAAGATAACTTTAACAACTTGACCAACTGGATCTTATTCGGATCACCTTCACCAAGAGTATTAAGTGAGGTAGAAGGTAGAGAAGGAGTATTCGATAATAATGGTGACAGTTGGTGTAACAGTGGAGCAGTATCTAAGGAAAATTTGTACTTAGTTGATAAACTTCCAGTAGTAATTGAATCTGAAGTATTCGTCAAGGTTACTAACCCAAAGGGATGTTGGGATGTTGCGGCGATAGGATTAACGAAGGAGAATAAACCCATTTCAACTGGAGTTTGTGCAGGAGAAGATTATCCATTAGGTCTTAAATTTGCAATAGACTACGTTGGAGATGCTTGCTGGGCAAGCCCATCAGATAAAAGAGGACATGCATACTTCGGCGGTGATCAAGGTAGTTGCGGATTCATAACAGAAAACGGTAAGTGGGAAGGATTTAGATGGATACTAGCGGATGATTACATCAATAAATGGGTTAAACTAAAGATTGTAATCAGAGAAGACAGACATATCGAGTTTTATGCTGATAATAAATTGATATACAAGTCTAAGAATAGAATTAGTGAAGACATCCTGAATGGTAAAAAGCTATACTTAGGTCAAAGATCTTCCGGTTCCGCCGGTAAAGCTTATCATGACTATATTAAAGTGATAACAGCAAAGACCAATGTAACACCAAAGCCGAACGTAACGTTAAGCTATGAATGGGATGATGGATTTATTAATATTATAATTCAGTTAAGGAATGAAGGGGAGGAATCTAATTTTGGAGGAGTTTTTATAAGATTAGAGAATGCTACTTTTATAAATGTTGACAAGGGAAGCTTTGATAGCGTTGTAGCTTATGACATAAGCGATCCTGAAGCAGTTGATAAAGATCACTCAGCTCATGTAATTCCAATTGAGGGGGCAAGATGCATTGAAATGTATATCTGTGGAGACTCTGCTGAAAGTGGAACTATCAAAGTAAAGCCTGAAGGTGTTGTAAAGATTTATTATAGAGCTTGGCTTAAAGATACGAACGATCTAATAAAGAACCCCTATAGTGGTAAATTAGAATCATACATTGCGAGGGATCCTAAAGAGCATATGCCTGATAATCCTCCCTATAACAGACACATCTATGACAATCATTACTCGTTCTTAGATTACAAATGCCATAGCGTTACAGTTACGACAAGCATTCCCGTTGCTAAGTTTAACTATGGCTATTATTCTCATAGCTATTACACGCTTACTAACGAGTTCGTCTTCAATGCTAGCGCTTCGTACGATCCAGACGGTAAGATCATAAAATATGAATGGGACTTTGGAGATGGGACCGTTATATCGAGCAGTAAATCTACTGTTATCCACAAGTATAGCAGTTCTGGTAAGTACAAGGTAAAATTAACTGTGTATGATAACGATGGTAACTCTAATTCAACTTTAAAAGAAATCGATGTCGAAGTAGGAAAAATACTCCACGTCCCATACGAATGGCAAGAGCATACTAACTGGTGTGCTTTAGCATCAACATCTATGGTTCTGCAGTATTATGGAATACACAAGCATGTATGGGACATAGCTAAGGAAATGGAAAAGGATAGGTATACAGGAGTGAAAGATCTTGAGGAAATTAAAAGCTACCTTAATAAGATGGGGCTTCAATGTAAGTATGAAAAAGTAGGAGATTTACTTCCTGGAATTAAATTAGATAAGATAAAAAGGTTTATACTGTCGTCACTTAAAGCAAATTCACCAGTAATTGTAGGTGCTATAAATAATATTCACCATGCTATAGTTTTCATTGGATACTCTGAAAATGGAGAGTACTTTTACATTCATGATCCCAGTGGTTTTATAACTCGGAAATTACATAAACAAAAAATAGGCGCCAAAGTAGATTGGGATGAATTTGAGAAATTATTCGGAATATTTAAGCTAGTTCAAGCTTTAAACATAACTAATTTAAAACCTAATCCGGCTAATGGCTCACTAGAGTATATCTCAGCTTTCGTTGGTTCTAGTACTACTGAGCCTGCTCCACATTCTTATTGGACATGGCTTAATAGAGGACTTAAATGGGCCGAAACTGATAGATTCATAAATGAGTTCCCAGTTGAATACTATATTCCCATAAATTATGCAATGCATTATCTAAGCTTACTTATATGTGTTACGAACAATATTCCACGTTCCTATAATTACCACGTTAATATAATAGATAATGGCAGAGTTTTGAAGGAATATCCAGTAAAGATTGAACCCTTCAAACTTAACTACACAAGAATTGACTTAAAAGAGCTAGAACCAGGCAAGCACACTATAAGCATTAAATTATGGGATAATGGCAAGTGTATAGACGAAATTAAACTGAATTTCACACTTATTAAACCTTCAGAAGACACAGATGGGGATGGATTAAAAGACTTAGATGAGGTAAAGTATGGAACTAACCCATTTATGTCGGATTCTGATAGAGATGGCTTAAGCGATCTGGAAGAAGTTGAACTAGCGAAGAAATATGTGCCGGAGCTAAATCTCACAAGGGATGAGATATATCTTCCAACTACTGTTGATTTATTCTTTAACGTTTCTAATCTCTGTGTAATTGAAAAGAATAAAGTCACACCAACATATTTAAATCAATGGCACCATGAATCACCATCTGGAAGTCAAGTACTACAGTGGAATGATGAACTTCACTTTAATAATACATGGGATAAATTAGCATTGGATATTTCACCAGATGATACTAAATATAAAGAAATTTGGGAAAAAGCGAAGAAGTTAGGCCTACATAGAAATATAACATATGTTAATGTTGTTAAAGAAATTGTAAAGGATGAGTATGGACAAGAGCATAAATTCTATTTTGTCCAGTATTGGTTCCTATATCTGTATAACTATCATCCTACTTGGCCAGATCATGAAGGGGATTGGGAGCATATTACAGTGATATTGAACGAGTATAAAGAACCAGTCGCTGTGTTTTACACTCGACATCTTGGCTTAACAGATATTAGACCATGGAAAGCATTTAGACAGATAGGACATCCAGTCGTTTATGTAGCTGAAGGTTCCCATGCAAGTTATCCTGAAAGTGGTTGTAGTTTAGGTGGTTGTCATCTTGGAGATAAGCATACAGGTGGCATACTTATATCTAATAAAAGTTTAGACGTCGTTCTCTTTTCAAATCAATCTTGGACTAAGCTTAATTGTTATTGGGGACTAGATTACACTGAAAATGACGTGTCCGAGTATATTCCTTCAGTGGAACCAGTTACATTTAGAAAGGAGTTTCAAGATCCAGCAAGTGAAATCAAAGGAAAAATTAAAACAAAACTCACACTTACTGCAAAAAGGGTAACAATGTTTGGACAAGAATATACAGTCATTAGTGGAAAACTTACAACAGAAGATCATATACCGATAAGAAACGCTATTATAGAAATTATTGGGCCTGGCGTTAAATCTAATACAATTACTGATGAAACCGGACGCTTCCAATTCCTTACGGATAAAGTTGGGCAATTTACTGCAACTTTCAAAGAGTTCTTTATCTACGACTCAACTTCAAATAGTATTACTATACTTCCTAAGAAAAAGTTAATTGAAAAAGTTTGTGTTGAGAAAGTTGTCAAGGTTAAGGAAGGAAAACCTTTAAAAATTAGTGGAAAGAGGTTTGAAATTGAGCTAAATGTTAAGCAAGATTCTGTAGGAAGAATTACGGTTGAGCTCTATAAAACAACAATTACACCACCTCCAAATACTTCATCCCTTAACATTGTCCTAAACATTGAGATTAATGAAAGTCTAAGAAAAGCTTTAGCAAATGCTATAATTAAGATTTATTATAATGAGAGTGATATTACCGGATTTGATGAGATGTCGCTTAGAATTTATAAGTGGAATGGTTCAGCATGGGTAGTGTTGCCGGGGGATGTTAATACGGAAGAAAATTACGTCTGGGCAAATGTAACAAACTTCAGCCTGTTTGGAGTCTTTGGAAATAAGCTTCCAATAGCAAACTTTACGTTTATACCAGTTAAGCCAGAGGTCGGCGAAATCGTTACTTTTAATGCATCTTCATCATACGATTCTGATGGTTTAATTGTAAAATACATCTGGAATTTCGGAGATGGATTTACAGTCAATACAACGAAACCAGTTATTACTCACATATACTCCTCAGCGGGAGATTATATAGTAACGCTTATAGTAGAGGACGACGATAGCTCAATGAATTTAACGTCTAAATTAATAGTAGTAAAGCTAAAGGGAGACTTTAATGAGAATGGAAAGGTGGATATAGGGGACGTTAGTTATGTTGCTTTTATGGTTGTTGGCAAATTACCTCAAGATTTGAGAGCAGATTTCAATAAAAATAGAAGGATTGATATAGGAGATCTCGCCAAGATAGCATACTATCTAATAGGTAAAATAGATAAACTTTAATTTTTATTATATTAATTTATCTTTTTTAAATCTATTGAGGGTGCTGACCCTTTAACAGAAAGAATATTGATGATAATTTATTTATCATGGATTTAGGTGAGATTTTTGAGAGGTTAGAGAGATTAGCATTAGAATCTGGATTATTTAAGAGATATAGGGATTTGATTAGGTATTATGTTTGTGCTTGGTTATTATACAATTTAGGATTATCTATTAGGCAGATAGAGTCTATATCAGAATTTATGTTTGGTAAGAGGTAGCCAAAGTCGTCTGTTCAGAGGGCTGTTGAAAAGCTAAATAAAATCGTTTCCGAGCATGAAGAGTTTAAGTTGGATGAGTTTTTTCGAAGCAATAGACGATTCTTCCCTTAAGGTTAAATAGAAAATGCTTCTTTTTAGTTGCAGTAGACATAAAAAAGAAAATTGTCAAAATACATCCTCGTATAATTAATTTAATTTTTAATTTGTTAGAGATTTCGTTTAAAAATATGAAAGCATTGAGATTTTATACCGATAAAGCTCCTTGGCTTAATTTCAGTAAAAGAATTTAGAGATAAAACAGTTTATAAGAAAATTTAGAAGATCTTTCCAAAACCTAAAGAGTTTTTACCTTAAATCTTAAAGGTTTCGAAGTCTTTTACAACTTCTTCAGATTTCATTAAACTTTCCCAGCTATCTCAATTAAATCATAAAAGGGTCAGCACTAATTGTTGTGAGCAGTCTAGTACTCTTACCACTAACAGCTATTTCAATTAGATATGCTATTCATAAGTTTAGCAAATATTTAAGTATACTTTATAATAGGTAGGATGTAATTGTGAAGATGGTAACTACATTGGTCAGACTACCAAAGGAGATATGATTGAAGAGATTGAGAAATTGAGCAAGGAGGAAGGAATTGACAAAGGAACGCTAATTCGTAAGCTTATAACGGAATCACTCAAAGAATACAAGATAAAAAGAGCTTTGGAGCTATACCGAGAGGGTAAAGTCTCGTTATGGAAAGCTGCTGAAATAGCGGGGATAACGTACAGAGAGGCATTAGAAGAGCTAAAGAAGAGGAACATACCGTTTAGATATGATTTGGAGGATCTTGAAGTTGATATAAGTTGGGCAATAAAATAACTGTTGTTTCTGATATAAGCATAAAAGATCGAAAAAGATGGGACTTTGATGATTGTAGCACTTATAAGACAAAGCTTATAATGATTGAAACTAATAATTCTGTAAGATGAGAACAAAGGAAGAAGTACTAAGAATCCTCAAAGATGAACTCCCATATTTAAGGGAGAAGTTTAACGTAAAGAGTATTGGACTCTTTGGCTCTTATGCAAGGAATGAACAAAAGGATAGAAGCGATGTAGACATTTTAGTTGAATTTAGCAAGCCGATAGGATTCTTCAAATTCATGGAGCTTGAAGAGTATCTCAGCAAGAAGCTAGGAGTTAAAGTCGATTTAGTTACTCCAGATGCTCTAAAACCAATGATAAAACCACAGATAATGCGAGAGGTCGTTTATGTCTAAAAGAGACGTTAGATTGTTCCTCTACGACATTCTTGAGGCTATTGCAAAAATCGAGAGCTATACAGAAGGAATGAGCTACGATGACTCTATTCACGATGAAAAGACAAAAGATGCAGTCATTCGAAACTTAGAAATCATAGGTGAAGCTGCTAAAAACATACCTGAAAATATTAAAGAGAAATACCCTGAAATCCCTTGGAAAGCTATAGCGGGTATGAGAGATAAACTAATTCACTCTTATTTCGGTATTAGCTTGCCCATCATCTGGGAAACCATAAAAAATGATTTATCGACCCTTAAATATCACCTTAAATATCAGATTAAGCGTATATTAAAAGAGTTAGAGTGTCAAGATCAATGATAACACTAAATTTAAAATCATAGTATCTCTTCCAAGGTCTTCATGTCTTTCTCTAAATCTTCTAAGTCATACTGCATTAGTACTCCTTCAGAAGTTTTCTATCATCTCCCACTTACTAAACTCCAGCAATCTCAGCAGCTTTACTCGAGCTTACTTTTCCTTCCTTATACGACTCAATAGCTAAATAAAATCTAACGAGCATCATCTCTTACTTTCGGGATTCTAACCAAACTCAATGAAAAGAGGATTGGGATGTGTCCACATAGTGGTAAAGGATAAATTGGGTAAGGATTTAGGAAATAATATTGATGAGTGTAAAGGAAATAGTTAGGGGGTTTATGGTATTTGAAAGGAATAAAGTTCCGTTAGAAATCAAGATATTAGGGATAGCGATTTACATTCAAACATCATCGGTTAGAAGGACTGCTAAAATTTTATCAGAGTTTCATCCAGTTTCGAAATCGGGAGTTCACAAATGGATAAAGAAGTTTGAGGAGAAGTTACCGATAGTAATGGAAAGGAAGCCGAGAAAACTTATAGCAATAGATGAAACTGTAGTTAAAGCTAATAGAGAGAAATACTATGTTTATGCAGCAATAGATGTAGAGAGGAATGAGTTAATTCTAATGAGAGTTTATCCTTCGAGAAATTATTTGACTACCAAGCTCTTTATATCTGAAGTAAAATACTGCGAGAGTAAACCTAAATTTATTGTTGATAAAGCTCCCTGGCTCATCAAAGCTCTGGAATGCTTGGGTTTAGAATATGAGCACGAGACCTTTCGGAAAGAGAGTTAAATCAGTCTTTTCTTCCCTAAAGCAAAGAGTTAAAATATTCTTTTGCTCTATTACTAAAAATCCTATTAAAAACTGGAACCTCTTCTGTAAGCTGTTTATGCTCTATTACAATTACCTCAGGTGGTTCCTATGTTAAAGTGGACACATCCTCTGTAAAAAAGTGATATCCTTGCATCTGTACTCTCGATAGAACTGTTGGTATGAGATTCAGATAAAAAAGGTAATTTAGAAATTATCTGAGTAATAAAATAGAGAAGACCATGGGTTAAAAGATAAAATGATAAAATTTTAATAAAATTTTAAAGTTCTTCGATCTTACCGAGTAAGTAGTAGGCGATCTTAACTAGATCACCTATATCGACTCTGCCATTATTGTTAAAATCTGCTCTTAAATCCTGTGATAATTTACCTACAACCATACATGCTACTTTTACGACATCACCTATATCAATTCTGCCATTATTATTAAAGTCACCTTTAACCCATATTATTCGGATAGTACCATTAATAATATTCGGTTCATAAGTAATATTAATAGATTTATTACTAAATTTTGCATCAGTAATATTAATAAATGTTATTTCACCTATATTCCCAACTGATTGGAATATTATGTCAACAACTGGTTCTATAGTAGTAATATTTAAGCTTGAAAGAGTCGTTATAGTTATATTTACAATACCGTCGATATTGTTTGTATCGACACTCATAAATCCTATTTCAGCAAGGGCAGGTTGGATATCTTTAACCCATACAATCTTTGGATCATATGTTATCGTTAAATTAAGTTCTGTTATATCTGTAACATTTTCAACATAAAGTTGTAAAACTTTACTTGAATTAAATGGTATTTCACCAGATGGAGCTATCAGAGTCGCTTTTCTCTTTACTTGTACTAACTTTGAAGTCGAGTTCGTTAACATACTATTGTCCATAACTATTAATGTTACTTTATATTTTCCTTCTGAATAATATATATGGGTAACTGTAGGTTGAGTCGTTATCGTCGTATTTCCATCTCCAAAATACCATATATATTTTATTATGTAACCATCAGGATCATATGATAGTATAGCGTTAAAGGTAATTTTTTCTCCAGTTAGTGGGATAATTGGTGTATAAGTAAACACAGCGATTGGAGCTACAACTTGAAATACAGTAACATAGGAACTGTCATTTTTACTTTTGTAAGTTGCCATTACAATTGCAAAGCCCTCGGCTTTAGCTTTGAACTTTCCATTTCCAAGATGTACTAAAACAGAAGTATTATTACTAAACCAAGTAGCTTTAGATGTTACATCTTCAATCTTGCCCGATGCCCAATAAGCCATAGCTTTGAATTGCATCTCTTCATTAACTTTCATTTTCCAACTATTAGGTTTAACATCTAAATGCATAATCCAATCTTTTATAGTGAATGATATATGTGCATACCCTGTTTTATATCCTATTTTTGAAGCCGTTACATTTAATCTGTAAGATCCTATGAGATTTGGAATATACTCGCCAACATAACCTTTTATAGAACTATTATATGTTAGTATTAATACATCTTTGTTTCCATCTGGTTTAATGATAGTTGCCTTTACTATAGCGTCACTAATACTATTATCACTAGTCGTACTAACTTTAGCATTAATCTTAATAGTTTCTCCTAATTTATACTCATTTTTGTCAATGGTAACTGTAACCTTAAGTGCTGGAGGGGGCTGTATAGTGACTTGTTTACTCAGGACATTATTAGTTTTATCCATATCTTTTGGATGATAAACAATTGTTTTAATTGTATATGTTCCGGCAGATAATCCCGTTGTATCCCATTCAAACGTTATTTCCCCAGCATTTGCAGTTTTTTGGAATGTTTTAATCACATTACCGTTAGAATCAAGAATAGTTGTATGCACCTCTATGTCCGTTAGTGGAGCAGTACCCTTATTCTCAATTTCATTCTTAATTGTTATAACATCGCCTACCCTTGGATTACTCGGGTTTACATATATGTTCTTAACAGCTACATCGTAGAAATGTCCAACATCCAATACACCAAATACCATATAACCTTCATTTGATCTATCACTAAACTCAATTCCAGCTATAGCAAAGTTAATTCTACCTACTGATCTCGGTTTTACGATGATAGTAAAGTCATCTTTTGGATACCAAGTAGACGCTTTGAACCATCTTATCGTTTCTTTTAAGATATTAGGTTGATCATTATTATTACATCTCCATGCATAATCAATTTTACAACCATCACTACTACACGAATACTCTACCTCATAGTTCCCTGAAGGTAGCTTTACCGTGAAGGTTGTCTCCTTTCCTACGATAGCATGTTGTTCAAAAGGAACTAACTCCACATCCCAAGTCGGTACACCCATAAAGAAGCTTACATAGTACTTACCGCCGACACCTTCCCAGATCTCTACATTCCATATATGAAGATTATAATTGTCAAAATAGTGAGAATATCTAGTCCTTAGTAAATTGGAGAAGATGGGTCTATCTCCCGAGAGACCCTTATAGATAATTTTACCATTCTTATAGATGTTTGCTGCTATAGCTTCATCATCATGCCATACGTTAATAAGTGCCCCAATCTCAATCTTATACGTATGACCATTTGGTGCATGCCACTCAGCATGAAAAGCACCCTTGTAATTCCAATCTGGAATTTGGTAATTTTCATCCCATTCAAGGAAAAACCATTTATATCTATAAGCTTTATATTTAATACCTGTAATTTCTTCCTCAACACAAACCACTGTTGAGGCTCTATTATCTGAAAAATCTTCATCTCCAGAGGGGCTAGTAGCCTTAGCTTCTACTAAATAACATCCTTTAGCATTAGATGGTATCTGCCAATACATGCTAAAAGACTTAAAGTGTTTTGGCTTTAATATTCCAATATGCTTAGATTTTGAGAAATGATAACCGTTATCGTTAGTTATAATTAAAGTTACTGTAACATCTTCAGAATACTTTCCAATGTTGTCAACTTGAATTTCAAAGGAGACAGAATTTCCAGGTCTATATAGATTACATTCTGAGGGTTCGAGGTATATCCTCAGGTTGTGTCCTTCAGCAGGATTAATTACATCAAAACTAACTGATGTCTTAGCTGTCTGATATCCTTCTTTCTCTACAGTAATTTCTACAATATAGCTACCTATTGTGCTTGGGACATTGAATTTAGCTTCGTATTTACCATTTCCCTTATCAAGACAAGTATCTTCTCTTATAGTTACATCACTACTATCTTTAACTATATACGAAACTTTTGCTCCACTAACTGGATTTGCGTTCTCGTCATATACAGTAACTGTAAGAACAGCATTTTGTGATGGTTTGTACTCTTGTTTATCTAATTCAGCCTTAACTTTTAAAATCTTTGGTACAGGTCTTGGAATTGAAATTTCATAGAAACTATAATCTAATATTGAAAAACTTCTGTTATATATATGTTTATCGTAAGGTGGATTTGTTACATTTTCTTTTGGATACCTTGCAACATAGAAATCATAACTGTTTCCAGTCCAAGGTTGAGGAAATCCACTCTCTGGAACATATACAGCATTATCGTCATCGTATATCCATGCTCTATACTTTAATATTGGTTTTTCATTAAGTATTCTAATCCTTATTTCACCAGAAATTGCTTTTTCCAAGTGATCTATGGAGTCAATATAAATCAAGAGATCTTTATTTGTATTACTAACTTTTGTGAAACTACCTTTATCGGCACTTACAAACTCTGCACCTTCAAGATGTAAATGCACGCCTCCACCAAGTTTTGATGAATCACCATCATTTGATAATATAACCCTAAATGTGACGGAGTCCTCTGAAACATCTATCCACTGAATATCAACTTTTGGATCTGGACGATTGTTGTCGTTCATTAGATATGCATAAGCTCCAAGAGCGTCGACCTTTCCCTTACCGTCAAGATCTGTATCCGGTAAATCGATTGCTGTGTTAAGTATAGCTTCTCTTATGTCATCTGCAAGTCCATTTACATGACCTGTTGAAGATTTCACTGCTGAGAGTAGCAAAGCTACTATTCCAGATACGTGAGGTTGTGCAAATGAGCTCCCAGACCACCATGAGACATTCGTGTGATTAGGAGGTGCATTGAGATCCAAAGAACATACCGCATATCCCGGTGCAGCTATGTCGGGTTTACCTCGATAAGAATAATGTGGTGAAGCATTATAGTAAATTTGTATACTATTAATATTATAATTATACATTATTGAAGATACACTAATTACATTCGGACCGTTACCAGGACAGACTGGGTATATATCACATTCTCTATATCTACCATTTTGTAAAATCCACCAGTTACCTGCAGCCGTTGCTATAATAGTGTTTTCGTCTGCTGCTATATTTACAGCCCTGCAAATTTCACAATTTTCCCAGTTACAGGGATTTCTTTGACAACCTCTTGGAGCAAGGGATGTAGCTATGATCTGTGCTCCATTTCTTTTAGCCCAATCAATCATACCAAGAAAGTTCCATACACCAATAGGAGTGAGAGTATCAGCTATCAGATAATACGCTTCAGGGGCGCATTGCCAGATAACACCTGTGACTGCAGTTCCATGACCTTCCTCGTCATCCCAGTTTCCCAATGGAGGAAATGCAACACCTAAGATGTTTACTTTATTTGGATCATACGTATGCCCCTCTTCAAATAAGGGATTTGCTAGTGGATGTTCACTATCAAATCCACTATCAATAACAGCTATTATGATTCCTCTGCCTTTATACCCCAACTTGTGCAGTTTATCTACATTTGTAGCTTCAATACCCCAATTTGATTTTACAAGCACATCCCATTCGTATGGCTGTCTCACGGATTTAATCGTAGAGTCGTTTAAGACTGATATAGTCGCAGGCTTACAATTGTTTACTGTGTCGGGTATATCGAGCTTAATCTCACCATCCCAAATTTCCTTCACAAAAGGCAGTTTAGCAATTTTTTCAATATTTTCTATTGAAACTTTCATTATAAATGCATTGAGATATGGTATGTAATGCTCTCTATAAATGCCATATTCTGGCTTCCCAGTAGTTAAGTTAAGAATTTTATATTTAAACTCAATATTGTAGAATCTTCCATAATTTTTTAAAATATCCTTACAATTCTTGATGTAAGCACTCTTTTCCATAACCATTGACCGTTCCTTATATGGAATATTCATAGTTTTTATTTTTAATATTTCTGGACTTTCTCTTAATAAAACTATTACAACTCGTTCTCCAGTAACTTTATTTCTTATTAATTCTTTCAAGGAACTTGAGATATAAATAGAATGATGATTTGTATCGGCAGTATTGTGCAGCTCTTCACATTCATAACTAATTTTTGCATTCACGACATTACACAATCCAATTCCCGCTGAGATTACAAAAACGATTATGACTATCAAAGCTCTGTCTATACGGTATGTTTGTAGCACATTTTTACTTTTCTTAAGCATCTTATAGCAAGTCTTTTTTTTGTAGATAAGTTTTTTCCTTTATAAATTTATATATGAAATTTTATGTTATGTATTAGTATATTTTGGAAATAATTCTGTGGAAATATCTTATATCTTTATTATTTTATTTTAATTAATTTACTTTGTTTTTAAATCCTATTCACGTATAAATTTTTAATTTGCAAAATAAGGTAATGTCACTATAATGTTGATAGATTATAGTAATGGATCCACAATTTAAGCGAATTTTGGAGCATTTCGATAGATTTAGAGAATCTGATAGTTTTTCTAGTGAATCTGGGATTATCGTTTCTTAGGGTTAAGAATAATCGTTCTATATGGTTAGTTCCACCTCTTTTTATGATTCTTTGCTTGTATGGGATTAGATTGTAAGCATCCCAGCGATCTGTGTAAAATACAGCTTTACGCTTGATTTTATCGCTAATTTTACCCCATAATTTCTTAAAAATATGAACGGAACGGTCTCCTACTGCATACGATATGATCTTACGAGAAT